>Ga0247833_1003045_pt1 | contig 23031 bp, 24 predicted proteins | sample LaCruzMarch2015__7_FD_187117 | JGI IMG/M metagenome (GOLD analysis project Ga0247833, IMG submission 187117) | Freshwater microbial communities from meromictic Lake La Cruz, Castile-La Mancha, Spain - LaCruzMarch2015_8m | ecosystem: Environmental > Aquatic > Freshwater > Lake | place: Spain... | reverse complement strand
AGAGATTGAGGAGAACGAGCTTTCCACGGAGGGAGGCGGTGTCGAAAGGTTGGTCGGCAACAAGATCGGTAAAGGATAGGTCGGGTGGGAGCTGGAGGGCGGGAGGGGTGGAGCGACAGGAGGTCAAAGAGAGGACAAGGGCGACCGCAAGAATTCGAAAAAAAGGAAAAGGCACTGGAAAGAGTAGGGGAGGAGTGTGAGGGCACTCAACGCTCAACTTGTGAGAAGGAGGGGGGAAGGATAGGGTGGAACCAGTGTTATTCTTAACGATGAAAATGGAGAGAGAGACCGATGAGTCCTAAAAAGAGCTCTCCCGCAGCGCAGCGGATTCTGATTGTGGATGACGAGGCGGATGTGGCGTATTCGTTTCAGAGGGTATTGGCGGAGGAGCCGGTGGAGGTGGTGGGGGTGACGAGTGGGTTGGAGGGTCTCAAAAGGCTAAAAAAGGAGGCCTACGATCTGGTTTTACTGGATGTGAGAATTGGGGCGGAGCATGGGATCGAGATTTTTCGGCAAATCCGAAAGGAGAATCCGCGGCAGTTGGTCATCGTGATGACGGCGCATGGCACGGCGCAAACCGCGATTGAGGCGATGAAGTTGGGCGCGTTTGACTATATTTTGAAGCCGTTCGATGTGCCGGAACTGCTGTCCATCCTGCGGAGGGCGTTGCAGACGGCGGCTTCGATGCGTGAGCTGGTGCCAACCGAAGGGAAGCATGCGCCAGATGAAAAGGCTCCTGGGTTAATTGGAACCTCTCCGGCGATGCAAAAGATTTATAAACTGGTGGGCCAAGTGGCGCGGTCCGAGGCGTCGGTGCTGCTTTTGGGGGAGAGTGGTACGGGGAAGGAGTTGGTGGCTCGGGCGATCTATGCCAACAGTCCGCTGGCCGCTCGGCCCTATGTGGCGATTAACTGTGCGGCCATTCCGGACACGTTGCTGGAGAGTGAGCTGTTTGGGCATGAGCGGGGTGCCTTTACGGGGGCGCTGACGCAGAGGATCGGAAAGTTTGAGCGGGCGGACGGGGGAACGATCTTTTTGGATGAGATCGGGGATATGCCGTTGGCCTTGCAGGCCAAGCTTCTGCGGGTTTTGCAAAATGGGGAGTTTCAAAGATTGGGCGGGGATCAGACTCTGCGGACCAAGGTGAGGGTGATTGCGGCCACGAACAAAGATCTGATGGCGATGGTGAAGGAGAAGACCTTTCGGGAGGATCTTTACTATCGGATTCATGTGGTGCAGATCCAACTTCCGCCGTTGCGAGAGAGGTTGGAGGATGTTTTTCCATTGGCGGAGCATTTCTTAAAACGGGCGGGCAAAGATCGTGGGCTCACGTTTTCCACAGCCAGCAAAAAGGCCCTGCAGAGTTGGCGTTGGCCGGGGAATGTGAGGGAGTTGGAGAATGCGGTTACGCGGGCGGTGGTGTGTGCGGCGGCGGATTCGATTGAGCCAGGAGATTTGCCACCTGAAGTGGTGGGGGCCGTTTCAGCGAGAGAGGTTGGAGGTGAGACTGGGTGGTGGAGTACGGTGAGTCAGGTAGCGGGAGAGGGAGGAGATCTGCTGGCCGCGGGGGAAAAGATTTTAGTCGAGAAAGCCCTGCGAGAGGCGGATGGAAATGTGAAGCGGGCTTCGGAGATTCTAGGGGTGACCCGTGCTGCTTTGAGGACTCGGGTCGAGCGGTATGGCTTGAAGGGGGAGGAATAAAAACAGGGATTGGGTCTACTTCGACTGAAAATCGGCATAAATCCTGCTTGTGAAAGATATGCCAAAAAAAATTTCTAAAGAAAGTAAGCGCACATCGCTTTTGGCGGGGTTGACTGGGTACGGACCGGCGAAGGCCTTTGATGAGATGGCGGAAGGGAGGGGCAGGGTTCGGCGGGTGTATGAAGGATTGAGGGATTCCCTGCAATTGGTGGACCCGGTCCGTTTGGCGGAGGGGCGAGCCTCCTTGGAGGCCTCTTTTCTACGTCGCGGAATCACCTTTACCGTTTACAACGACCCACACGGAACAGAGCGGATTTTCCCTTTTGATCCTTTGCCACGGCTTATTCCTCTCCTGGAGTGGACAAGGATTGAAAAAGGGTTGGTGCAGAGAGTGACGGCCCTGAACCTTTTTCTTCAAGACGTGTACGGAGCGCAAAAGATTTTGCAGGAGAAATGGATTCCTGCGGAAATAATTCACTCCGCCAAACATTTACGTCGAGAGGCGGCAGGATTAAAAGTCCCTCACAATGTGTACATTCATATCTGCGGGACCGATTTAATTCGTGGGGATGGAGGGGAGTATATGGTGCTGGAGGATAATGGGCGTTGTCCTTCAGGGGTTTCTTATGTTCTAGAGAATCGCCGAGCACTGAAACAGGCGTTTCCGGAATGGTTTCGAAACCAGGCGGTTCGACCCGTCGATCATTACGGAGCGGATCTTTTGGAAACACTCAGGGAAATTTCTCCTAGGCAGGAGGGAGAGCCGGTCATCGTTCTCCTTGCCCCGGGACCGATGAATAGCGCGTATTTTGAGCACTCCTTTTTAGCGCGACAGACCGGAATCGAGCTCGTGCAGGGATGCGATCTTTTTGTGGAGGGACAAAAGGTTTTTATGCGGACAACTCGTGGTCCTAGGCAGGTGGACGTTATCTATCGAAGAATCGATGATGATTTCTTGGATCCGTTGGCTTTTCGAAAGGACTCGGTATTGGGTGTACCTGGTTTATTGCGGGCGGTGCGAGCCGGACAGGTATCCTTGGCGAATGCGATTGGCACGGGGGTTGCCGACGACAAAGCACTCTACGCCTACGTTCCGAAACTCATCCGGCATTATCTCGGGGAGGATGCTATCCTACCCAATGTCCCGACTTTTTTGGCGTCTCAGCCAAAGGATCTGAAATATATTTTACAAAATATGACCAAACTAGTTGTGAAACCAACGAATGAATCGGGTGGATATGGTTTATTGATCGGGCCCCAGGCCACAAAAAAGCAGATTGCCGAATTCCGGAGCCGAGTCCGAAAAGATCCGCGGAACTATATTGCCCAACCGGTAATCGCTCTTTCGACCCACCCTACAATCTGTGGAAACAAGGTTGAACCACGGCATATCGATCTTCGGCCATTTGTTCTCACCGGAAAGAAAACCCGAGTCCTTCCAGGTGGATTGACTCGGGTGGCCTTGCGAAAAGGGTCTCTGGTGGTGAACTCCTCTCAAGGGGGTGGCAGCAAAGACACTTGGGTTCTGGATTCGTAACGATGCTCTCCAGGGTTGCCGATGGTCTCTTTTGGATCAGCCGTTATATAGAACGGGCTGAAAACCTTGCCCGTATTGCCGATGTGTACCTGTTGGATGATCTGGATCGGGCCCATGGGCGACAGGCGGATTGGTCTGCTATTCTCCAAGCCAGTGGAGCCCAGGATGATTTTGCAGGATCGGGACTTACTCCCTCTGCTCATGCGGTTACCGACTTTCTGACTTACGACGAAAAGAATCCTAATTCGATCACCGCTTGTTTGGATCGCTCTCGTGAAAATGCACGGATGATACGGGATCAGTTAACGACCGAAATGTGGGAAGAGCTGAATCGGGCCTGGCTGAAACTGTCTGGATCCAGCGGTAAGCTTTTACGGCGGAATGGTCTCACAGGGTATTTTCGCGAAGTTCGTCGGGCCTCTCATCTGTTTCGCGGAACTACTGCGTCGACTCTTTCCAGAGGGGATGCGGCGGATTTTCTCGAGCTGGGAATGTATCTGGAAAGGGCGGACGCCACTTCGAGAATTTTAGAAGCACAAAGCCTTCGAAAGGATCAGATCGGAGAGGAGGAGCGGTGGGCAGCCCTGCTTCGGAGTTGCAGTGCTCGTGAGGCTTATCGAACGAATCACCAAGGGCCTTTGGAGGTGGGAGGTGTGTTGGCCTTTCTAATCCACGATCCATCATTTCCTCGGAGTCTCCATTACGGCCTTGTTCAAACTGGCAAGATTGCCACCCGATTGGCGCAACCTCACGATCAAGTGGAAGTGGAGGCACTGGTATTGGCAATTCGAGCTCGGTTGACACGCGCTCCGTTGAGCGAAGGGGCCGGACCGGCCCTTGCCCAATTTCTGGACAGTTGGCAGAAGGAACTTCAAAGTTTGGCTGACTGGATGAGAGAGCGAATTATTGGAGGAAAATTGGATTTGCCGGAGCGCAGTGCCTGGCGAAGTCAGCAGGAGCAGCAGCAACAAAACTTTGGGGGGCCGTTGCCATGGATCTAGAAGTCGAGCACGCGACCCATTTCACTTACCCTGAGCCGGTTCACGATAGTTTTAATGAAACTCGGCTTCAGCCGATTTCGAATCATCGGCAGGAGCGGGTGAGTTTTTCGTTGGAAGTCAGCCCCAGTGCCAGGCCGGGGGAGTACCGGGATTTTTACCAGAATGTAGTCCACTATTTTGAGGTGACTCCCCATCATTCAGAGTTAAAGGTGACGGCACGAAGTCGTGTCAGAACGAGTGGGGCATTGAAGGGAGAGAAGACTTCCGGAGGACCCGAGCCTATTCACGACTATCTGCAGGCCAGTCCTTTTGTCAGCTTGCCTGTAGAAATCTTTCGGGAGGCTGTGGATCATCAAGGGACCGGAAAAACAATTGAGGAGAGAGCCGTTTCATTAATGGAATATGTGAACCAGTCCTTTGCCTATGAAGCGAATGTCACGCAGGTGCATACCCATGTGGAAGAGGTCTTTCGTTTGCGTCGTGGAGTCTGTCAGGATTTGGCTCATGCGATGATTTCCCTTTGTCGATTGGTGAAAATTCCCGCCCGATATGTCAGTGGGTACGTTTACTCGGGGGATCGGGGTGAAATGCGTGGAGCGGAGGCAAGTCATGCCTGGGTGGAAGTGCATCTGGGCGAGGCGGGGTGGTTGGGACTCGATCCGACGAATCGTTGTCACGCAGGGGAAATGCACATTAAGGTCGCCCATGGGAGGGACTATCGGGACGTGCCTCCGCTGAGCGGGAATTACCATGGAAATGTCCAAGGCACGTTGACCGTGACCGTTGCGGTGCGAAAGGTCTAAGAGATGACGAGTTTCGCCAGGGGTTTGGGCAGAGGGGAGGTGAAGCGAAGCTCTTGAGTTGTCACGGGATGGATCAGTCGCAGAAAGGAGGAGTGGAGACCGAGACGGCCGGCGGGATCACTTTTGGCACCGTACTTTTCGTCCCCGACAATTGGGCAGCCCAACGAAGAGAGTTGAACGCGGATCTGATGGCGCCGACCTGTTTCGAGGGTGAGTTCGACGAGAGAGCGGTGACGGTTCTTTTTGAGGAGTCGGTAGTGGGTGACGGCGTGCCGGGTGAGGGCGGAAGCAGGGCGAATGAAAACCTTGAAGGGGTTGGATTCGTCCAGATCGGATTTCAGGGTTCCGGTTTCTTGGGGTAAGTGTCCCTCGACGACCGCCTCATACTTCTTTTCAAACTGATCCCATCGACTTTGCAGGATTTCCTTGGTTTCGGGGGTTTTGGCAAAAACCATCAGGCCTGAAGTTTGGCGATCGAGGCGATGCACAATCCAAACCCTCTCCTTGGAGCGGGGATGAGCTTGCCGGACATATTCGGTCAGCTGGAAGTAGGCGGTTTTTTCCGGTTCGGCCTCACTGGCGATGCTGAGGAGGTTCTCCGGTTTGGCAATGACGAGGAGGTGGGCGTCTTCGTAAAAGATTTTGATGCCTGAGGGCAGGCTGGTTTTTGGGGCGGCGAAGCGATCGGATCGAATCGAGACAGAATCTCCGATAGCCAAGGGATGGTTGAACTGGGAAACGGGGCGGCCATTGACGGTGACGGCTTGGAATTTGAGCCAGGTTCGGATCTGTTTTTTCTTCTCGTCGGGCCAGGCGCTGAACATCTGTTCGAGTAATGGGCCAGGTTGGGAGGCGACGAACGGCTTGGGCATGGGGGTATCTTGGCGGAAAAGTTGGCTCAAGGGAATGTTTGGAGATTGGTCAAAAGAAAAGGGGAAGGTAGGCTTAACAGATGCGCATCCTTTTTCTGGGAGACATTGTGGCGGAGTACGGGCGGGAGGCGGTGCGGGACGGAATGCCGCGCTTGATTGAGGAGTTTGCCCCCGATTTTATCGTGGTGAATGGGGAGAATGTGGCGGGAGGCAACGGAATTACCCCCAAGTTGGCCTATGATATTTTTCGAGCCAAGGTAGATGTGATCACGCTGGGGGACCACTGTTGGGATCAGCGGGAGATCATGAGTTTCTTTGCGGAGGAGCCGAGGCTGATCCGGCCCTTCAACTTTCCTGCATCCTGTCCGGGCAAGGGTTGGATTGTGGTGACGGGCAATGGAAAGAAATTGGGGGTCGTCAATGCGATGGGGCGGACCTTTATGAAAGCGGATGTGGACAATCCCTTTTTGCAGACCGACCCGATCTTGCAGGAGATTCGACAAGAGACGTCGGCCATTCTGGTGGATTTTCATGCGGAGACGACCTCGGAGAAGATTGCCTTCGGGCATGCGTTCGATGGGAAGGTATCGGCGGTGGTGGGGACTCATACTCACGTGCAGACAGCGGACGAGAAGGTGTTGCCCGGAGGAACGGCGTATATTACGGATGTGGGCTTTTGTGGGGCTCATGACTCGGTGATTGGGCGGGAGAAAAGTTTTATCGTGGATCGGTTTCGGACCTTGATGCCGGTGAAGATGCATCTGGCGACGGGGGGAATTCAGTTGGATGGGGTGGTGATCGATGTGGATGAGGCGACGGGCAAGGCCACGGCGATTCAGAGGATTCAACGACCGAAGTGAATCGGGTGGAACCGCTGAGTGTGTCTGCGCTGACGGCGCAGATTAAGGAGATTCTGGAAGAGCAGGTGGGTGAGGTGTCGGTGCAGGGGGAGATTTCCAACCTGAGGCATCAATCTTCGGGGCACTACTACTTCACCTTGAAGGATGAAGGGTCCCAAATTCCGTGTGCGCTGTTTAAGGGGTCGGCACTGCGCCTAGGGGTGCAACCGAAGGACGGACTGAAGGTGGTGGCGGAAGGGGAGGTGTCGGTCTATGCGCCTCGTGGGGCGTATCAGTTGATCGTCAGGAATCTGGAGCCAGCGGGGAAAGGTGATTTGCACCAGCGTTTTGAGGAGTTGAAAAGGAAGTTGGAGGCGGAGGGGCTTTTTTCCGCGGAACGCAAAAGAGAGATTCCAGATTTTGTGGAGCGGGTGGTGCTGGTGACCAGTCCGACGGGAGCAGCCGTGCGGGATGCGATCCACGTTTTGCAGCGCCGATGTCCTCGGATCCAAATCACGGTCTTCGGGGTGAAAGTGCAGGGGGAAGGGGCGGCGGAGGAAGTGGCGGAGGCGATTGGCGAGATTGGTCGAAGGAATCTCGCGGACGTGGTGATGGTGGTGCGGGGGGGAGGGAGTTTGGAGGATTTGTGGGCGTTCAATGAGGAGGTGGTGGCACGAGCGGTGGTGGCGAGTCCGATCCCGGTGATCAGCGGAGTCGGGCATGAGACGGACTTTACGATTTGTGATTTTGTGGCGGATGTGAGGGCGCCGACCCCTTCGGCGGCGGCGGAGATCGTGAGTCGACCAGATGAGGATTGGCGGGAGGAGGTGCGAGGGTGGGGAGAGCGACTCGCTGAGGCGGTCATCGACTTTGTGGAAGAAAAGAAGAGGAGATTGGGGGATTTGGCGGGGAGTTATGTTTTTCGGGAGCCGGGGAAGATGGTGGAGATGAGTGGACAGCGCGTGGATGAGCTGGCGGTGCAGTTGATGCGAGGCTTGGAAAGTGGGTGGCGATATCGCAAGCAGTATGCGGAGGGTTTGTTGGGAAGATGGTCGGCTTTGCGACCGGAGCGGAGGTTGCGGGAATTCTCCTTACGGGTGCAGGCGGCGCTGGATCGGTTGCGGGCGATGGGGCCGGAGGAGACTTTAAAAAGGGGTTATGCGTTGGTGCAATCACCGGAAGGTAAATTGATACGAAAAGTGGAGCCTGCGCGCAGGCAGGGGGATTTGGTGGTGAGGTTTGCGGATGGTAGAGTGGAAGTTCAAGTGAAGGGAAAAAAGGAATAAGGACTCGACTTGGAACAGCTCCCAGAGGAATGATTTTATATGGCAAAAACGAGTAAGACATCGGGGGAGCCTTCTTTTGAGGAAAATCTAAAGCAGTTAGAGGGATTGGTGGAGCAGATGGAATCTCCCGAACTTCCGCTGGAGACGATCGTGGAGAAGTATGAAACAGGCATGAAGCTGGTGGCGGCATGCCACGAAAAGCTTAAGGCGGCCGAGAAGCGCATCTCGTTACTCACGAAGAAGAAAGACGGATCCATGGAGGAGGGGGAGTTGGGCGAAATGGGGGAGGAGCCCCACAAATCTGGGCATGGAAAGAAGGCTGGTCGGGGAGCCCCCGATCTGCTCATCTAATTTGCTATTCATGGCAACTAAACTGTTGGATCAGATCAAGGGCCCGGCCGACGTTAAGAAAATCCCCCTGGAAAAACTTCCCCAGCTGGCGGAGGAAATTCGGGAGGAACTGATCAGCGTCCTCAGTAAAACGGGTGGCCATCTAGGACCAAACCTTGGAGTGGTGGAGCTGACGATTGCTTTGCACCGAGTATTTGATACCCCGACCGATCACTTTATTTTTGACGTCAGTCACCAGGCCTACGTTCACAAGCTTTTGACGGGGCGACGGGATCGGTTTCACACCATCCGGCAGCAAGGTGGTTTGAACGGCTTCATGCTACGAACAGAAAGCGAACATGATTGCTTTGGTGCCGGGCACGCTGGGACAGCTCTTTCGGCGGCGTTGGGCATGGCATCGGCCCGAGATATGCGGGGAGGCAAGGAGCATGTGGTTTGTTTGGCAGGAGATGCCGCTTTTACCTGCGGGGTGACTTTCGAGGCTTTAAATAACGTTTCCCACCACACGAAACGTTTGATCACGATTTTGAACGACAACAAGTGGTCGATCGACAAGAACGTCGGGGCGATCGCTGGGTATTTGAATAAGATTACGACCGATTCTCGGTTTATTCATCTCCACGAGCGGGCGGCGCACTTTATTGAAAAGTTGGGCGGGACGAAGGCACTGAAGGTGGCTCGGCGGGCGGAGGAGCATGTGAAGGGAATGATTTTCCCGAGCGTGATTTTCGAGGAGTTGGGCGTGACCTATTACGGACCGGTGGATGGGCACGATATTCCGAATCTGATTAAGATGTTCGAGTTTTTGAAAACACAGAATTTCCCCGTCATTCTTCATGTGGTGACGACGAAGGGGAAGGGGTACGAGCCGGCGATGGCGAAGCAGAAAAAGTTTCACGGCCTGGGACCGTATGATCCCGAAACGGGTGAAACCAAAGCTTTGGGTCAGCCGACCTACAGTGAGGTTTTTGCCGATTCCCTTTCCAAAATGGCGGACAACGATCCCAGAATCGTGGCGATCACGGGGGCGATGCCCAACGGCACGGGGTTGGATCGTTTCCAACCCAAACATTTGGATCGATATTTTGATGTGGGAATCGCGGAGGAGCATGCGGTCCTTTTTGCGGCGGGAATGGCCACGAAGGGATTTAAGCCTTTCTGTGCGATCTACTCCACCTTCCTGCAAAGAGCGTATGACCAGATTATCCATGATGTGTGTCTGCAGAATCTTCCCGTGGTGTTTTGTATGGACCGAGGGGGTCTCTCGGGAGACGACGGGCCGACCCACCACGGACTCTTCGACATTTCCTATTTGCGGGGTGTGCCAAACCTGATTCACATGTCTCCGAAAGACGAAGATGAGTTTGTTGACATGCTCTATACGGCCAGTTTGCATGCTGGACCGGTGGCCATCCGCTATCCCCGGGGAATTGGTCCGAACGCGGCGATTAAGAAAACCCCTTTAGCCTTGCCGATGGGCAAGGCCGAGGTGATTCGGCACGGGCAAAAGGTGGTCATCTGGTCGTACGGCCAGATGTTGCCGATGGCGATGCAGCTCTCGGATGAGTTGAAGAAGGAGGAGGGGATCGAAGCGGCGGTGATTAATGCGCGGTTTGCCAAGCCGATCGACACCGCCCTCTTGCAGCTTTTTGGTCAGAGCGCAGATGTGATCGTGACCTTTGAAGATCACGTGATCAAGGGAGGCTTTGGTAGCGCCATTTTGGAGGAGGTTTCGAATCTCGGCATGACCACCCCAGTGGTGCGGATTGGTTGGCCGGATGAGTTTGTCGATCACGGCAAGCCGGATGATTTACGAGCGCGCTACGGGCTCAGTGTGAAGGCGGCAAAGGAAAAGCTGTTGCCCCACTTAGCCAAGATCAAAGGGACGGCCCGCAAGTCTCAACCGGTCGCGGCCTAATCCCAAAGGGGATCTGCGCTCTGCTATTTTTATGAAGATCGTTCTCGCTTACTCTGGAGGTTTGGACACCTCTGTGCTGCTCGCTTGGCTGAAGGAAACGTATCGGGCGGAGGTGATTGCTTTTTGCGCTGATATCGGTCAGGACGAGGAGCTGCATGGCCTCAAAGCCAAGGCGGCCAAGACAGGGGCATCGAAAATCTACATTGATAATCTTCAGGAGGAGTTTGCGAAGGATTTTATCTTTCCGATGATGCGGGCGGGAGCGATCTATGAGGGACAATATTTCTTAGGCACTTCGATTGCCCGGCCGTTAATTGCCAAGCGGATGGTGGAGATAGCACGGAAAGAAAAAGCTCAAGCCATTGCGCATGGGGCGACGGGGAAGGGGAACGATCAGGTTCGGTTTGAGCTGACCTCAGCCGCTTTGGCTCCGGATGTGGAAGTGATTGCGCCGTGGAGGGATGAACGTTTTCGGAAGCGGTTCCCGGGCCGAGCGGAGATGATTCGGTACTGCGAACAGCGAAAGATTCCTGTGCAAGCCACGGCGAAAAAGCCGTACTCGATGGATCGGAACCTACTGCACATTTCCTATGAGGCAGGGATTCTGGAGGATCCGTGGTTTGATGCGTTTGCTCCAGCGAACAAAAGGATGTTCACCCTTTCGGTTTCTCCTGAGGATGCGCCCAACAAGGCGGAGTATGTAACCTTGGAGTTCCGGAAGGGCGATTGCATTGCGGTGAATGGGAAGAAACTATCGCCCCTTGGGACCATGAGAGCGCTGAACAAGCTGGGCGGGAAACACGGGGTAGGGCGGGTGGATATGGTGGAGAACCGATTTGTGGGAATGAAGAGCCGGGGCGTCTACGAGACGCCAGGCGGTGCGATCCTCCACTTTGCCCATCGGCAGATGGAGAGTTTGACGATGGATCGCGAGGTGATGCACCTGCGGGATAGTCTGATCCCCAAATATAGCGAGTTGGTTTACTACGGTTTCTGGTTTGCGCCGGAGCGGTTGGCTCTCCAGGCGTTGGTGGAGGAGAGTCAGAGGAACGTGACGGGAGTGGTCAGGGTGAAGTTATACAAAGGGGGAATCTACGCGGCGGGCAGAAAGTCGAGACTAAGCCTCTACAATCCAGAGATTGCCACGATGGAGGCGGATCCGACCAAGGCCTACAATCAGGATGACGCGACAGGGTTTATTCGATTGAATGGACTGAGACTGAAAGTTGCGGCGAAGGTAAAAAAGTAGAGGGGGATTTAGCGGTAGATTTCCCTTCGGTGTCCCACCGCCACCACCAGCACAAGCACAGCGCGATCTTGGATCTGACATAAGACTCTGTAATCGCCAACGCGGTATCGCCATAACCCAGCCAAGTCTGATCGGAGGGGTTTGCCGATCGAGCGAGGATTGTGGGAGCCTTCAATTCGCTCGTCGAGGTAAGCAACGATTTGATTTTGGGCACTCGGGCCCAATTTCTTCAGCTCCTTGAGGGCGCGTGCATCAAAGCGGTAAACCCAATTCATTCTTCACTTCTTTGGACGAGTACGATCGGGCAGCACGGCGTAGTCTTTTCGAAGCTAGGTAGATATCCTCGAGGTCTTCCAGATGGGTGAGAATGGCCTCGCGTGCATAGAAGGTCTTGGTGCGACCACTCTTTTCCGCCAGAGCAGCGAGCCGTTTCTCAATCTGAAGTGGGAGCCGTATGGCCAACATGGTATCTACGATAAAACGCTATACACGTAGAGCAAGTCCAAGGTTTGCTACGCCGATTCAGGGGAGGTTGACCACCGTGCTTTTCGTATGCGGCTCGGCTACCGACGCCGTGCGCCGAAGGTGTATCCGCGGTGAGTGCGAACTCCCCGCATGCGGGTCTGGGCCACGGTATGACCCTCTTCAAACAGGGCGGTAAAGCGATAGGGAAAGCTCTCCAACTTCTTGCGCGGAAGCTTTTGCCCAAGCATTCGCTCGATGGCCTCGACGTGGGGGAGTTCTTCGGCAACAAAGAGGGTCAGGGCATCTCCCTCTTTGGCGGCACGACCTGTTCGACCGATCCGGTGGACATAATCTTCTGGGTGCTGAGGCACGTCGTAATTAATGACATGGGTGACGCCTGCGATGTCGAGTCCGCGAGCTGCAATATCAGTCGCCACAAGAATGGGGTATTTTCCAGAGCGAAAACCTGCCAGGGCTTCCGTACGCTCTGTTTGTGATCGATCGGAATGTAAAACACCCACGGGATGGGGGAGGTTGGAAAGGCTACCAGCGACGCGGTCGGAGCCCATTCGGGTACGACAGAAGACGATGACGCTTTCGTAGTGGGTTTTTTCGAGGAGGCCGAGGAGGAGTTCGTGCTTTTGATCCGCGGCAACAGGATAGAGCGCGTGGGTAACGGTTTCTGCGGCCGATTGACGAAGACCGATTTCGACCGTGACGGGCTCTTTCAAGGCCCACTGGGTGAGACGTTCGATTTCGGGAGGGATGGTGGCAGAGAAAAAGAGAGTTTGGCGCTTTTCAGGGCAGAGGGAGACGATTCGTTTGACGTCGGGCAGGAACCCCATATCCAACATGCGATCCACTTCATCTAGGACGAGGTGTGTTAAATTGCCGAAGTTGAGGTCGCCTTGACCAACGAGGTCGAGGAGACGTCCCGGGGTGGCCACAAGAATATCGATGCCGCGTTGGATCTGTTCCCGTTGCGCTCCGTACCCGACCCCACCGTAGATCAGTCCGACGCGAAGACCCGTGTGCTTAGCGAACTTTTGCAGAGCCTCCGAAACCTGGTCAGCCAATTCGCGGGTGGGTTCCAGAACCAAGGCGCGGAGTTTACCCGGTTTTCCGAGGTGTTGCAGGATGGGGAGGGCGAAAGCGGCTGTTTTTCCAGTGCCCGTTTGCGCGGACCCGATGATGTCTTTTCCCGATAAGGCGATGGGGATGGCCTGAGCCTGAATGGGGGTAGGCTCCTGAAAGCCGAGATCTTGGGTGGCTTGAAGAACGGAGGCGGTGAGGCCGAGAGAGGCAAAATCCACTCGAAATCCTATTCGCAAAGGGGGAAGGGAGCAAGCGGGATGGGGTGACAATACGATGGACGAGGAGGTCGGTCGTTTTTATGGTGTTGGATTGATGAAGTCTGCTTATGAGCTTGCGATGGAGCGTCTTTCGGCTCACGAACCTGCCCGCAAGGTATCGGATTCGATGAAAAAAGCGCTGGCGGAAATTGATGCCACCTATCAAGCCAAAATTGCGGAGCGGGAGACATTTCTGGGGGGAAAGATTGCGGCGGCTCGTCGCAGCGGGGCAGAGGAGGAGGCGGCCATTTTGCAGGAGGAGCTAGGGCGGGATCTGCGCGGAATTCGGGAAGAGTGGGAGAGTAAAAAAGAGAAGGTCAGGTCCGCGCCCTCTCCATGACGTCGAAGGTTGCTCAGTCGGGTGTGGCCTCTTGGGTGGACCGGTGTCTGCACGGTTGGGCCAAACTGATCGTCCATCGTCGCCAGCGGGTGCTTTGGATTGTTCTTCTTTTGGTCGTGGTGTGTGGCGGGGTCACGGCGGCGCGTTTGGTCATTCGCAACAACACCCTTGATCTGATTCGCAAGGATTCGCCCGTATTTCAGAAGTATCTCGCCTACATGGAGGAGTTTGATGTTCGGGACGAAATCGTGGTGGTTCTGAAAAGTGAAACGTTGAAGGGCAGTCGGGATGCGGCCAATGCCTTGGCGGTCAAGTTGCAGCAAGAAAAGGGGTTGGATCGAGTGTACTACCGGCACGATTTTTCGCCGATGTCGGATCGCCTTCTTCTTTTGGCGGAGGAGGAACAGTTGACGGGAATTCGCCGGCAAATGGAGGAGTTGGCGGCTTTGGTCAAAGGCAACAAGCAGGCGCTGAACTTAAATGGTATTTTAGGAGAGGCCGCGGCAAAATTTAATGATCCCTACCTGCGAAAGTCATCCAACTGGCAGGAGTTCATTCCTTTTATCGAGGAATTTGTCCGCAACTTGAAGCGCTTGGCCAAGGATTTGGAAACGCCTGCGGGAGTGCTCGAAAAAAAGGGGCTAGGTGAGCTCTCCGAGTTCGAGGCGGATCTTTTGAAAAATGAGTACCTCAGTTTGGGAGAGGATGGAAAAACGATTCTGATGTTACTTCGTCCGTCGAAAGAGGAGCAGAAAAGTGCGACCCCGTTTACCGGGGTGATTCAGCGGGTTCGCCGAGTCGTCCAAGAGACGCAGGCTGAGTTTCCCAAGGTGTCTTTAGGGGTCACGGGGGAACCGGTTCTCCTGGATGATGAGCTGCGGCAGAGCGAGGCGGACATGAAGATTGCGACTCTGATCACTTTAGCGTTGATCACGATCATGTTTTTCTTTGCTTACGGGGAGATTTCCCGCCCCCTTCTGGCCCTAGTTGCACTGTTGGCCAGTGTGGTGGTCACACTAGGAATCACCAGTGTCACCATTGGGCACTTAAACATTATTTCGCAGGCATTCATCGTGATGTTGTTGGGATTGGGAATCGACTTTGGCATTCAGTTCCTCGGTCGGTACGAGGAAGAGATGGGTCGGGGGAAGAGCTCGGCCGAAGCGGTCGAAACTACTTTGACGACGACCGGGAAGGCACTGCTCACGGGTGGCGGGACGACGGCGGCCGCTTTTTATGCGATGTGTTTTAATGATTTCACCGGCTTAACGGAGTTGGGGTGGATCGCGGGAAGTGGAGTCGTTCTAGCGCTGGTGGCCAGCCTCTCCATTTTGCCCGCTCTTTTACTTTGGCGGGATCGAAATGGAGCAAAAATCAATCTGGATAAATTACGACTCGAACAAGGGGCGGTCTGGGATCGGAAGCTCACGTGTCATCCGTACTTGGTCTTGGCCGTGGCGGCGGGGATGACGCTGATCACGTGGAAGCAGTGTCGGAAGGTCTCTTTCGACCATAACTTGCTGCACTTGCAAAATCCCAAGATGGAGTCGGTTCGGCTGACGCGGGAACTCCTCAACATCGGAGATGGTTCCTTGATCTATGGCGTGGTCATGGCCGACAGCGTGGAGCAAGCGGATGAGCTGGCCGTCAAATTACGGGCCCTCCCGACCGTGAGTAAGGTGCGTACCTTGGGGGATTTGGTGCCGCGGGATCAAAAGAAGCGAATGGAGGAGGTAAGCCGGATCGCCCGTGTTTCGGGAGAGATTACATTGGGCTCAGGCGCCGAATCATCCGTCGATGTGCCCAAAGCTAAGCGGGACCTAGAATTCTTGTTGGAGTCGTCCCAAGAGGGGGCGAAGCAGGCCAAGCAGTACATTGGTCTTTCGGGGAGGGCACGGCAGGCGGTGACAACATTTGAAAAGTTGATTCCGCCCCTCGAAAGGGCGGTCGCCGCCTTGGATAAGTTGAGCTTGGCGGAGGCCAAACAGCGGTTGGATCGGCACCAAGTCAAACTGGTGGGATCGATCACGCAAAATCTGGGTTGGCTGAAGACGCAACGGGGGGATCGGCCCCTGACGGTGGATGATCTGCCCCCAGAATTACGGCAACGATATCTGTCGTCCCACGGCAAAGTTCTTTTGGAGGTGGTTCCGGCAGTCGACGTGTGGGAGAGGAAGCCGAACGAGGAGTTTGTCGCGGAGATGCAAAAGATCGCCCCTGGGGCAACGGGAACCCCCGTGATGAACTTGGAGTACATCGATCTTTTAATGAAGAGCTACATTCAGGCTTCTTTTTACGCGGCCGGGGTGATTCTTCTGCTCATCTTTCTCCTGTTTCGAAATCTCAAGGATCTCGTGCTGACTCTTCTTCCGCTCGGGCTGGGAATCTTGTGGTTGTTTGGTGCCATGGGTTTTTTCCACATCCAGCTCGATCCGGCCAATATTGTCACTATGCCGATGATCTTGGGCATCGGCGTGGCTTATGGGGTTTATGTGATGGATCGGTATCGAGAGGAGGGAGGAGTGCGGATCTTCGCCTCCAGCACCGGCAAGGCCGTCGTTCTTTCCGCCCTGACCACACTCTTCGGTTTTGGTTCTATGCTGTTTGGGCAGTACCGAGGCCTCGTGTCTTTGGGGTTGGTCATGAGCTTGGGGGTAATTTTTACTCTGATCAGCGCGTTGGTGGTTTTGCCCCAGATTCTGGCCCTGCAAGACAAGTGGGGCGGGGAGGAAGAAAAGGATCCCGGCCCGGCGGATTAATCGATTTAGAATTGAAACTGGTAGGGCTGGAGCCGGGCGGAAAGATCGGCCAGAACGCGGTTTTCGTCCTTTTTGTCCTTGGCGGCAAAGGTGACACTAAAGCGGACGTAAGCGCCTGCCTCATCCCAAGGGACGGTGGAGACAAGTTGCTCCTCGATCAGCCATTTGGAAAAAGATTCCCCGTTGGGGAACGATTGGGATTTGGCACCCGAGGAAGATCGAGGGGCCCGAGTGTACAAAAAGAAGGAGCCGGCCGGCTTTTCGGCAGCAAAACCGGCCCCGCGCAGGATGGTTACCAATCGATCCATCCGGTGGCTGTACTTGGCCGCAGTGTCCCGAGTGATTTGTGGGTTTTCGAAAGCGACTGCGGAAGCATTTTGCACGGCTAAAAATTGTCCAGAGTCGGTATTGTCCTTCACGTCCGCATAGGCTTTGACCAAGAGCGCATTCCCCGCCACAAAACCGCAGCGCCAGCCGGTCATGTTAAAGGCCTTGCTGGTGGTGTGAAGTTCGAGACCCACGTCTTTCGCTCCCGGGATGGAGAGGAAGCTAAGGGGTTTGCCCTCAAAAATAAGTGCCGTATAGGCGGCATCGTGGATGACGATGATTTCTTCCCTCTTGGCAAATTCGACCACCTGCTGAAAAAACTCAGGCGTGGCCGAGGCCCCAGTGGGATTATTGGGATAATTGAGAACGAGAACCTTAGCTTTGTTGAGAACTTCACGAGGGATCGTATCCAGCCGTGGAAGAAACTTATTTTCTGGAGTGAGGGGGAGGGAGTGAACGACTCCGCCGTAGTAGGTGGCGTGGGTCCCAAAAACTGGATAACCGGGAGTGGTCATCAGCACGACATCCCCTGGATCGATGAGCGCGGCCGGTAAAATGGATAGGGCTGCCTTGCTCCCAATCGAGTGCAGGATCTCGGTTTCGGAATCGAGGGAGACCCCGAACACCTCTTTCATGTAGTGATCGGCCGCCGCGCGCAGGCGTGGGCCGCCGTTGTCGGCATAACCACGATTTTCGGGAAGGGAGGCTTCTTGGGCCAAGGCTTGGACTACTTTGGCATCGGCCATCGAGTCGGGCTCTCCCACCCCGAAATCGAGTAGCTCCTTGCCTGGGTGGGCGGCGAGGGCCGCTCGCTTGGCGCGCTTGATCCGCTCGAACTTATAGATCGGGGCCTCTTGGAGCCCGTAGCCTGGGCCACCAATTCTTTGGGCGAAGAGGTTGTGAAGATAGGTCGACACTTTGTATGCTCCTTGAGCCATGAAGCTTATGACAAAACCTGCCCAAATGCAAAAGGCGGTATCCAGTTGGAAAAAGAGTGGGGATACGGTGGCTCTGGTTCCGACGATGGGGGCGCTGCATGCCGGGCACGTGGCGTTGATTCGACACGCGGCGAAGTTGGCCGATCGGGTTGTGGTCAGTGTCTATGTGAACCCAACCCAGTTCAATTCTCGCTCCGACTTCTTGGCCTACCCCAAGCGCCTACGGGACGATAGAAGAGCTTCGGCGCAATCGGGGGTTGATGTTCTCTTTCGGCCGCAAACGCTTTATGCCAAAGATGCTTCCACTTGGGTGGAGGAGCAGGAGGTTTCGAAAGGAAGGTGTGGGGCGAGGCGACCGGGTCACTTTCGGGGCGTGGCCACGGTGGTCGTGAAACTGCTGTCGATCGTCCAGCCGGATTGGATGGTGTTGGGGGAAAAGGATGGTCAACAGTGTGCCGTTTTAGAAAGAGTGGTGCGGGATCTGTTTTATCCCGTCCGAATCGTTCGGCATCCGACCGTTCGGGAGAAAGATGGGCTCCCCCTCAGCTCCCGGAATCATAGGCTGAATTCAGCCGAGCGGGTAGCCGCGGGACGACTGGCGAGGGCGGTGCAGATCGCGGCGGGAAAAGGGGCCCGAGGGGCAGTTCCGCATCTGCATCAACTTCTTCGCGGGATAAAAGGAGTACGGTTGGAGTATGCGGAGATCGTGGATGGGGTTTTCTGGGTGGCGGCTTGGGTGGGCAAGGTTCGGCTGATCGACCATCGCAGGTGTAGGGGTCGATGATTCGCCTCCTCTTTCTGGTGGGAGCAGGTTGGGCGGCCACTCTGCCGGCTTCGCCGACCTGGGAGATCGTCCGTGTGGGCAGGGTGGATTACGTTTCGTTAAAATCCTTTGCAAAATTCTATGGATTCACAATTCCGGAGGAAATTGAGCCCAACCGGCCGTTTGTCTTGGGTTCGGCCTATGGCAATTTGACGATGACCTTGGAGAGTCGGGAAATGCGGTGGAAAGGGGTGCGGTACTGGTTGAGTCACTCGTTGCGGCGAGTGGATGATGAAGTGTTGGTCCCGCGGGTGGATTTGGTGAAGACCTTCGATCCGCTTTTACGACCCAACGCGGAGATTGCGAAGCGTCCGTTGCAAGGGGTGGTGATCGACCCTGGACATGGGGGTGGAGATGAAGGCACGAGGGCAGCGCGGGGTTTAAGTGAAAAAACGGCGAATCTGGATGTGGGCAAGCGTCTGGCAAAACTTTTGGATGCGGCCGGAATTCCTTGGGTTCTGACCAGAAATAAGGATCGTTATCTGGACCATGCGGATCGATCCAAATTGGCGGATGATCGGCCAGGGTTTATTTTTGTGAGCATCCATTTTAACGAGGATTCCAGTCGATCGACCGACGGGTGGGAGACGTACAGCCTTTCCCCCCAGTATGCGCCTTCCACCTCTTCGGGGGGAACGTTGGTTGGAGATGAGGATGAGATCTGGGCGGGCAATAGTTACGACCACCACAACTTTCTGCTGACCCAAGCGATTCACCGTGCGGCGGTGACGGCGAAAACGAATGCGCCCAACGATCGTGGGGTGAAGCGGGCGAGATTTAAGGTGTTGCGCCTAGCTAACTCTCCGTCTGTCTTGGTGGAGGGAGGATTTATGTCGAACCCACGCGAAGCCAGTTTGATGCGGACGGAGGCGTACCGCCAGCAGGTGGCGGAGTGGATTTTTCAGGGGATCGTGGCCTATCGAAAATCCCAAGAAACTTTGCCTAGTGGAACACGATTGTCGGTGGCCAAGACGAACAAGGTTTCTTCATCCACGCCCGAGCTGCGTCCGGTGATGAATCTGGATTCGGTTCCTCCCTATCGACCGAAGGCGGCGAGCACGAATCCGTCTGTGGCGACGAACCAGTCCTCAGGGACGAATCCGGCGGCCACGGCGCAATCCATTGACGGAGAGGTGCGACGGGCAGTCCCCGTTATCCCAGACAAGAAAGCGAATTAGTTATGCCACTGGGTGTTTTTGATTCCGGAATCGGGGGGTTAACGGTGGTGCGGGCTTTGCGGGCGGCTTTTCCGCATCGAGATATTCTTTATGTGGGGGACACGGCGAGAGTGCCGTATGGAAATAAGTCGGCCGAGACGGTGACAACGTACAGTCGGGAGATTATTCACTTTCTCAAAAAGAAAGGCGCGGATCGGATTGTGGTGGCTTGCAACACGGCATCGGCTTTAGCGGTGGGAAAGCTGCGTGAGTCGGCGGCGGTTCCTTTGCATGGAATGATTGAGTCGGGCGTGGAAGCCGCGCTAGCGGTGGGTGGTGATGGTCCGGTGGGAGTGATTGGGACCGCGGCGACGATCGCGAGTGGGGCCTATCAGGCGGCTTTGAGTCATGTTCGCCCGGAATGGAAAATATGGGCTCAACCTACCCCTCTTCTGGCGGCGCTGGTGGAGGAGGGTTGGTTGAAGGGCGAGGTGACCGAAAAAGTGGTTCGGCACTACCTCGAGCCGATGATGAGGGAGAAAATTCGGGTGCTGGTGCTGGCATGTACTCACTACCCCCTGCTGAAAGGGGTTTTTCGAAAGGTTTTGGGATCGGAGGTTGCGTTGGTGGATTCCTCGGAGGCGTGTGCCAAGTCGCTCGAGAGTACGGAGGCAAAAGTTTTAGAGAAGGGGGAGCTAAAGATTTTTTTGACGGATGAGCCCGGGCCTTTTTTTGGTCGGGTGGAAAACTTTTTAGGTTCGGGCTCGGTGGGTTCGCTTCAGCGGATTGTGTTGGAACCCGTGGGGTAGGAGTTACTCCTCAAAGCCGCTGTTCCAGCTGGGCGGAACGTGGAGAACGAGGGTTTCGGTTTCCCCGGAGGGGCGGCGGACTTTCAAGCGCAGGTCGGCCCTTTTTTTGCCCGCGGCTTCGCGTGCGGCGAGGTAGCGGGTGATGAAATCGGACAAATTCTCACCGGCCGGTTGGCCAGCGATTTCCAGGATCGTGTCGCCCCCGCGGAAGCCGGCTTTGGCTCCGGGGCTTTCTTTGAGGACGGAGAGGATTTGGGGGGTTGGATTTCCGATCAGGCAGAGGCCATCGGGGAAGTTGGGGATTTCCACGGGGGGCGGGGAGGTGCCGGGAGCGGGTTCGAGAACAAAGCGGAGGTTATCGGGGGTGGAAAGTTCGAGAGTTCGGCGGAAGTCGATCGGGTTGGTCCAGACGGTGCCGTAGGCCCGGTCCATGACTTTTCGTTCTGTTTCGGTCATGAGGCCTTTAGTGGTGACCTTGGGGGCGACTCGGGAAAAGGAGTCCTCGTCGACGCCACGTCGGGATTTCTTTTCGCCTTCGGCGAGAGTGACGGGGCGAAAGATGGTGCGGAGGACGGTTCCTGCGGGAAGAATTTTATCTGGGGCGAGGAGGAGATCTTTCGAAAGGATGACGCGATCGTTTTTGACCTCGAGCGGGAAGGCGAGGCCGAGGGCGGGTTCCATCTTCGGATCCCACTCTGTGGCAATACCTTGGGCAAGTAGTCCGAGACTGAGCAGAAGGATGCAAGAAGTTTTAGGAAACATGGGGGGGATGTGGTATTGTAACAAGATTACCGGGGGCGTCACGGTTTCGATTCAAACTGGAAGCGACCTGCGGCAAGCCGAGGGCCCGGATTGGTTGGCCTCGTTAAAAAGCCGATCCACCAAAATAAAAGCTAACAACGAGTTGGCCCTCGCAGCCTAAAGTGCTGTGACGTTACTCCTCCGACCCCGGCTAGGGGGAAGTGACGTGTTTGCCGGGTCTGAGAATGGGTGAGCAACCGACCTGTTTTTAGGAATCAACGTGGATGCTACGGGGTACGGGCCAGTGGCAGGGCAACCGGACTCCCGACAATCAAGCTGCCAACAAGCTTGTAGATGCGGGTGGTAGCTGGTTTGAAGACGTGGGTTCAACTCCCACCGCCTCCATTTTTACCCTTGTCGCAAGCCGACTGACGAATGGTTTCAATTCAATCCTATGGATAGATACCTATCGTTGGATGGCTACGCCTCCGTTGACGTCGATAAAACGAGCGATAGGATACACGGATGAGCGTCACCGAAATCAAGCAGGCGATTTCCAAACTGAGCCCGCGGGATTATTGCGATCTGATGGCCGAACTTCACCCTTGGCCGGATGACGAATGGGATTTGCAAATGAAGACGGATGCTTCATCGGGACGATTGGACTTTGTCCGGCGTCACGCCGAAAAGGCAGCGGCCGAGGATCGTTTGGTCTCCCTAGATAGAATTCTTGCTGACTCTTGACCTTTTCTAGTCAAACGTCTCCCGAGTTTTGGGAATTATATCGGGCCTTGCCCCAAGAAATCAGGCAGCTCGCCAGAAAAAACTATCGGCTGTGGGCTCAGGATCCCTTTTATCCCTCCCTTCGTTTTAAGAAAGTGGGATCGGACCAGTGGAGTGTGCGAATTGGGGCTGATTATCGGGCCGTGGGCATGTTTGTAGGGGATTGTTTTGTTTGGGGCTGGATTGGTTCCCACCAAGATTACGATCAGAAGCTCTCCTAGCGGAAACTAAGTAGGGCGGTGCGACCTGCTTTTCTGAAGGGACAACTCTATCAACCTTAGTGCTTGCCTAGTGCTTTCAAGCGAAACACCGGGAAACCATTGGACAAATTCGTGGACCGTGGCTCCGTCCCGGAGATTTTCAAGCAAGGCCCGCACGGGAACCCTGGTTCCGCGAAAAACATATTCTCCACTTTGGATTTCAGGACTCTTCTCAACCGAAAGGCAATCTTGCCAGCTCATATGGGTATTCTCGCTTTGGTTTTTAATGTGTCAACGGATCAGAGACTTGGTTTCTTTAATCCGCAGCAACCTTCCAAAACACTCTAGAATATGCACAAAGGTTTTTGACTCTTCGAGGGAGTGGGCAGTAGTGGTCACGCAGATCGCGAAAAAAAGAAAAACCCTGCCAAAAAACCTTTCGCAAGTCTTTGAAGTTGTTGAATATTAATTTTTTGCCACCCGATTCAACTCCCACCGCCTCCATATTTTCTCCCAAGATTGAGTCGGAGGGGTTGGGGCGATTCATGTAGCCTAAAATCGTAGGAGCGATTTCAGGGAAATCGGAAAAAGGATCTCAAGAAAGGTGGAACACTTCCCGTAGCGTGACGGCTTTCGGGGAGTGGTCGGGGTTGGAGGGCATGACATCACTCATATGGCGCCACCACTTCTGGCATTCGGGGGTTTGGGCAATGGCCTGCCACCGCGCCTCGTCCTCGATCTCCGCATAAGCGAAGAGTTGATGGGTCTCGGCATGGAGGA
>Ga0247833_1003041_pt1 | contig 23047 bp, 21 predicted proteins | sample LaCruzMarch2015__7_FD_187117 | JGI IMG/M metagenome (GOLD analysis project Ga0247833, IMG submission 187117) | Freshwater microbial communities from meromictic Lake La Cruz, Castile-La Mancha, Spain - LaCruzMarch2015_8m | ecosystem: Environmental > Aquatic > Freshwater > Lake | place: Spain... | reverse complement strand
CAATTAAAACAAGCACTTCACAAATATAATAACTTTAGACCACATCAAAAACTCGACAATCTTACTCCAATCCAATATATTAACAATATCTTGGGAAAATTGTCTCATTCAATATGAACCAGTACAGTAGCGTTAATTGTTACGATAATAACGGGGTTAACGGGGTAGTTCAGAAATATTCCATAACCACCAATAAGGGAAATAATCTAACTTGTGCAGTTTCTGTTAAGTTTTAATAAAAAAATCTTGCACATAAATTTACGATATAACATATTGCATAAAAATCTTGCTGAAATACATATTAAAGAAAGTTATTTATGACCGAAATAGTATCACTCAAAGCCCGTGAAATAATTGATAGTCGCGGTAATCCTACGGTTGAGGTCGATGTCGAACTCGACGGCGGATTCATCGGACGTGCTGCTGTTCCTTCGGGAGCATCTACCGGTAAATTGGAAGCTTGGGAACTTCGTGACGGTGATAAAAAACGTTTCGGTGGCAAAGGAGTTTTAAAAGCGGTTAGTGCGGTAAATAACGAGATTGCCGATACTTTGATCGGGCTTGACGCTACCGAGCAGGCAAAAATCGACAATATATTGATCGAACTTGACGGAACCGAAAATAAAGCCCGTCTGGGTGCAAATGCAATGCTCGGAGTTTCACTTGCAATTGCCAAAGCTGCTGCTGATAGCTCCTATATGCCGCTTTATCGTTACATTGGTGGGGTAAACGCAAGAAAACTTCCGGTGCCGATGATGAATATCATCAATGGTGGGGCGCATGCCGATAATCCGATAGATATTCAAGAATTTATGATTATGCCGGTCGGTGCGGAATCAATCTCCGATGCGGTGCGTATGGGCTGCGAAATTTTCCAGTCGCTTAAAAAACAACTCTCCGATGCCGGACACAACACTAATGTCGGCGATGAAGGCGGATTCGCTCCCAACCTCAAAAGTGCCGACGAAGCTTTGTCATACATCATGAAAGCAATCAAATCCGCAGGTTATAAAGCCGGTGAAGAAGTTGTTTTGGCTTTGGATTCTGCATCGAGCGAGTTCCACAAAAAAGGCAAATATGTTTTGGAAGGCGAAGGCAAAACTTTGTCTGCCGAAGAGCTGATCAAATATTATGAAACTTTGATCAAACGTTATCCGATTGTTTCGATTGAAGATGCAATGGCGGAAGACGATCATAAAGGTTGGAAAGCCATAACCGAAGCACTCGGCAATAAAATTCAACTCGTCGGAGATGATTTATTCGTTACCAACCCTAAAATTTTGCAAAGCGGAATCGAAAAAGGCTTGGCAAATGCTATTTTGGTTAAGGTAAATCAAATCGGCACGCTTACCGAAACATTGCAAGCAGTTGAAATGGCTCATAAAGCAGGTTATCGTGCGATCTTGTCGCACCGCTCGGGTGAGACTGAAGATACCACGATTTCTCATATCGCAGTTGCAACCAATTGCGGGCAGATCAAAACCGGATCACTCTCACGCTCGGATCGTTTGGCAAAATACAACGAACTAATCCGCATTGAAGAGATGCTCGGTTCAAGTGCATTATTCTGCGGTAATTTTTAAGTTTTATATTCTTTAATTTGGATTGCCGCAGTCGCTTAGCTCCTTCGCAATGACGGCTTGTTGTATTCTTCACAGAATTAGCAACGTCATTGCGAGCTGCTAAAGCGAAGCAATCCAGACTTTAATGCCAAGAAAACATACCAATAGAAAGTTATATCTAGGCGAAAAATCTACTCCGCCGCTCTTATCATCGTTATAACTGCTTGTTTTTTATCGAGATATAATCCGTCGCTTTGCGAGATTATTTTGCCGAACTTTTCCCACAAACTAATCCAATCTTCTCTGCTTTTGCGTTTTCCGATTGCAAGTAATTTGCTTTTTTCGCTCATGCAAACTTCATAGAAATTTTTGTCATATTCTACGCAGGCGATTCGACCGGGTAGCCACAAAAGCAATCTTGCCAAAGTTTTCCAATTTTCTTCGCCGTCTTTTTTTGCAAAACGCTCAGCAAATGCATGTAGTTTAACATCATCTTTATTGAGTAAAATTTCCAATAATTCTTTATATAGATCATCGGCTTGATTCTCGATTAAGTTCAAAGCTATTCCGGGAGAAAAACCCGACATCACTCCCCAAGTGCGATAATCATGTGCGGCAATTTCAGGGGCGATATGTGCCATAACATGAGCAAAATCAATTTCACTCAAAGGGGTTATTTTAAGATTTCGACAACGTGATAAAATAGTCGGCAATAACCTGCCGGGGTTATGGCTGATTAGAATCAGTACTGCTTGTGCAGGCGGCTCTTCAAGGGTTTTGAGCAAAGCATTGGCGGCATTGCGGTTCATTGCGTCGATGCTGTCGATAATCACGACTCGGCGATCGCTTTCAGCAGGAGTTAAAGCAAGAAATTCAACAACTTTGCGGGCATCTTCAACTTTTATAGTATCGCCTTCTAAAACCAATAAATCCGAATGTCCGCCCGAGACAACTCTTTTGAAAGTCGGGTGTTCGTGCGAAATAAATAAAGATTCCGGTGGCAATGCATCGCCGAATAAACTGCCTGAATTATCGGGCGGAGCGAGTAAAAAACGAGCCAAACGATAGGCAAGAGTAGCTTTGCCTATTCCTTTTGCCCCGTTTATCAACAAAGCATGCGGCAACCGCCCGGCATTTATCATTGCCAACAATCGGTTTTCCGCCTCTTTATGGGCAAACAACTTTTCATTATTCTTGGGGTGAAGTAAATCTGCTTCTATATTTGCTTCTTTTGCGGTGCTGCGACGTGCCATATTTATAAAATATTATTGCTAGTAGTCTGATAAAACTACTAGCAAGTAATTAAGCGATCAAGCACTAAGTTTTTCTAAAATATCGTCGGATATTTCATAATTGGCATAAACTTCCTGCACATCGTCGTTATCTTCCAAAATATCGATCATTTTGAATAAAGAGCGAGCTTGTTCCTCGCCGATCGGAGCCGTAGTTTTAGGTAACCAAGTTAGTTTTGCCGATTGCGGCTCGCCGAATTTCTTTTCCAAAATATCACGTACTTCGCCGAAAGCTTCGGGTGAGCAAGTGATTTGATGATGTCCGTCGACTACTTCGCAATTATCACCGCCTGCTTCAATCACTGCATCAAGCATGATTTCTTCGCTCGCTTTGGCAAGAGGGTAGGCTATGATGCCGACTCGCTCGAACATAAAACCGACACTGCCAGTCTCGCCGAGATTTCCACCGACTTTGGCAAAGGCTGCACGCACTTCGGGTGCGGTGCGGTTGCGGTTATCGGTGAGTGCTTCAACAATCACCGCAACACCGCCCGGACCGTAACCTTCGTAACGGATTTCTTCGTAATCGTCACCGCCGACAGTTCCGCTTGCCCGTTTGATTGCATCGTCGATACGATCTTTAGTGATATTTTCCTGGCGAGCTTTGAGAACCGCTGCACGCAATCTAGGATTATGCTCGGGATCAGGCATGCCCATACGGCAAGCCGCATTGATCTCACGCACAACTTTTGTAAAAACTTTTGCCTTCTTTGCGTCCTGGGCTCCCTTGCGACGCATGATATTCTTAAACTGACTATGACCTGCCATAACTTATGCAGCCTTCTCAAAAATTTCGATATCCTGCGAACCCGAGATGCAATTTGCTGCAACGTCTTTTTCGATACGTTTGATAAGTCCGGTTAAGACTTTACCGCAACCGATTTCTAAGAATGAGGTTACGCCTTGTTTAACCATATAATGTACGGATTCACGCCAACGCACCATATCTGTAACCTGCTCAACCAATAATTTGCGTATAAGGGCAGGGTCGTTAACCGCAGTTGCGGTTACGTTGGTGACTATCGGCAGGCTCGGAATGCTGATCGGCGAACGGCTCAAAGCAGCGTCCATTTCAACGGCAGCTTGTTGCATCAAAGGCGAATGGAAGGGCGCACTCACCGGCAGCATAACCGCACGTTTTGCACCTTTGGCTTTGGCAAGCTCGGCTGCTTTTTCAACTGCGGCTTTTTCACCGCTGACCACGATTTGCCCGTATGAATTGTCGTTGGCAACTGCACAAACGCCAAATTCACAAGCTTGTTCAACGATTTCTGCAACATCGTCAATCTCAAGACCTAAAATTGCCGCCATTGCACCTTTACCGATCGGCACTGCTCTTTGCATCGCCTGACCGCGGAGTTTAAGTAATTTTGCGGTATCGGAAATTGAAAGGGAACGGGCAGCAGCGAGTGCAGTATATTCACCAAGCGAGTGACCTGCAAAATAAGTTGCATATTGTTCGGGTTTAAAACCAGTTTCGGTTTCCAAAACCCGAAGTATTGCCATAGAATTCGCCATGATTGCCGGCTGTGCATTTTCAGTCAAGGTTAGCTCGGTTTCGTCGCCTTCAAACATAATTTGCGAAAGATTTTGTTTGAGTGCGGAATCGACCTCTTCAAAAACCAAGCGGGCTGCGGCAAAATCGGCCGCCAAATCACGACCCATGCCTACTTGTTGAGAACCTTGTCCTGGAAATACTATAGCATTTTTCATGTAGAATCCTTTTTGTAATTTGAGTAAAATTATAATAAACTTTTACGTTAATTTTTGCAATTAAAAAAGCATCTTAGCGAGGTTTGTTGTTATGATTTCTTTTGTTTTGCAGGATTTTTACGACTTCACGTAAATCCGCTTTGTTTAAATTATGCATATTATTCAAACTTTTTTATATTTACCAAGGATAAAACGGCAAAATATTCCCTATAATCAAAACACAAAAAGCAATAACCTATTGATATTGCTAATCTAGTAAATTGGCACAAAAATAGCATGTATATAATTATAAAGTTAACGTGATTAGAGCTTATACATGAACGAGATTTCACCTTTAGTAGCAGGAGCTTCGCAATATACGCCGCAGTCGCAGGCGAACCTTGCTGCGGCAGGAAACGACAAAATTGACGAGGTTTCCAAAGATTTTGAATCGGTGTTTTTGTCGCAAATGATGAGCCAAATGTTCTCGGGCGAAGACGTAAATAATTTCTTCGGCGGTGGCTCTACCGGAGAGATTTATAAAGGTTTTCTAATGGAAGAATACGGCAAGGCAATGGCAAAAGCCGGTGGTGTAGGCATAGCATCACAAGTAAAGGGTGAACTACTTAGATTACAAGAGGTTACACAATGAACAGTCAAATAAAAGCCGAGATTAAAGATCTCATTACAACCCGTGCTGCACTCGGCGAAGTTCTCGCCGCAGAAACTGATTTTATGGATAAAATGCAGCTCGAAAAAGTCAACGAATTGCAAGATCGTAAGTTAAAACTGATCTCATTGCTCGAGCGTTATATGAATTATATTCATCATAACCAAGAAGCAATTAAAAATATAACACCGCAGGAAAAAGCCGACCTCATTGCCGGTGAAGAATATTTCAACAAAATTGCCAGGAAGAATTATGATACTTTGCTGGTCGCAAAATCGGTCAACGGGGCTTTGGTCAAATGCGTCACCAAGTCACAAAAAGACAAAAAATTCAACCCGACCTATAATTATCGGGGAGCAGCAAACAGCAATGTAAAAACCTCGATTTCGATAACGCTTAACCAAACTATTTAAGCAATTAAGCAGATTTGACATATTTCAATATTTTATTTACAAATGCAGCTCAAACATAAAATAGCAGAGTAAATAATGTCGAACAAGCTTCAACCGGTCCGCGGAACTCATGATTTATTGCCCCAAGAGAGCAAGAAATTCCGCTTTATAATCAATCAAGTATTTGAGATCGCAGAACGCTACGGTTACGGTGAGATCATCACTCCGATCTTTGAATTTAGCGACGTTTTTCACCGCACTTTAGGCGATACTTCAGACATCGTAGGCAAGGAAACCTATAGTTTCAGAGATAGAGGAGGCGAGCAGCTTACTTTGCGTCCCGAATTTACAGCATCGATCGCCCGTAGTTTTATCTCGGGAAGTTTGCAAGATAGTCTGCCGCTTAAGTTTTTTTATGCCGGCCCGGCTTTTCGCTATGAACGTCCGCAAAAAGGTCGGCAACGCCAATTTCACCAAGTCGGGGTTGAATTGCTCGGAGTCGGCGAACCGCAAGGTGATATTGAAACGATCTCGCTGGCTTGGCAGATTCTAAATAAATTAGGTTTGGGCGATAAAGTTAAATTAGAAATCAACACGCTCGGTGATGCAGAAAGCAGAAGCAATTACCGCAATGCTTTGGTGGATTTTTTCCGTTTACATGAGGCGAATTTATCCGAAGACAGTAAAGCTCGCCTGAGCAGAAATCCGATGCGGATTCTTGATTCAAAAGATGAAGGCGATCGCAAAATCGTTGGCGATGCCCCTAAAATGGCGGATTATTTGAGCGATGCGGCTCGGGATTATTTTTTCAAAGTTACCGCCGGACTTACTTCACTGGAAATAAATTTTACCTTAAACGATAAATTAGTCAGAGGGTTAGATTATTATAACCATACGGTTTTTGAATTCACCACCGATATGCTCGGCTCGCAAGGCACGGTGCTGGCAGGCGGACGTTATGACGGTTTGATCGAGCTTATGGGCGGTAATCCGACTCCGGGAATTGGTTTTGCAGCCGGAATCGAAAGATTGATAGCCTTGGTCGATTTTGATAATCACCCAGATTTCCCTCAAGAAATCCGCCCGATTGCGGTGATTCCGCTCGGCGAAGCGGCAGAAAGCCAAGCGATTATCATTACCGAACAATTACGCTCGCAAGGTTTCAGCGTCGACACCGCATATCGGGGTAATCTTAAGAACCGCATGAAGAAAGCCGATAAAGCCGGTGCAATTGCGGCGATTATAATCGGTGAAGAAGAACTCGCACAAGGCATTGCAATAGTTAAAGATCTCGACAAAGGTGAACAGCAAAAAGTTGCTTTATCCGAGCTTGCAATCAGCCTGGCATCATATAAGAAATCATGAATTATGCAGATAAATCAAAAAGAAATCGATCGCATTATCGACTCCGCATTGAGTGAAGATATCGGCAAAGGCGACATTACCGCCAATCTTTTAATTCCCGAAACTGCCAAAGCACACTTGGTTTTTAAAAATCGGGAAGCGATGATTATTGGCGGTGGTTTTATCGTCCCCCAAGTTTTTGCACGCTTGAATCCTCATATTATCTGTAAAGTCAATATTGAAGAAGGGCAATTGCTCGAACAACCGACTGCTTTAATTGAAGTTAGCGGACAGGGCAGGGCAATCTTAAGCGGTGAGAGAGTAGCACTTAATTTATTGCAACGCATAAGTTCGATTGCAACCAATACCGCAAAATATGTGCAGGCGGTAAAAGGCACAAATGCTATAATATTAGATACTCGTAAAACTATGCCGGGGTTGCGAGAGATTGATAAATACGGAGTGAGAATCGGCGGTGGACAAAATCACCGTATGCGACTTGACGATGCAATTTTAATTAAAGACAATCACATAGCAATTTGCGGTGGAATATCAGGGGCTTTACAAAAAGCGATAGCAGGCAACGTCGAAAATCTGCCGATTGAAATCGAATGCGATAATTTAGCCCAGTTTGAAGAGGCTTTGGCAGCCGGGGCAACTCGGATTATGCTCGATAATATGTCACCCGAGCAGTTAAGCCAAGCGGTTAAAATAAATGCCGGAAAAGCCAAGTTAGAGGCTTCGGGCAACGTTAATTTGCAAAATATCCGTCAAATAGCCGAAACCGGGGTGGATTTTATCTCGATCGGTCGCTTAACCCATTCGGTTAATAATGTCGATATCGGGCTTGATATAGAGATAGAAGAGTGATTTTTTATCAACCTCTGTGTATAATGACTTTTTTACTCATATATGCAGACGCAGACTTTTTCATTTGCGAAATAGCAGCTTGCATATCTTCAACTTCAGTGAAATCAGCGTTCTGATAAGATTTTAGAATCTCTAAATCTTCTGCATCATCAATAATTTTATTTTTTGTCATTCTAATCTCACTTTACTTCCCCGACAAAGCCTTGATCAACTCACTTTGAATATTACGCAGTTTGCTTTCGTGAAAGATTTTCATTCCGAATATATCTTTAACGTAAAACACGTCGATTGCCCGTTCGCCGTAAGTGCTGATATGTGCGGTTGAGATAGTTAAGCCCAAATTCGCCAAAGTTTTGGTAATAGTGTGCAAAAACCCGATACGATCACGCCCTTCAACTTCAATTACCGTATAATTGGTGCTAAGTTTATTTTCGACATAAACCCGAGGCGATATTTTAAACACCGCCATACGACTCGGATAGCTGATATTATTTGCGGTGATCTCTTTGGCAACATCGAGTTCACCCAAGATTGCCCGATTCATAAACACCGATAATCTGGCAAGTTTATCAGGTTTATCAAAAGCTTGCTGCTCAATGTCCTGAATATTGAACATCTCGATTGCAATGCCGTTTTTGAGGGTAAAAATCTTGGCACTAAGAATATTTGCCCCGGCAAGTGCAATTGCTCCCGATATTTTGGAAAATAACCCGGCTTGATCGGGCGTGCAGACGATTATATCGGTAACTGCTCGGAAAGAGTCGCTTTGGGTATCGAGTGCGAGTTTCATTTGCGAATGCTCGATTTCGTGAAGCAATCTAGCAATTCTGGCATGGGTTTTGGCATCACAACTTAACCAAAAAGATGCTCCGCCTTGCTCGAGATAATCGTCGATTTCGAATTGAGTCCAGCCGGCAAGCAAATTCGCCAATTCTTCTCGCAAAATTTGGTAGCCGCCGTCACCGGCCTGTTTATCGCTGGCACCCATCTTTTTTTCAGCTTTGTGGTATAATTCCCGAAGCAGGGTACCTTTCCAACCGTTCCAAACTTTAGGGCCTACCGCACGAATATCGGCAACGGTTAGAATCAATAGCAAACGCAAACGCTCGGGAGATTGTACTTTATCGACAAAATCATCAATTGTTTGAGGATCGGAAAGATCACGTTTAAACGCAATATGACTCATTAACAAATGGTTACGCACCAGCCAAGCACAGGTTTCGGCATCATGCTCGTCAAACCCGAAACGTCTGGCAAGCTTACGTACGACAATTTCACCGAGAACCGAATGATCACCGCCGCGACCTTTGGCAATATCGTGGGTTAGCACCGAAAGAAATAGTATCTTTAGTGACTTAACCAAATGAAATATATCGGTAACTACCGGCATTTCGTCTTTATATTTGCCGATTCCGATATTATGCAAAATGCTGATTGCAAAAATCGTATGTTCGTCAACCGTATAGACATGATACATATCAAATTGCATCTGCCCGGTGACTTTTCCGAAATCGGGAATAAAACGCCCGAGAACGCCGGATTCGCTCATGCGTCGCAATGCAGTTTCGGGGTTTTGTTTGGAAAGTAAAATCTCCATAAAAATAGCATTGGCAAGTTTATTGCGTCTTAAGCTATTGTCTATCCGCCATATATTTCTAGTTATCAACTGCAATGTATGTGGGTGAATATCGAGATTATTCTCATGAGCAATTTGGAATAATTCGATCAGTGCAAGCGGATTTTTATCTAGATATTCTTCATTTTGAATTGCTATACGGTCACCGTCCAAACTGAATCCGGCAGTTTTCACCGCCTCTTCAATTTCGCTACTTATATATGAACGGGGTTTTTGTTGTTTACCCTCTTCCAATATTGAGCAAATACTGCGGGTTAAGCTACCGACTACTCGGGCGAAAATAAAATATTGCTTCATGAAATGTTCAACTTCATTGGCATTACTATCGCTACGAAATCCCATAATACGAGAAATTGCGGTTTGCATATCAAATGTCAGGCGTTCTTCGCCACGCCCGGCAATAAAATGTAAATTTATACGAATTTTGCAAAGGAAATCTTGTGCCAGAATAAATGATTTATATTCGTCCACGGTCAAAATATTAAGCTCGACCAAATCGCTAAGCGACTTTATTTTATAGATATATTTAGCCAGCCAATAAAGCGTATGCAAGTCTCGCAAACCGCCTTTACCCTCTTTAATATTTGGCTCTAGCACGTAACGGGAATCGCCGCAACGCTGGTGCCTTGCATTACGCTCGCCAAGCTTGGCATCGACAAATTCAAGTATACTGCTATTGCTTATATAATTTTCAAAAGCCTGCTCGAATTCTTTAAATATTTCTCGGTTGCCGCATATAAAACGAGCATCGAGCAGGTTGGTTAGAATGCTAACATCTTGTTTTGCCTTAGCAATATTTTCATCAATCGTGCGGATTGATTGACCGAGATTAAGGCTTAAATCCCACAAACAATAAAGCAACCATTGGGCAAATTCGGTTACTTCGCTGCTACCTTGTTGATAAATAAACAATAAATCAATATCTGAATAGGGAAAAAGTTCGCTGCGTCCGTATCCGCCGGTTGCTACTATGGCAATAGAACTTTGATTGATGTGTTTTTGTGAAGTTGTCGACAATATCTCGATTATACTATCGATAATATAACTACTTTCGACAATAAATTCACCTGCATTTTGTTTGATTTCAAAACGTTCACGAATAATGCTGCGTGCCGAATTATAAGCTTGGCGAATTATCGGAATCGCAACTTCACGAAGCTCGGTTAAAGATCCACTATCGCCGATTTGTTTAATAATTGCAAATTTATCGATTATTTGCTCGGGAAAATTTATCTTGTTCATATTATTAGTATTGGAGTTGAGTTAATAATATCTGACATTAGCACTTAAGAACATGTTTACAAACTTTTGTTTGGAGAATATTGGGCAAAAATCTTGTCACAAAAAATTCACAATTCTTGGTTTTATACATATGTCAATACATGTTATTATGTACTTGTTTATAGGTTTTAGCTTGATCGGAATTTCTTAAGAAATGAAAATCAAACAAAGGATTAAAAAAACCTTGAGGTTGGTGATAAACACTAACTCTCTGCATAAGGATTTGGGCAAAAAAACTACCCCCAAAAACTTTGAATTTATGGTGAATGTGATGGAAGAAGCAAAATTTCTGGAATTAAAGAGACAAATCAGGGAGGCTGAGAAGGATATAAACCTCTACCAGCCAAAAGTTGCTCAATGCAATTCCCAGATAAAAAGTCTTGAAAGAAAACAAGAAAATTATAAAGAGATGTGTAAAATAAAATTTATATACCAAGAAACACCAGGATTCTTTTCCGCACAAGATGAGAGAGATCTAAATAATGCCCGTGAGGAGTGGAGAAGATACTCTTCATCACTCAATGGAGCAAAGGAGAGGCTTGCAACATTGAAAGATAAACTCGAATTCATGCAAGGAAGCAAGTAAACTCTCATTATGGGAAGCCCGTTTATAACCTGGTAAAGGCAATAAATGGATTTTTCGTTTGACACCGCATTATTAAAGCAAAGGATGCTTTTTAATGCGGTGTTTTTTTGCCTACAACGGCAAATTATCATGCTTTTTCCAAGGGTTTTCCAATTTCTTATTCTTCAAAATTGAAAGCGAGCGACAAATCCGCCAACGTGTATTTTGCGGACGAATTACATCGTCGATATAACCTCTTGAAGCAGCAACAAACGGAGAAGCAAATTTTTGTTTATATTCAAGAACTTTTTCATCAACTTCTTCTTGATTTTTGAGCGAACCCCGGAAAATAATTTCCACCGCACCTTTTGGCCCCATAACTGCAATTTCTGCAGTCGGCCAGGCATAGTTTACGTCACCGCGAAGATGTTTTGAACTCATAACATCATATGCACCGCCGTAAGCTTTACGGGTGATGACGGTAATTTTGGGAACCGTAGCTTCCGCATAAGCAAACAACAATTTTGCACCGTGCTTAATAACTCCGTTATGCTCTTGTGCGGTACCAGGCAAGAACCCGGGAACATCGACAAAAGTAACCAAAGGAATATTGAAAGCATCACAAAAACGCACAAATCTCGCCGCTTTACGTGAAGCATCAATATCAAGACAGCCTGCCAAGAACATCGGCTGATTAGCAACAAAACCGACCGTATTACCTTCCATACGGGCAAAACCGACGATGATATTTTTTGCATAATCGGGCTGAATTTCAAAGAAATCACCTTCATCGACGATACGCTCCAAAAGCTCCTTCATGTTGTAAGGACGGTTTGGATTATCGGGAATCAAAGTATTGAGCGACATATCAACACGGTCGGCAGGGTCGCTGCTCGGACGTGAAGGCACGGCAGAACGATTGGAAAGCGGCAGGAAGTTAAACAATCTGCGAGTTTGAGTCAAAAGCTCAATATCGTTATTATAAGCAAGATCGGCAACCCCAGTTTTATGGGTATGGGTATCGGCACCGCCCAAAGCTTCCTGGGTAACTATCTCATGTGTAACGGTTTTTACAACGTCTGGACCGGTTACGAACATGTAAGACGAGCCACGCACCATCATGATGAAATCGGTAAGGGCAGGCGAGTAAACCGCTCCGCCGGCACAGGGCCCCATGATCAATGAAATTTGCGGAATAACACCGCTGGCAAGCACGTTGCGTTGGAAAATCTCGGCAAATCCGCTAAGTGAATCAACACCTTCTTGGATCCTTGCTCCACCCGAATCGTTAATCCCGATCAAAGGTGCGGCATTGGTCATCGCCATATCCATAACTTTGCAAATTTTCTTTGCATTAGTTTCCGACAAAGACCCACCGAGAACGGTAAAATCTTGGCTATAAACAAAAACCAAACGACCGTTGATCGTCCCGTGTCCGGTGACTACGCCGTCGCCCGGGATTTTATTTCCTTCCATATCGAAGTTTGTGCAACGATGCTCGACAAACATATCATATTCTTCAAACGAATCGGGATCGAGCAAAACTTCAATCCGCTCACGGGCGGTTAATTTGCCTTTATCATGTTGGGCATCGACGCGTTTTTGTCCGCCGCCTTGTCTTGCACGATCACGTTTATGTTCTAATTCGGTTACTACGTTATGTTGCTGCATAATTACCTTACGTTTTGTTACTTACATAATTAAGAAAAATACATGAAAATTATTTTATTTTAATATCTTCATTTTTGTTTTCTATTATTTTCAATTGTTCTTCAAACCATTTTTCTGCATCGATTTTGCTGCCATCTTCAAGTTTTATAACGTAATCTTTACCGCTATGGCTTGATTTGCTTGCTATTTTATCGATAAAATCTTCGGCGGTTTTAATGTCTTTTGCATTATTGAGTTTATCTTGCAAATGTTTGCGAGCATAAGCTCCATCATGCTCTTCATCGTTACGGATAAAGGTGATTTTTGAAGAGGTAAGTGCATCAAGTAAACCTTTTACTTTGTCTTTCTCACTAACTTCGCAGGCAAAAGCATTGCTTGAAACAAATAAAATCATTAAAAGACCGATTAGATAACGCATATTAGCTCTCCTTGGTTTATAAATTAAAAAGATATCGAGAACTTTTATATACGTAATTTTAGTTTTGTCATTCATAAAACGCCGATAACAAGATCTCTAATAAAATTATATAGAATATATTTGTATTTATGCTAATCAGAGCTTCAATTAACAAATTTAAGCCGATTATTGCGATTTATGGCAAAAGATAAAGACGATAAAGACAAACGCCGTCCTCAAAGACGTGAACCAAAACTTATCAGCAACGATAAAGATGATCTTGATCGCTACGCAGATGATGAGGATTACGAAGAAGATGAAATCGAGCAAGCCCCGAGAAAACCTCGAGCAAGCAAGAAAAAACCTAAAGCAAAAAAGAAACAATCATCGGCAAAAAGAATAATTTGGTTTTGCTTATGGCGTTTTATCATATTGATTATACTAATAATATCTGCTGGTGTAGGCTATATTTGTCATGATTTACCCGATATAAGCACTTTCGGCGAAGTAAAAAAAGTTCCAAGCATCATAGTAAAATCCGATGACGGCACCGTAATAGGAACTTACGGTGACGTTTACGGCGATTATGTACCTTATGCACAAATCCCTAAATCGGTTATCAATGCGGTAGTTGCTACCGAAGATCGCAATTTTTTCAACCATTTTGGCGTTGATCCCAGAGGTTTTGCCAGGGCGATGTATGTCAACATCAAAGCCAAACGCATGGTGCAAGGCGGTAGCACGATTACCCAGCAGCTTGCAAAAAACCTATTTTTAACACCTGAACGCAAATTAAAACGCAAACTCCAAGAGATGATTCTTGCTTTGGAATTAGAAAATAAATTCAGCAAAGAAGAAATCATGACGATTTACCTCAATCGGGTTTATATGGGAGCGGGTAATTTCGGTGTCGATGCAGCTTCACGGCGTTATTTTGGGCATTCGGTGCGTGAGGTTAACCTTTCAGAATCTGCTATTTTAATCGGATTGCTTAAAGCCCCCTCACGTTATGCACCGACCGGTAATCCCGATTTATCGGAAAAACGAGCAACCCAAGTATTGCTTAATATGAAAGATGCCGGCTATCTCACCGATAAGCAAGTTGAAGAAGCAAAAGCTAATTTTAACGACGAAGACTCTAATTATAGAGACAGTCACGGTTTCGGATCGTTTTATTTCAGCGATTGGGTGGTCGGGCAGTTGCCGGCTTTAATCGGCGAAGTTAATGAAGATATAGTAGTATCCACAACCCTAAAAACTGATTGGCAAAGTGCGGGTGAAGATGCGGTAAATCAAATATTGGAAGAAAAAGGCAAAAACATGAAGGCATCGCAAGGGGCATTGCTTTCAATGTCGCCCGACGGTGCGATAAGAGCAATGGTAGGCGGACGAAATTACCGTAAAAGCCAATTCAATAGGGCTACCCAAGGGCTGCGGCAACCCGGATCTTCATTCAAATTATTCGTATATCTTGCTGCTTTGGAAGCAGGGTTTAACCCCGAAAGCCATATGATCGATCAAGCAATCAGCGTCGGTAATTGGAAGCCTCGCAATTACAGCGGTAAATATGAAGGTGAAATGACGCTAACCGAAGCATTTGCCCAATCCACTAATTCAATTGCAGTGCAGCTTTCCGAAACTATCGGACGTGAACATGTAGTTGAAATCGCAAAACGTCTCGGCATTAGCAGCGAACTCAACCCCGATCCGAGTATCGCTCTCGGCTCCAACGAAGCCAGTCTTTACGATATGACCAAAGCATATGCCCATTTGGCATCAAACGGTGCAAGCGTTAATCCATATGCGATTCAAAGGGTTGACACTTCTTCCGGCAGAATTTTATTTGAGCATCAAGTAACGCCGAGTGTAGATGTTTTAAGTAAAACCACCGTCGGCATGATGAATCACATGTTAATTGCAGTTACCAAAACCGGTACGGGCAGGGGGGCGAATTTCGGTCGTCCGATAGCAGGTAAAACCGGTACGACATCGGATTATCGTGATGCCTGGTTTATAGGCTTCACTCCCGATCTTACAACCGGAGTTTGGGTAGGTAACGATGATACTAGTCCGATGAAAAAAGTCAGCGGCGGCTCACTACCGGCATCAATTTGGCGACAATATATGTCTGAAGCGTTAAAAAAAGTAGCGGCATCGCAAATTCCCGAACAGACCGACTCTGGTATAAGCGGACAATTATTGCCGTGGCTAACACCCCAAGCAACCCCGGTGCCGATTAAAGAAGAAACAGAAAAATTACCCGATATTTTTAGCCCGGCATTTACTCCGGTTACGAGCGAAGAACTCAAAAAGCAGGCTGCTCCACAAGAGCAGAATCCGATTCCCGAAGAAGAACCTACTCCGGAATATAAAGCTCCGCCTTCTTTTTGGAATAGATTGCTAGGCGACGATAAGAAAGAAGAGAATTAAAACTTTGTATTTTCTAAAAATGCAGCTATTTTTATAATTAAACAGAAAATATTACGGCAGCAATTATGCAAATAGAAGAAATAAAGATTAAAAATTTTAAGGTTTTTAAGGATATTCACATAAAATCGATACCAAAACTATCTGCTTTGGTAGGAAAAAACGGCACTGGCAAATCAACCTTCTTTGATATATTCAGCTTTATTAAGGATTCTTTAAACGGAAATGTCAGCAAGGCAGTCAGTAAAAGAGGAGGCTTTAAAGAGCTTATCAGTCGAAATTGTAGCGGCAATATTTCAATTGCAATTAAATTCAGGGAGAGTGTCGGAGGAAGATTAGCTACTTATGAGCTGGAAATAGCACAAGGAAGTGACGGTAAAATAGTTGTTGCAAAAGAGCTTTTAAAATACAGGCGTGTCGGAAAACATGGGCAGCCTTGGAATTTTCTTAAATTTGCCAATGGCAAAGGTTATGCAATTACAAATGAAACTATAGCAAATTCTCCAGAAGAGCAGGCACGAGAAAATAAAGAGCTTGATGCTCCTGATATACTGGCAATAAAAGGTTTGGGACAGTTCAAGGAATTTCCGGTTATATCGGAATTTAGAACAATGATTGAAGATTGGCATATTTCAGATTTCCATATTAGCGACGCAAGACAAACTGTTGAGGACGGTGTTGCCGAACATCTCTCTTCAAGAGGGGATAATATTGCATTGGTTGCACAATATCTTTTTGAGCATCACAGAGATACATTTGATCAAATCCTTAAGAAAATGCAACAACGTGTTCCTGGTGTAAGCAAAGTTGAGGCTGAATCCACCGTAGACGGCAGGTTGGTATTAAGATTCCAAGACGGTGCTTTTAAGGATCCGTTTATTGCAAAATATGTTTCCGACGGAACGATAAAAATGTTTGCTTATTTGGTCTTATTAAATGACCCAAAACCGTTTCCATTACTTGCAGTCGAAGAGCCGGAAAATCAATTATACCCTGAATTATTAAATCAATTGGCAGAGGAATTTAGAGTCTATGCAGAAAAGGGCGGACAAGTATTTTTATCCACTCATTCTCCCGATTTACTGAACGGACTTGAATTAAAAGAGATTTTTTGTTTGGTAAAAAAAGACGGATATACAGATATAAAACGCTTAAGTGACGATAAGCAGCTTGTTGCACTTTATGAAGCTGGTGATGATTTGGGAAGTTTATGGAAACAAAAGTTATTTTCTTGACGGTTTAATTAAATGACAAATTACGTTTTTATGCTCGAAGAAGCATCAATGAGTTTATTTCTTGAAAATCTCCTGCCGAGATTTTTTCCTGAAATGAAATTTAGATGTATTGCTCATAACGGAAAAAATGATCTGCAAAAAAGTATTCCAAAAAAGCTGAAAGCTTGGCAAGATAAAGAGAGTAAATTTATTATTATTCGTGATAATGACAATGCTGAACCTGGCAGTATAGAAAAATTATTAGAGAATATTTGTAAGAATAGCAAAAACTATAATAATAACCAAACAATTATCCATTTGGCTTACCAAGAGCTTGAATCTTGGTTTTTAGGAGACTTAAATTCTTTAGAAGAATGTTACGGCAAGTTATCGGTTAATAATATGCAGAAAAAATTTAGAACACCGGATAAACTCGATTCTCCCTCAAAGGAAATTAAGAGAATTATCCCTTCTTATCAAAAACTAGAAGGATCAGAGAGAATCGGCAAAGTGCTGTCTAAATATAATAATAGATCTGATAGTTACAATTTACTAATAAGCAGCCTCGACAAACTTGTAGCTTGCCAATGAAAACATCGTTGTTTGATTTTGAGTTACCGCAAGAATTGATTGCTACGCAGCCGATTTCTCCCCGTGATGCCTCAAGAATGCTGGTTGTTAAAGAAGGTGAAATAACGGATAATTATATAAGTAATATAGTTGATTTTTTAAATCCCGGAGATGTTATAGTTTTTAACGATACCAAAGTTATTCCTGCACGTTTGAGCGGAAAACGCCGAGATGCCAAAATTGAGGTTACGCTTCATAAAGAATTGGATAAAAATCTTTGGCGTGTATTTGCCAAGCCTGCAAAACGCCTAAAAATCGGTGATGTCATTGATTTTGGAGCAGATTTTTCGGCAATTGTTGAAAATAAACTTGAGACCGGCGAGGTTGATTTGCATTTTAAGTGCGATAACCTATTTAAATGCCTAGATATTTACGGAAAAATGCCGTTGCCGCCATATATGAAACGCCAAGCTCATAATACAGATGCGAATAATTATCAAACCGTTTACGCAAGCAGAGCAGGGGCTGTTGCAGCTCCGACCGCAGGATTGCATTTTAGCGATAATCTACTTAAAAGTTTGAAAAATAAAGATATTAAGCAGGTGTATGTTACACTGCATGTTGGTGGCGGCACGTTTTTACCGGTCAAAAGCGATGATACTACAGAGCATAAAATGCACTCAGAATATATTGAAATATCACAAGAAAATGCCTATATTATCAACCAAGCCAAACAAAACGGTAACCGTATAATCGCAGTCGGCACAACTTCATTGCGAGTTTTGGAATCTGCAAGCAATGCTCAAGGCATATTAAATCAATTTTCCGGACAAACCGACATTTTTATAACCCCGGGCTATAAATTTAAGATCGTCGATATATTGCTAACCAACTTTCATTTGCCACGCTCAACTTTATTTATGTTGGTGAGTGCATTTTGCGGTCTTGAGCAAATGCAAGCAGCTTATAAACATGCAATAAATAATAAATATCGCTTTTATTCTTACGGTGATGCGTGTCTTTTATATAATAATTAGACTTATTTATCAACTTTTTGAGTTTATTTTCCATAATATATATTATGCGATAATTGCATGTGTAAAAAACACTGCATATATTATCTCGATAACTAATTTAAGAGTTGATTTTACGCTATTTGATAACAAGCCATAGTTGCAACATAGCAACAGTTCCGAGCATTTGTTAAAAAATACTTTAAAAACAACTTGCTTTTTGGGGCTAAAATTCATATGTAGCTTGGCAATGACTTAATTTGCTATTGTCAGAATGTTAAACTCACACACAAATCCAGGGGAATTTATGAAATTATCTACTAAAATACTATCTATGCTTTCTGCCGTATTTTTACTTGCAGCTTGCGAAACCGCACCAAATAAAAACGGCGGTGCAGACGGTCTCGGTAATAACGGTCTTGCTACCGGCGTAGGTCAAGGCGAATTGTCAAAAGGCATTGCAGATCGCGTGTTCTTTGATTTGGATAGCTCTGTTATCACTTCAGAAGGTCAAGATACTTTGAAAAGCCAAGCTGAATATTTGAAAGCAAATGCTTCAGTTAACGTAACTATCGAAGGTCATTGTGACGAACGTGGTACACGTGAATACAACATCGCTCTTGGCGAACGTCGTGCTAACGCAACCAAAAAATACTTGATCAGCCTCGGTGTTGAAAAAGCTCGTATTCAAACTATCAGCTACGGCAAAGAACGCCCTGCAGTTATCGGTTCAGATGAATCGGCATGGGGTCAAAACCGTCGTGCAGTTACCATCAAATCAGCTAACTAATTTGATTTGATTGCCTAAAAGAAAGCCCGCTTGTTAATTCGAGCGGGCTTTTTTATTATTACTTCTTTCGCAGGCATAACAAAGATTAAGTATATATAGTATTTATATTTTTGGCTTACTCAAGCTCGTCATTACCCGAATTTTCACAAGAAAATTATAGGGTAATCTCGTGAGATAGCCCTATAATGCTATCGCATTCGGGCTATGACGAAAGAGTCGATAAAAAGTGGATTCGCTATAGTGTGGAATTACTATATATCTAAATCAGCCCGTTACTCTTAAACGAATAATGTTTATTGCCGGCGATGATCAGATGATCATGAACGCTTAAGCCTAGTGAATTTGCTGCAGCGACTATTTTTTTGGTAACATCGATATCGTCTTTACTCGGAGTCGGATCACCGCTGGGGTGATTATGAGTCAAAATAATTGACGAAGCTCCGAGTTCCAAAGCTCGTTTTACTACTTCCCGAGGATAAACCGGAGCATGATTTACGGTGCCGAATTGTTGCAATTCATCTGCAATCAGTGCATTTTTATTATTGAGAAACAAAACCCGAAATTCTTCATTTTTCTTATGCCCCATACTGACCCGACAATAATCGAGCAACGCAGTCCAAGATGCTATTATATGCCCTTGCGAAACTTCTTCTTTTAAGAGTTTCTCGGTAGCGGCTTTGATAATCTTGATGCTGGCAATCGCCGCCTCCCCGACTCCTTCAACTGCTGAAAGTTCGGCATTCTCGGCATTGACGACTTTGGCAAAACTGCCGAATTTTGCCAATAATTTCTTGGCAAGCGGCTTGGTGTCGCTACGTGAACTCGCCGCATATAAGATCATCTCAAGCAACTCATAATCGGCAAGTGAATTTCCGCCGCCTTTTAGAAAACGCTCACGCAATCTTTGGCGATGTCCTATATAATCGGATTTTTCGTTCATTTATGAGCTATCTAGTTAGAGTTTAGAGTTGAGTAATTCTATAATCTTTTGTATACAAACAATCAACTTTAACATCACTCGGAACAACTATGTCGACGCAAATCCAAAAACAAGCATTACCTTCTCAAGCAATAACCGGTGCCGAAATGGTAATTCGGGCAATGGTAGAAGAAGGAACCGACACCGTATTCGGCTATCCCGGCGGTGCAGTTTTGCCGATTTACGACGCTTTGTTCAAACAAAACAGCTTGCGGCATATTTTGGTGCGTCACGAACAAGCAGCCACCCACGCAGCTGAGGGTTACGCCCGTTCGACTGGCAAAGTCGGTGCGGTTATCGTCACCAGCGGGCCGGGTGCGACCAATGCAGTTACCGGACTTACCGATGCTTTTATGGACTCAATCCCGATGGTTTGCATAACCGGGCAGGTTCCATTACATTTGATAGGCTCCGATGCTTTTCAGGAGGCAGACACAACCGGAATCACCAGAGCGTGCAGCAAACATAATTATTTAGTGCGTGACGTAAACGACTTAGGGCAGATAATGCATGAGGCATTTCATATTGCACGTAGCGGTCGCCCGGGGCCGGTAGTGGTTGATATTCCTAAGAATATTCTTAATCAACTCGGCGATTATTACGGCAATCAAAATTATCGTCGCAAATCATACAATCCCCAAACAATCGGCGATGCAAATGCGGTAGAGCAAGCGGTTAAGTTGATTGCTTCTGCCAAAAAGCCGATTTTCTATGTCGGCGGCGGAGTCGTTAATGCCGGCACTCAAGCTTGCGAAGATCTAACCGAATTCGCTCGCATGACCGGCTTCCCGGTGACAAATACATTGATGGGACTCGGTGCATTCCCGGCTTCGGACAAGCAATTCCTCGGTATGCTCGGCATGCACGGAACTTTAGAAGCCAATATGGCGATGCATGGTTGCGACGTTATGATCTGCGTCGGTGCAAGATTTGACGACCGGGTAACCGGCAAGCTCGACGGATTCTCGCCCAATTCCAAAAAGATACATATCGACATTGATGCTTCTTCGATCAATAAAAACGTTGCCGTCGATATTGCAATCGTCGGCGATGCCGGGGTTATCGTCAAGCAAATGCAAGAAGCTTGGAACCAAAATAACCTTCAAGTTCAGGATATTGGAAATTGGTGGGAGCAAATTGAAGGTTGGCGAGCTAAAAATAGCTTTAGTTATAAAACTGCCGGCAACATAATCAAACCCCAATATGCACTTGAACGCCTTTATGATGCGGTAAAAGAGCAAGATTTTTATGTTTCTACCGATGTCGGACAGCATCAAATGTGGGCGGCTCAATTTATCAAGTTCGACAAGCCTAATCGCTGGCTCACTTCGGGCGGACTCGGCACGATGGGATATGGTTTTCCGAGTGCAATCGGCGTGCAAATAGCTCACCCCGAAAAACCGGTGATTTGCGTAACCGGTGAAGCATCTTTCATGATGAATATTCAGGAGATTTCAACGGTTGCACAATATAATTTGCCTGTTAAAGTTCTGATTCTAAACAATAGTTATATGGGAATGGTACGCCAATGGCAGGAGATGTTCCATGGCGAGCGTTATTCTGAATCTCATATGCAAGGCATGCCTGATTTTATTAAACTCGCAGAATCTTACGGAATCAAAGGCTTGCGGGCAAATAATGTCTCTGAAGTCGATAAAGTAATCGCCGAGATGTTGGCAACCGACGGACCGGTTATAGTCGATATGGTGGTTGATCAGAACGAAAATGTTTATCCGATGATTCCTGCAGGAGCTTGCCATAATGAGATCGTGCTAGGGGCGGAGAGCCGCAACGACGATAAACTCGACAAGAACCAGCTTTAATATAGCAGTTTTAATAATCGATATTAAAGGGCGGTTTGCGTTCCGAATCGGCAATTAGTGCATCGCTATTCATTGCGACTATTTGCTGAGGCTCAACTAGTTTTGCCTGTAAGGGAACGGCACTGACATAGGCAAGGGGAATTTGGTAAATATATTGCACGGTTTGTGGAGGATTTACGGTTGTTTGAGGTGCGGCGGCTAATTGATTAAATGCAGGGTTTTTCTCAAGCTCAACGACAATTTGAGAATCATATTTATTGCCGGCTCCGCTTTCGTTATCGAGAATACTGCCGATAACTCCGAACTGTCCGAACACCATATTTCCGACACTTGATATTGCATAATCGGAGTGATTACGCCCTTTGTTCTTTTGGTAGCCTTCTTTGCTACATTCAACAATTATATCATATTTGCTTTTCTTAACCGTAATCGTTGCCGGAGTTGATTCCACTGCTCCGATAATATCATCGTTACTTTTTAGCACGCAATAAGCTCCTGGAGGATTAGAACTAACCGCAATTTTCTGTGATCCGCCTTCCATAACCGTCGAGCAGGCGGAAGTAAGAAGTAATAAGCCGATTAAAACTAAATTTAGCCCTAATTTTTTACTCATCTTACCACCCTCCCCCCATATTCACCTTAATTAACTTATAGCACGGATCGGTTAATTAAAGGTTAAGAAGTCGGCATATAAACAAAAAATTTAGACATAATGGACAAAATTTTATATGCTTATTTGTTTAGTCCCATAATTTTATGGTTTGGATTTAAATTAAAAGCAGTCGGATTTTGATCGAACTGCTCGATGATTATATCATAAGGCGTTTTATATTTCAAAGCTTTTAACGGTCTTTTGAGG
>Ga0247833_1003040_pt1 | contig 23051 bp, 23 predicted proteins | sample LaCruzMarch2015__7_FD_187117 | JGI IMG/M metagenome (GOLD analysis project Ga0247833, IMG submission 187117) | Freshwater microbial communities from meromictic Lake La Cruz, Castile-La Mancha, Spain - LaCruzMarch2015_8m | ecosystem: Environmental > Aquatic > Freshwater > Lake | place: Spain... | reverse complement strand
AGTATTTTCTTTAGGATTTTTTCAATCTCGATATTTGTCACGTCATATGGTGGATCTAAAAAGATAATATCAAACTGCTTATTTGCTAAATGGTTGATGTACTCAAATGTAGTTGTTTGGTGCACCTTAAACTTTCCTAGATTTGGCTGATTTAACAATAATGCAAAGTTTTTTTCACATACTTGCGCACTCTCTGAGTTGCTCTCAATTGATTCAACTAAACCAGCACCCCTAGATAAAGCCTCGACGCCGACTGCACCAGAGCCAGCAAATAAATCTAAGAAGTACAGACCATCTAATGTGCCAAAGGTAGAGATAAGGGATGAAAATAATCCCTCTCGTGCTCGATCAGAGGTTGGTCTGGTAATTGAGGGTGGTGAGAATAATTTACGTCCTTTACCAACTCCGGCGATGATTCGCATGCTCATGATTTATCCATAAATGCTGATGACTCTTGATCCTTTAACTTCTCCACCTCTAACAGTAATTGGTCATGCTTTGACAGAGTTGGATCTGATTTAAGTAAGTTTAAAGCATCCTCGCGTGCACTTTCGATTAAATCTTCATCCCGCAAAACTCGTAGTAATCGCAGATGAGATTTACCGCCAGATTGTGAGGAGCCAAGAACATCTCCCTCTTTGCGTTGCTCAAGATCTATTCTGGCTAACTCAAAGCCATCTAGGGTTTGAGAGACCGCAATTAACCGCTCCATACTTTGTGTTTCTTCTGCCGCTGCGGTTACAAGCAAACAAAGTCCTGGCACACCACCTCTTCCTACTCGACCACGCAATTGATGTAATTGTGAGACACCAAACCGCTCTGCATCCATAATCACCATCATCGAAGCATTTGGTACGTCGACACCAACCTCAATAACAGTTGTGGCAACTAAAACATCAATCTCGCCACTGGCAAAGGCGGTCATTGTTTGATCCTTCTCTTCACTGCTTTGGCGCCCATGCAACATGGCAATCTTTAATCCTTTAAGTGCGCCCGTAGCTAATTCAGGGGCCAACTCCTCTACCGCCGTCATACTTTGATTATCTAAAAACTCCTCGCCCAACATTTGTGCGGCATGCATTTCACGCTCTGTTAATTTCTTATCTGGATTAACAATCCGAGGTGCAACTATGTAAACCTGATGTCCCTTACCTACCTCTTCTCGCACTCTTTGCCATGCGCGATCTAGATAATGTGGTTTTTCCAAAACCGGAATCAAATGGGTTTGAATTGGAGCTCTGCCACCAGGTAACTCTCGCAGGGTTGAAATATCTAAATCACCAAAGACTGTCATAGCAACAGTTCTGGGAATTGGTGTTGCTGTCATTACCAATAGATGAGGCGGCTGCTTCGCCTTCATACGCAGCGCATCTCGTTGCTCAACACCAAATCTATGTTGCTCATCTACTACTACTAAACCTAGATCCTCAAACTCAACACCATCTGACATCAAAGCGTGTGTACCAATCACAATTCCAATTTCGCCATTTGCTAACCTGGCATGAATTGCTCGTTTGGTAGCTGCACTCATTGATCCAGTCAGTAGTTCAACACTGGTTGAAATTTCGCCAGATTGCAATGTGCCAGAGTCGGCTAACTCGCCTAGTAACTTCTTTATAGTTCTAAAGTGCTGTTGAGCTAAAACCTCTGTAGGTGCAAGCAAAGCTGCTTGGCCACCTGAATCAACAACTGACAACATGGCGCGTAATGCAACTACCGTTTTACCTGAACCTACCTCGCCTTGTAGCAATCGATGCATCGGGTACTTATTTGATAAATCCTTAGCTATCTCCTCATTTACTAATTGCTGGCCATCGGTGTATTTAAATGGCAATTTATCCTCGAAGGCTTTTACTAGAACTGGTGTATTGGGTGTGCGATTTTTTGTACTTAACTTAACAATTTCAGCTCGGCGCTGACCTAACAGCAGTTGCAGTAGTAACGCCTCATCAAAGGTTAATCGCAATCTAGCCTGCTCTGCATTGATCAACTCTTTAGGTTGATGAATATCAATAAATGCCTGTTTTAGGCTGGGGTACTTGTATTTGGTAATTAACTCACTTGGCAGGTAATCAGCTATCTCATCTAAAGAGTCGGTCACTAACTTCATGCACTGCATAACCTTCCAAGAAGGTAACTTTGCTGTTGCCGGATATACCGGTAAAAACTTTCCAGCAAACTCTGCTACCGCTGCATCAACATCATCGCCATCAGGAACCAGTTGATAATCCGGGTGTGATAGTTGGCGCTTTCCCTTGAAAACACCAACCTTGCCCGCAAATAGGCCAACTCGACCAGCCTTTAACTCCTTCTCGCGCCAAGCTTGATTAAAAAAGGTTAGTGATAAATTCGCACTTCCGTCAGTAACGATAACCTCTAAAATATTTTTACCATTTGCACGTCGCAGGCTAACTCGCTCGATCTGTGCCAAAATAGTTACCTCATCATCAGCGATTAGTGTTGAGATATCTGTTAACTCGCCACGTACCTCATACCTTCTTGGGTAATGGCGAAGTAACTCATTTACGGTGGTGATGCCAAAGGATTTTTCTAGAACTGCAGCCGTGCGATCCCCGAGGATATTTAGGATTCGAGTTTCCAGGGTTGCCATAGAGGAAGTATCTAATGAAGCAAGGTAATCCCTGCGTAAATACCCACCCGATTAGCCAATTAATGCGCCTGCAAGGTAATCTTTCGCCTTCAAATAAGATTTAACTTTAAGGGAGTAAGAAAAAGTGTCTTCAATCTGCGATCTATGTGGCAAAAGCCCGAGCTTTGGAAACAATGTCTCTCACTCTAAGCGTGCAACACGTCGTCGATGGAATCCAAATATTCAAAAGATTCGCACCTTTATCAATGGCCAATCACGTCGCCAAAATGTCTGCGCATCATGCTTAAAGGCTGGCAAAGCGGTTCGTTAATAAATTTTAAAAGTGCTGATACCCAGCTCTTTTAATCTCTTTTCCATCTAGTAAGACCTTTCCATTACCGGCAACGACCTCACCTATTTTTATCGCAGATACAACCGCACTTTTTTCAGGATTAACAGTTGCCAAAAAGAAGTGATCCTCTCCGCCATTTAATATCCAATCAAAAACATCCTCATTTAACTCAGTAGCTAACTCAGCTAAATCACTAAAGCCATCTGCAGCAGAGATCAGTTCTTTGCTTAATGAAAAATTCACCTTTGAGGCGCTAGCGATATTTGAGCCATCTATTGAAATGCCATCACTGATATCACACATCGCAGTTGCGCTTTCAATCAAATTATTCGGTGCAACTAACTTTGGATTTAAATGAGCCTGCACCACATATCTAGGGCGATCTAACTCTCGGCTTAAGATGGCGTAACCTGCAGCAGATAATCCTGGCAACTCACTTACATAAATTTGATCTCCCACCTTCGCACCTGCCCTGGTGATTGCAACACCCGCTAGATCGCCAAAGGCGGTGATGGTTAAAACTACCTTTGCTGATCTGCTGAGATCACCACCAACTACCACCACATTAAATTTATCTGCAACCGATCTAATTCCCTTAGCTAACTCTGCAATAAAACTCTCACTTAAATTAGTAGGCAATCCAGCGGCAACTAGTAAGTATTTAGGAAGCGCGCCCATCGCAAAGAGATCTGCCAAGTTAGCAGTCGTTACTTTGGCGCCAATTTCAAAAGGGGTGGACCAACCTAAATTAAAGTGCACATCTTCAACCGCCATATCTGTGGTGGCGACTAACTTACTCTTTATGCCAAGTAAAACTGCAGCATCATCACCAATGCCAACCTCAACCTCTGCTGGAAAATTGCTGGCAAATAATCGCTTAAGTTGATCGATTATCTGCTCCTCTGATGCGCTCAAATTACCTCTCCCCAATTGCTTCGCTATAGGCTACCCTTTATTAGGTAACTGGTTCATCGATGAACCTAGTTAGTACCTAATTTAGATTAAGGAAAGGCAAGAAATGTCAGTACAGGCATACATTCTTATTCAAACTGAGGTTGGTAAGGCATCAAGTGTTGCTAAATCAGTTTCTGCAATCTCCGGAGTTACCTTAGCTGAGGGCGTTACTGGTCCATATGATGTAATCATGCGCGCTGAAGCACCAAGCATGGAGGATTTAGGTCGTACAGTTTTGGCAAAGGTACAAGCAGTTGCCGGAATAACCAGAACTCTTACCTGCCCAGTTACAACCTTTTAAACTCTCACTTACTCTGCAACCGCCATTGATTGGGCCTTTGTAATCCTTGCAAGTTCAGAGTAAGTAGTAGGAAAGACTGCATGCGGATGTCCTGCCGCTGCCCATACAACCTCGTAATCATTTAACGCTTCATCAATGATTATCTTTGTTGGATTTAACCAACCTATTGGCGCAACCCCGCCAATTGAGAAACCAGATTTTTCCTTAACATAATCAGCATCTACCCGGCCAAGCTCTGAGATATTTAGATTTTTAGCAACTAATTCAGTATTTACTCGATGCCGGCCTGAAGTTATCACTAACAAAGGTGAATCATCTGGCAGCTTGAAGAGAATTGATGATGCGATCTGTCCTACCTCAATACCTAAAGCAGATGCTGCCTCGGCCGCACTTCTTGCCGAATCAGTTAGCACCTTGATTTGGCCAGCTATTTGATGATCAATTAATGCTTGCGCAACACGTTTTACCGCTGCCTTTTCTAAGACACCATCCATTATCAGCGGGTGATATTTGCAGAACGAGTTAAAGCGGTATTGATTAATTTGGTGATTAGCTCTGGGTAGGAAACTCCATGCTTTTGCATCAACTTTGGATAGACCGAGAGCGGTGTAAAGCCAGGCATCGTGTTGATCTCATTAATGATAATTTCGCCAGCAGTTGAGTAGAAGAAATCAACTCGAGCTAATCCTTCACACCCTGCGGCATTAAAGGCTGCAATCGCAGCTGCCTGAATCTTTGCTTCAACACCATCTGGTAAATCAGTAGGAAAAAGCAACTGCATTGAGTTATCTAAATACTTCGCGGTGAAATCATAAAATTCATACTTTGCATCGATTGCAATCTGACCAACTGGTGATGCGACTGTTTTACCATCCGCCTGTAACACTGCGCACTCAATTTCTCGACCGATGATCGCTGATTCAATTATTACCTTGGTATCAAACTCGAGGGCAAATGCCACCGCATTTTTTAACTCAGCCTCATTTTTAGCCTTTGTAGTCCCGCGGCTTGATCCACTGCGGGCTGGCTTAACAAATAATGGGTAAGTTAAATTACTTGGCAGCGAAAAGTTATTTGAGGTAACAACCATTCCTGGTGCCACCTTTAAACCTGAGGCTGCAAAGATTGGTTTAGCAAATGATTTATCCATACTTACCGCACTTGCCAATACACCCGAGCCAACATAAGGAAGGTTGATCATTTCCAGTAAACCTTGAATCGTGCCATCTTCACCATAAGGACCATGCAAAACAGGAAAGACCACATCAATTGCTAGATCTTTGCCACCTGCTTGTAATGAGTTATTACTGACCTGCACCTCAACACCGCTTTCTGGCACCTGAGGCAATGCGCCATTAATGATTGCAAAGGTAGTGTCGGTTGGTAGTAACAACCACTTTCCATTTTTGGTAATTCCAATTAAAACTATCTCAAATTGAGTTGTATCAATCGCTGATAAAACTCCGCCTGCTGAGACACAAGAGATTTCATGTTCGCTGCTTTTTCCACCACAAATAATGGCAACCCTTTTTTTAGCCATTAAATCTCCGCCTTGATAGAGATTGTCATTAAGCGATTCATCGCTCCCTTTGGCGTTAATGTGCCAGCTACAACATCAGAGACTGCTTCAATAATTGGAACTTCAATTCCAACCCGGTGAGCTAACTCAAGCATCGCACCAGCGGATGGCACACCCTCAACTGTTTTCACACTCTGTTGTCTCGCCTTTGCCATCGATCCAGATTTGCCAAGAATTTCACCAAAACTTCGATTTCTAGAAAGTGGTGATTGCGCGCTTGCTACTAAGTCACCGATTCCGGCAAGACCTAAGAAAGTAAGTGGATTAGCGCCGTATGCGCCACCTAATCTTGCAACCTCGGAGAGTCCACGCGTAATCATTAATCCTTGAGTGTTCTCACCGTAATTCATACCAACCGCCATACCAACCGCTAGTGCAATAACACTTTTAGCAGCACCGGCAAACTCACAACCGATAAGATCTGCTGATGGATAAATTCGGAAGTACTCTGTTGTAAATAACTTCTCCATTAAGGCAATTAATTGTGGGTTTTCAGATGCAGCCACTGCGCCAGCTGGTTGGCGGGCAATAATCTCATTTGCCAAGTTTGGTCCAGTGATTAAACCAAGCCTTGATTTATCAACTCCTAGCACCTCTTGGACAACCTCAGTCATTCTAAATTGAGTCGCGACCTCAATACCTTTTAAAGTACTAATTACCGGAACATCTGCTGGAAAGAAGCTTTTCCATGCTTCAAGATTTTCCCGCAGAGTCTGTGCTGGAATCGCAAGTAAAATTACCTCGGCAAACTCAAGTGCAGCTTTGATATCAGTTGTTGCCTTTAATTGAGGTGGTAGATCAATTCCCTTTAAGAATCTACGGTTTGAGTTACGACGATTGATTTCACGAACAACCTTTTTATTTCTACCCCAAATTAAAACCTGTTGACCGGAGTCGCACATAACTTGGCCAAGTGTTGTTCCCCATGCACCTGAACCTAGTACCGCTACCTTTTTCATCGCTTACCCTTTTTAAAATTTCCAATTCGTGGCAGATTGGATTTTTTAGGATCAAAGATCTCTGCGGGTGCGCGCTCGCCTCGGATCTCCTCTAATAAGTTTGTGATCGCAGCCATCACAAAGGCGGTTGCCTCTTCTAGAGCTGCTTGATCATTCTCTTTGCCATACCACTTTGAAAAATCAAGTGGTTTTCCAGCCACTACCGTCACCTTGGTACGAGGAAATAACTTGGGTAACTTTCCATAAGCTGGCAAAATTTTCTGAGCTCCCCATTGGGCGCATGGAATTACCGGGACTTGAGAGATGATTGCTAAACGTGCAATCCCAGTCTTTGCCTTCATCGGCCAATAATTTTGATCTCGAGTTAAGGTCCCCTCTGGATAAACACCAAGTAGGTGGCCTGCCTTTAAAAAGGCGATTGCATGTTGAAGTGCATCGGAGGCGTTTGCGCTCTCGCGCTCGACTGGAATTTGCCCAGCGCCCAATAAGACCCTGCCAATTACTGGCACTTTGAATACAGCAGCTTTACCTAAATATCTAACCGCTCTGCCATTGTTGTATAGGAAGTGGGTAAAGATCAGCGGATCTACATGAGAGATGTGGTTACAAACTGCGATCGCAGCCCCACTCCTTGGTAGATTCTCAGCACCGCGCCAATCACGTTTTGCAATTAAATTCAGAAATGGTCGCACAACATTTGCACCAAATCTAAACCAGCTAGTTACGCCAAGTGGTTTGCCAGTTGGTGGATCATAGGAAATCTTCATTGCGGTGGACACCATCAAATTCTACGACGGATACTTACATCATCATAAAAGCGTTGATTTTGAGCGTAAAAAAACGGGGCCTCATCTTGAGACCCCGTTTAAATTACTAACTTTTTTTAACGACGCTTCTTTGCTTTTTTAGCTGGCTTTGCTTTCTTTACAGCCTTCTTCAATCTGCTTGCCTTCTTAGCCTTTGCAGGCTTGCCGGCTTTAGCAGCTTTAGCTGGAGCAGCTTTAGCTGGAGCAGCTTTTGCAGGAGCAGCTGGTGCTGCACCTAACTTCTTTGCACCAGAAATTACATCCTTCAAACCCTTTGCAGCAAGGAATCGAACCTTCTTGCTTGCTTTGATTTGAATTGTTTCGCCAGTAAATGGGTTGCGACCTTTACGTGCTGGACGGTCAACCTTCTTAAACTTGCCGAAATCATTGATCATTACATCTTCACCTTTTGAGATGTTGCGAACGATCGCATCAAATACAACTTCAACTGCACGTGCAGCTTCCTTCTTACTGTCACCAAATTGTGGTGCTAGGTAAGCGATGAACTGGGCCTTGTTCATTAAATCCCCTTATTTACGTGTAAAAAATTAAGCGTTTGCTTAACTGAGGGTTAATCTAAGGGGTGAGCAAAAAATTGGTTGTCATCCAATTCGGTGTGTCGCGTTAGAAATATTGAGCAAAAAATCCATAAAACCATTATGAAATACTGGTTTTATGCGAAGAGATCGCTCTTTTTAGTAACTCTAAATAATTACTTTAGAGTTTCCACTACTTAATAGGAAGTGTTTTAGGCTTAAAAACCGCTCTTTTTAACTCAAACTCCGAAACCTTATCGATCTTGGTAAAGGTCAGACCGATGTCATCTAGCCCCTCCATTAACCGCCAACGGGTGTAATCATCGATCTCAAAATTTAAAGTTTTACCCTCGTAAGAGATGGTTTTGCTCTCAAGATCTGCACTTATTTGCGTTTCTGGTTTGCTCTCAATGATCTGCCAGATCTTTTCAATCTCCTCCTGCGGCAAAATTACAGTTAGCAGCCCAGCCTTTTGGGAGTTGCCTCGGAAGATATCGGCGAAGCGGCTTGATAGGACAACTTTAAAACCATAATTTTGCAACGCCCAAACCGCATGTTCACGGGATGAGCCAGTTCCAAAATCAGGGCCCGCTACCAAGATAGTTGCACCCTTATATTGTGGTTTGTTTAAAACAAACTCAGGATCATTTCGCCAGGCGCCAAAAAGCCCATCTTCAAACCCACTCTTTGTGATTCGCTTTAGATAAACGGCGGGAATAATCTGGTCGGTATCAACATTGCTGCGTCGAAGCGGCAGTGCACTTCCGCTGTGCTTTATAAATTTTTCCATTTACAAATCCGCCGGCGAAGCTAGAGTGCCTTTAATTGCAGTCGCTGCTGCAACTAATGGACTTACCAGGTGAGTTCTGCCGCCTTTGCCTTGTCGGCCTTCAAAATTTCGATTGCTGGTAGATGCTGCTCGCTCACCTACTGATAGTTGATCTGGATTCATTCCTAAGCACATAGAACAACCAGCGCTACGCCACTCAGCACCCGCATCTAAAAAGACCTTATCCAGCCCCTCTGCCTCAGCTTGTAATCTAACGCGGGCTGAGCCGGGAACAACTAATAATCTAAGTGAGCTAGCAATCTTCTTACCCTTTAAAACATCGGCCGCAGAACGCAGATCCTCAATTCGGCCATTGGTACAGGAGCCTAAAAATACGGTGTCTACCTTTATATCTCGAAGTGGAGTACCAGCGGTCAATCCCATGTACTCAAGTGCTCGCTCTGCCGCACCACGATCTTCAGCATTAGCAATATCTGCTGGATTTGGAACAGAGGCAGTCAATGGCAAACCTTGTCCAGGATTGGTTCCCCAAGTTACAAATGGTGCTAACTCATCAGCATTTAAATTAACCTCTACATCAAATTTTGCATCGGCATCAGTTGTTAAAGTTTTCCAGTATGCCAAGGCGGCATCCCAATAAGCACCCTCTGGCGCATGAGCTTTGCCTTTTACATAATCAAAGGTGGTTTGATCTGGTGCGATTAAACCGGCGCGGGCACCAGCCTCGATAGACATATTACAAATTGTCATACGCGCTTCCATTGATAATGCACGGATCGCGCTTCCGCGGTACTCCAAAATATAACCTTGGCCACCACCGGTACCGATCTTTGCAATAACTGCCAAAATAATATCCTTGCTAGTTACTCCTGGTTTTAAAGTGCCTTCAACATTAATCGCCATAGTTTTTGGGCGAATTAATGGCAGGGTTTGAGTTGCTAGTACATGCTCTACCTCGCTGGTTCCAATACCAAAGGCCAAGGCACCAAATGCACCATGGGTTGAGGTATGGGAGTCACCGCAAACAATTGTCATTCCAGGTTGAGTAATTCCAAGCTGAGGACCAACTACATGGACAATACCTTGGTCAATATCGCCTAATGAGTGCAAGCGCACGCCAAACTCAGCACAATTTTTTCTTAAGGTATCTACCTGCAATTTAGAGACTGGATCTGCAATTGGTTTATCAATATTTAATGTCGGAACATTGTGATCTTCCGTTGCAATTGTTAAATCAGGACGTCGAACCTTACGATTTGCTAGGCGAAGACCATCAAATGCTTGCGGACTTGTAACCTCATGAATCAAATGAAGATCGATATAAAGTAAATCAGGTTCATTGGGTGTGGCGGAGACAATATGTTCTGCCCAAATTTTTTCAGCGAGCGTCTTTCCCATTTACTTAATTTACTCCCTTCTAATTCAATTGCATTTACTAAACTCTAGAAATTTGCTTCTCATTTAATGAGATGGCATTATCAGAGTGTGGACAGAAAGAATAGCGGTGTTGGCGTATTAGATAAAGCGCTAGCAATCTTGGCTGCGCTAGAGGCGGGACCAAGATCACTTAGTGAGTTAGTCTCCGCAACTGGTATCGCTCGGCCTACCGCCCACCGGTTGGCGGTAGCACTTGAGTTTCATAGATTAGTTAGCCGTGATTTTTCCGGCCGTTTTATTTTAGGCGCTCGCTCATCTGAGTTAGCAACAGCTGCTGGTGAGGATCGATTACTGATTTTAGCTGCTCCTGCATTGATCTCACTTAGGGATGCAACAGGTGAAAGTGCGCAGCTGTATCGTCGTCAGGGAGACTCTCGAATTTGTGTTGCAACTGCAGAGCGTTTAAGTGGATTGCGAGATTCAGTACCAGTTGGCACCACCTTAACTATGCAGGCTGGTTCAGGTGCACAAATCCTGATGGCTTGGGAAGAGCCAGATAAATTGCACCGTGGCTTAGTTGGCGCAAAATTTAACGCGGTTAATTTAGCAGCGGTTCGTCGACGAGGCTGGGCACAATCAGTTGGCGAGCGCGAAGCAGGTGTTGCATCAGTCTCTGCCCCAGTTCGAGGTCCAAACAATAAGGTGATTGCGGCGGTGAGTATTAGCGGTCCAATTGAACGATTAAGTCGCCAACCTGGTCGAATGCATGCAGCCGCTGTTGTTGCTACGGCAAGTAAATTATCAAAGGCACTTGCTGCAAAGTAATTTAATAAAATTAAAGTACAGCAAGGTATAACTTTGGTAGCTCCGAAGGGATTCGAACCCTCGTAGCTGGCTTGAGAAGCCAGAGTCCTAGGCCACTAGACGACGGAGCCGTGCATATTAAGTTTTTATAAATCGCTGGGGTACCAGGACTCGAACCTAGACAAGCTGAACCAGAATCAGCTGGGCTGCCAATTACCCCATACCCCAAAAATTTTAAAGCTTATGAGGGGGTAAGAATACCCGACCATCTATTTAACTGGAAATTATAGGCGTGAAAACTTTAGGAAGTTATTGCGCTTGAAATTCTGGCAAGAGAGCGCTCCTTGCCGAGTAATTGCATCGACTCAAACAATGGTGGCGAGATATGTGATCCAGTTACTGCAATACGCAATGCGCTAAATGCAATCCGGGGCTTGAGCCCTAACTCCTCAATTAAAGCCTTACGCAATACCTCTTCAATGCTGAGATGATCCCAATTCGGAAGCTCGCTGCACCGGGCCAGAGCTACTTTAAGCACCTTTTGAGCACCAACCTCGAGCAACTTTGGCTGCTCTTGTGCATCGACGGTGAATTGTTTTACAAATAAGAAGTTAAGCATCGCCGGTATTTCACTAAGTGTGACAATTCGCTCTTGAATAATTGGTAGTGCTGCCTTTACTAAATCAATCTCCTCAGTTGTGCCAGAAATTACCTTTGCCTGGGTTAAAAATGGCAGTGCCCACTGTAAAAATTCAGCTTGAGTTAGCGCCCTGATCTTGTCACCATTAATTGCCTCTAACTTTTTCATATCAAATCTTGCAGGGCTGCTATTTACTCGCTCGACGGTAAACAACTCAACCAACTCTTTCATTGTAATATTTTCTTTATCATCACCAGGTGACCAACCAAGCAGTGCTAGGTAATTACAGATCGCCTCTGGTAAAAAGCCATGTTCGCGATACCAGGCGATTGAGACCTCACCATTTCGCTTTGATAACTTAGCATTATCTTGACCCATCACAAATGGTAGGTGAGCAAAAATTGGATAATCACTCTCTGGTACACCCATAGCTTGATATACCCGAATCTGTCTTGGTGTTGAAGAGAGTAAATCCTCACCACGCAACACATGGGTAATCTTCATTAAAATATCATCAACTGCAACCGCCAATGTATATAGGGGTGACCCATCAGCTCGTACTAAAACAAAATCTGGAACATATAAGTGTTCAAACTTAACCTCACCACGTATCGCATCTGTAAATACCGTCTCACCCTGGGGCATTCTCATGCGAATTACAGCTTTGCGGCCAGCAGATTTGTACTCTTCAATTTGGGTATTTGAAAGATCGCGGCACTTGCCATCGTAGCCAGGTGCTTGATTATTCTTCATCTGTAACTGCCGGCGCTCCTCTAGCTCCTCGCCACTGCAGTAACAATGATAGGCATCACCATTATCTAAAAACTTTTGTGCCCATTCGGCGTAAATATCTAGACGTTGAGATTGTAAATAAGGTCCATATTCGCCACCGACCTCAGGACCCTCATCCCAATTTAACCCTAACCACTTCAACGTATCTATTGCCGCCTGGATGTACTCATCTGTTACGCGCTCTCGATCTGTATCTTCTATTCTAAAGATTAGCTTTCCATTTGTATGACGTGCATACGCCCAATCAAATAAAGCGGTGCGGATATTTCCAACATGTAGATCACCAGTTGGCGATGGTGCGAATCTAACTCTAACTTGGGATTTATCAGCCACGAGTAGAAACCTTATTGGTTAAAGCGCCAAGACCATCAATCGCCACAGTAATTGTCGATTCAGCTGGCATAGGTGCAATTCCGGCAGGGGTTCCGGTAAGAATTACATCACCAGGTAACAAGGTCATGACATTTGTAACAAACTCAATAATTTGTGGAATCTTAAAGATCATTAAATCTAAGGTGGCAGATTGCTTGATCTCGCCATTTAATGTTGCAGTTATCCTCTGATTTCCAGGAACAAACTCCGTTTCAATCCACGGCCCCAATGGACAAAAGGTGTCAAAGCCTTTGGCGCGACTCCACTGCCCATCCTTTTTCTGTAGATCTCGTGCGGTTACATCATTAGCGAGGGTGTAGCCAAAGATCACATCATTGGCTTTAGCAGCTGGTACCTCTTTACATATTCTGCCAATCACAATTGCAAGCTCTGCCTCAAAATCTACCCGCTCACTCATTCTTGGCCATTGAATAATTTCATTTGGACCAATTACTGCAGTATTTGGTTTAATAAAAATTATTGGCTCTTCCGGCACCGCAGAATTCATCTCTGCTGCATGGTCGGCGTAATTTTTACCAATACAAACAACCTTGCTGCGCGGAATAACCGGAGCTAATAGGCGAACATCTGCCAAATTAACCGTCTTATCAATTGGCGTAATCCCGGCATAGATTGGATCACCCTTTAAAATTAAAATCGAATCTGACTCATTTAGTAAGCCAAATAATGGGTCACCTCCAACATCAAGATCGGCAGGAGCAGAGAATCTAACTATGCGCATGCGGTAATTCTATAAGTGATCAATCACTTCACTTGCCTCTGTTACTCGCTCCGCTAGAACTGTAATGATTCGATGTCTTCTGCCAGCAGGTCTTTCAGCGGTTAATTTCCAGCCTGGAACGGTGATGGTGCTTCCGGGAATTGGCACGCGGCCAAGTTGTTTAGCGATTAAGCCACCAATCGTATCTACATCTGAAACCTCATCAGGTGAAAACTCAGATTTAAATTGTTGTGCAAAATCCTCAACATGTAATCGGGTAGAGATTCGGGCACGATCCTCAGAGAGCCATTCAATCTCTTCAGTCTCATCATCATCATACTCATCGGCAATCTCGCCAACGATCTCCTCTAAAATATCCTCAATTGTAATTAAGCCAGCAGTTCCGCCGTACTCATCAACAACAATTGCCATATGAATCTGATCTGATTGCATCTCCTTTAATAGATCAGCTGCAGTCTTTGTCTCTGGCACAAAGGTCGCTTTACGTAGATGCTCTTCCACATTCTCATTTTGCTCTGCCTCGTGGTGTTCATGAACACGCTTAGCTAAATCTTTAACATATGCAATACCAATTACATTATCTAAGCTCTCAGAAATTACTGGAATTCTGGTAAAACCAGATCGCAGCGCTAGCGATAAACCTTGACGTAATGTCTTTCCAGATTCAATCCAGACCATCTCAGTACGAGGCACCATTAGCTCTCGCACCAAAGTGTCACCAAGATCAAATACTGAGTGAATCATCTCTCGCTCAGACTCTTCGACAAATCCACTCTCACTTGCTTGATCAACTAAATCTCTAAACTCTGCCTCGCTGGCAAATGGACCAGATTTAAAGCCACGTCCGGGTGTTAGGGCATTTCCAATTGCAATCAAAAGATTGGTTAATGGCCCAAGTAATTTTGCAAGTAAATCAGCTGTTACAACCGCAGATCTGGCCCATTTAACCGCATGTTGCTTACCTAAGGTGCGCGGGCCCACACCTACTACAACATATGAAATCGCCAACATAATTACGACGACAGAGGCCAACACCAGGAAATTACTGTTATCACTAGTAATTGCATAATCTGCAACCAAGACGGTTGCTGTTAACTCGCAGCCCTTTCTTACTAAGAGCAGAACATTTAGATATCTCGATGGATTATCAATTAGCTTCTGAAAAGGCTTGGCATACCTAGGTTTGCTTTCGATTATCTCTTCAATTAATCGCCTAGATAATGAGGTTAAGGCAGATTCGCTACCAGCCAAGAAACCAGCAAATAACAGCAAGCTGATAATCAGAAATAGATTTGTGATCGTCATCGAGTTGCTCTCCATTTTTCTAGAAGCTCATTTTGTAACTTAAACATTGACTCTTCCTCTTTTGCCTCTGCATGATCAAAGCCAAGAAGATGAAGCACGCCATGTACCGTCAATAGTTCAAGCTCCTTGGTCAAGCTTTGCTTCTCATTACGTTCTGCAAATGCCGGACATAAGACGATATCGCCAACTATGCCTGGGCCATTTGATTTTGAGTTTGGTTTTACCTCATCCATCGGAAATGAGAGCACATCGGTTGGACCTGGCAGATCCATCCATTTAATATGTAACTCAGTAATCTCTGGTTCAGTTACCAAGCGAATGTTCATTTCACAATCGGGATGAACCTGCATATTCGAAAGCGCATAATCTGCCACCGAAATTAGGCCTGATTCATCACATTTGTAATCAGAAATATTTTCTAATTCAATTTTTATTACAGATCACCGCTTCTCGCTGCGAATTGGAAAGGTGGTTTTTGCTAAATTCTCATCCCAGGCTCCGTATGCGATAACGATCTCGCCAACTAATCTATTTCGTACTACATCCTCTGCAGTTAGGTGAATAAAGGAGATATCCGGGATACCTACCAAGATATCTTGAACCACCTTTAATCCAGATTTTGCATGATTTGGTAGATCTACCTGCGTTGTATCGCCGGTAATAATCATCTTTGAACCGAATCCCAATCTAGTTAAAAACATCTTCATCTGCTCTGGTGTTGTATTTTGGGCCTCATCTAAAATTATAAATGCATCATTTAAAGTGCGGCCTCGCATGTATGCAAGTGGAGCTACCTCAATTACCCCGGTACTCATCAATCTTGGAATCGCATCTTGATCAATCATGTCATGAAGGGCATCAAATAATGGACGCAGATATGGATCAATTTTCTCGTTTAATGATCCGGGTAAGAAGCCTAGATGTTCTCCCGCTTCAACTGCTGGCCTAGTTAAAATTATCCGATTGACCTGTTTTGATTGCAGTGCTTGAATCGCTTTTGCCATTGCCAAGTAAGTTTTTCCAGAGCCAGCCGGACCAATTCCAAAGGTAATTGTGTTTAAATCAATGGCATCAACATACTTTTTCTGATTTACAGTTTTAGGTCTAATTGTTTTACCGCGATTGCTTAAAATATTTAAGGTTAAAACCTCTGCTGGATGCTGCGCTGGATCCTGCTTAACCATTGAAACAGATCGCATGACCATATCCTCATTTAAATTTTGGCCACCGCGCAAGATTGCAATTAACTCTTCTACAAGTTCAGAAAATTGCTTGACCTGATCCGCTTCGCCTTTAACATAAATCTCATTGCCTCGAATAGTGATCGCTAGATCTGGAAAACGGTTCTCTAAAATTCGAAAGTAAGAATCGTTTGGGCCTACTAGTGCCACCATAGAAAAGGCGGCTGGTAATTTAATAACTCTGGGGTCCATTGTGGTTAATTGTATATTTATCCAGGTGGCCAAGCGAAAGCGCGACCACCCAATAGATGTAAATGAGCGTGAAACACTGATTGCCCCGCTCCGGCGCCAGTATTGATATTACTTCGATAACTGGCCAACCCAATCTCTTTGGCAATCTGATCGGCAAGGGCAAGTATCTCTCCAACCAACTTTGGATCTGCCGCCGCTACCTCAGCCATTGTGGCAAAGTGCTGATTTGGAATTATCAATAGATGGGTTGGTGCCTGCGGTGTAATGTCATGAAATGCGGTGACACGATCAGTTTTTGCCACAATTGATGCGGGAATTTCGCCAGCAACTATTTTACAAAACAAGCAACTCTGTTCACTCATATCTACCACCGGCCAATCAAAGTTTGAACCACTGAAAGCGCTGCAAAACCAGCATGCGCCGATCGCAGTACATTCTCACCCATTCGAACTGTAACCGCTTTCGCTGCAATTAATTGATCAATCTCATTATCAGCAATTCCACCCTCAGGACCGATCACTAGGAAAATCCGCTTTGTATCAGCAGCAAACTTCAACTGCGAGATATTTGATTTAGCAGCTTCATGCAAAGTAATTATCTGATCACCTGCCTGAAATAAGTTGAGTAGCTGATTTGTTGTTACCGCTTCACCTAATTCCGGTAACCTCACTCGCCGAGCTTGTTTTGCTGCCTCTTTAATCGCTATTGACCACTTATTTGCTGAATCACTCTGCCACTTACTGATGCAGCGCTCTGCTTGCCAAGGAATTATCCGATCTGCCCCAGCAACAGTTAGTAACTCGAGCATCTCCTTGATGCGATCGGATTTAGTAACCGCTTGCACAACAATTAGCTCTGGCTTTAAGTATTGAGCGCTACCTCGCTGGGAAATATCTATCCTTAAACTTTTCTTACCTACTTCAGTAATTGCACCGCTAACCCAATTACCTGATTTATCCGCAATTTTGATCTCTTCACCAATTTGTAGACGCATCACCTTAACTGCGTGATGGCCTTCATCTCCTTCTAACTCCTGCGTACCTCCCGTACCAAGTTGATCAACAAAAAAGAGTGAGAGCATCAGCGAAATGCATTTCGCACGCGCCCAAAGAAGCCCTCATCTTTGTGAGTGTGAACAATTACCTTGTCCGGTGCATCTCCCCGCAACTGGGCAAATCGCTTTAACAACTCAGATTGCTCCTTGTTCAACCTATTTGGTGTTTGAACCTCAATATGAGCGATTAAATCACCGCGCCCAGATCCGCGAAGCTTTGTAACACCTAAACCTTTTAAGATCACCGTTCCGCCACTATTTGTTCCCTCTTTAATTTCAAGAGTTTGCTCGCCATCTAAGGTTGGAATTTTTACCTTGGTTCCAGTTGCAGCAGATGTAAATGGAATAGCAATTGAGATATGTAAGTTGCTCTGCTCTCTTACTAAAAACTCATGAGGTAGTTCAACAATTTCAACATATAGATCTCCGGAAGGACCACCTCCGGGACCGACCTCTCCTTGACCAGATAATTGGATTCGATTACCAGTTTCAACACCTGCCGGAATCTTTACTGGGATGCTCTTTCGCGATCTAACTCGACCATCACCGGCACACTCACTGCATGGATCGGTAATCACAGAACCAAAACCACCACAGTTGTTACATGGACGAGATGTCATAACCTGACCGAGAATTGAACGAGCAACCTGTTGTGTTTCACCGCGGCCCTTACAGATCCCACAGGTACTTGGTTTGCTGTTATTTGCACATCCCGTGCCATTACATTTTGAGCAAGCAATAGCGGTTTCAATATTTAAATCACGGTCACAACCAAAGGTTGCCTCCATTAAATCAACCTCAACTCTGATTAATGCATCTTGGCCAGCACGAGTTCTGGGCCTTGGACCACGTTGCCCGCCACCGCCAAAAAATGCATCCATAATGTCGCCGAAACCAAAGTTGGCATTGCCAAATCCGCCACCAAAACCGCTGCCACCAATATCGTAATTTTGTCTCTTATCAGGATCACTAAGTACCTCATAAGCCGCAGTGATCTCTTTAAATTTATCCGCCATCGCCGGATCTGGATTTACATCTGGATGTAATGTACGAGCCAAGTGACGGTACGCCTTTTTTATCTCATCAAAGCTAGCATCACGATCAACACCTAATAATTGATAAAGATCAGCCATTACTTGTTCTCCACTAAAAATCTGCCAACATAATTAGCAACTGCATTTACCGCACTCATCGAAGCTGTGTAATCCATTCGAGTTGGTCCAATAATTCCCATCGCACCTAGATCTCCATACCCAACACTTACCAAGCTAGTTGAACGCAAGGATTTCTCATTTTGTTCCTCACCGATTAAAACCTTCACCGATGTATCGGCATCAGATAACAGTCGCAGCAACACAACCTGCTCCTCTAGCGCTTCAAGAATTGGGTGCATACTCTTATTTAAATCCTGATTAGCCCTAGCTAAATTAGAGGTACCAGCTAAAACCACCCTCTCCTCTGGATGTTCAACCGCCATCTCAATCAAGGTTGCCATAATTGTTACATCATTGGCGCGGGCATTGCCTCGTGAGTTAGCGGTTAAGCCCTCAATCTTGCTAGCTACATTTGATAAAACTTGATTTGCTATCAATGAATTAAGTTTTTTATGCAGGTCAGATAGTGCAGCTTCGCTTATATCAAAGGGTAATTCAATCATTCGCTGCTCTACTCGACCGGCATCGGTAATTAAAACCATCATCACTCTAGTTGGTGAAAGTAATACCAATTCGATGTGTCTTACCTTGGCTCGAGTCATGGCGGGGTATTGCACTACCGCTACCTGTTTAGTCACTTGCGCCAATAACCTGACAGTTCTGGAAATGACATCATCTAGATCAGTTGCACCATCTAAAAAGGTTTCAATAGCTTTGCGTTCTGCACCAGATAATGGTTTAACCGTTGCCAATTTATCAACAAATACTCGGTAACCCTTATTGGTTGGAATTCGACCTGCACTTGTATGAGGTTGTGAGATTAAGCCAGCCTCTTCAAGCACCGCCATCTCATTACGAATAGTTGCTGGCGATACGCCCAAGCCATGCTTAGCCGCTAAGGTTTTAGAACCTACCGGCTCCTCAGTTGCGACGTAATCTTCAACAATCGCACGTAATATCGCTAATTGCCTGTGTTGCATACTTACTTGATTACCATCAATACAGTTGTTAAAAAGAATAAAAGAAAGGCTGGAAAGGCGGTTCTGAGTTTCTCTGCTCTAAAGTGAGCAAAGATTGCAACTCCCATTGTTATCCATAACGTTCCTGCGGCATACCAACCAATTGCATCTGCTGGATACCTTAATCCCCAGATTAAACCAATCGCCGCTACAGCTTCTACAACTCCAATTAATCTTGCGACAAAATCCTTGATACCTAAATCTCGAGTACCTGATAAGCCCGCATTGCTGCCAGAAATTTTGCTTAAGCCCGCAATTAGGAAGATCATGGCCAAGGCGCCAGAGAGAATGTTGTAACTCATAACCCCACCGTACTACAGAAGTATTTCACGCACGATTCGATCTGCAATTAAGCGCCCACTTAAACTCAAACTCACACTTCCTGCGCCCCAATTCTTAAGATCTAATGCACCACTATCTAGATAGGGCTGCAAAATCTTTAGTTGCTCATTTGAAAGTGAATCTTTGCGCACACCACTTGGTAATCTAATTGAGAGCATTAACCGCTCACTCTCAACTTGAATTGGCTCTAATATCTCTTGATCTAATACTGGTGACTCATTATTTGTTATTCTTGTCTTGTACAAATTTGGATGCTTAACATTCCACCAACGTTTTCCATCTATATGTGAGTGTGCTCCTGGGCCCACTCCCCACCAATTGTGATTTAACCAGTAAGCAGAGTTATGTTTGCTCTCTCCCCCCTGTTTACTCCAATTACTTAACTCATACCAAGTAAATCCAGCATTTGAAAATGCCTGATCCGCCATTAAGTACTTTTCAGCGGTTAAATCATCATCGACATTCCCAATTTCACCACGCTTAATCCCATTGGCCAGTTTGGTTCCTTCTTCCACAATCAAGGCGTACGCGCTGATGTGATTAATTGGAAGAGCCAATGCAGCATCAATACTTAATTGCCAATCAGTTAGAGATTCACCAGGTGTGCCGTAAATTAAATCCACCGAAATATCTTTAAAGCCAACCTCACTTGCCCATTGGGTTACCTGCCGCAAATTTTCTGGGTTATGAGTTCGATCTAAAGTTTTTAATACATGCGCAACTGCAGATTGCATACCAACAGATATTCGATTAATTCCAGCATCCTTAAAATCCGCAAGCTTCTGTTTATCTACCGTGTCCGGATTGGTCTCTAATGTAACTTCACAATCATCACTTAATATGAAGGAGTTTTTAATCTTTGTAATTACTCGAGCAATATCAGCTGCCTCCATCAAAGAGGGAGTTCCACCACCAAAGAAGATGGTGGGCACAGTTGCCTCACCGATCTGAAACCTGGCTTGCTCAATCTCTTGAATGGCTAAATCAATATATGAGTTAGAGATTTGGGAAAGGCCATCTGAGATCTGCAGCTCTGCTGGAGTGTAGGTATTAAAATCACAGTAACCACAACGTTTTACGCAGTATGGAATATGAACGTAAAATGAGAGATTCACTAAACTACTTTTCTTTTGCCTTATCTGAATCAGTTGTTAAGGCAGCGATGAACGCCTCTTGTGGCACCTCTACTCGCCCAACCATCTTCATTCGCTTCTTACCCTCTTTTTGCTTCTCAAGTAATTTACGTTTACGCGTGATATCTCCGCCATAACACTTAGCCAAAACATCTTTCCGAATCGCCCTGATATTTTCACGAGCAATGATCTTGGCACCGATTGCAGCTTGAATAGGTACTTCAAACTGTTGGCGTGGAATCAACTCGCGCAGTTTCTCTGTCATCATCACACCATATGCATACGCTTTGTCGCGGTGCACAATCTGGCTAAATGCATCTACCTTCTCGCCTTGAAGCAAAATATCTACCTTCACTAAATCCGCTGCCTCTTCACCTGTTGGTTCATAATCAAGGGAGGCGTATCCGCGAGTTCTTGATTTCAAATTATCAAAGAAATCAAAGACGATTTCAGCAAGCGGCAAGGTATAGCGAATTTCAACTCGATCCTCAGATAAGTAATCCATACCCTGCAATATTCCGCGCCGTTGTTGGCAAAGCTCCATGATGCTGCCGATAAATTCAGCAGGAGATAAAATTGTTGCTTTCACTACTGGCTCTAACACCTCTGCAATTTTGCCATCTGGATACTCAGATGGATTTGTTACCAATAACTTTTCACCATTATCTAACGTCACGTTATAAACCACGCTCGGCGCAGTAGAAATCAAGGTTAAGCCCGCTTCACGTTCTAGTCGCTCGCGCACAATCTCCATATGTAAAAGACCTAGGAAACCACAACGGAAACCAAAACCAAGTGCGGTCGAAGACTCTGGTTCAAAGACTAAGGCCGCATCATTTAACTGTAATTTATCTAGCGCCTCACGAAGCATTGGATACTCAGCACCATCAATTGGAAATAAACCAGAGAAAACCATTGGCTTGGGATCTTTATAACCAGCTAATGGATTTGTAGTTGGATTGTTGTAGGTAGTCACAGTGTCACCAACTCTTGATTGGCGAACATCCTTTACACCTGTAATTAAGTAACCCACCTCGCCAACTCCTAATCCTTTGCTGGCAATTGGTTCAGGTGAGATAACTCCAACCTCTAACATCTCATGTCTGACACCAGTTGAAAACATTTGAATCTGATCTCTTGGTGATAGGTGTCCATCAACTACTCGAACATAGGTAACTACGCCGCGATATAGATCATAAACAGAGTCAAAAATTAATGCTCTGGTCGGAGCTTTTGCATCACCAGTTGGAGGTGGAATTAACTTAACAATTTGATCAAGAAGTTCTACAACGCCATCACCAGTTTTACCAGAAACACGAAGACAATCCTCGGGTTCACAGCCAATTAATTTTGCTAGCTCAATTGCAAACTTCTCTGGTTGAGCAGCTGGTAGATCAATCTTATTTAGTACGGGAATAATGGTTAGATTGTTCTCCATTGCTAAATAGAGATTAGCTAAGGTCTGTGCCTCAATTCCTTGAGCACAATCGACCAACAAGATTGCCCCTTCGCACGCTGCTAGCGAGCGCGATACCTCATATGTAAAATCTACGTGACCTGGTGTATCGATCATATTTAATATGTAATCTTGATTATCAATGCCAGATTTCCAAGGCAGTCTCACCGCTTGGCTTTTAATTGTGATGCCGCGTTCGCGTTCAATATCCATGCGATCTAAGTACTGGGCTCGCATATTTCGATCTTCTACAACACCGGTGATACCAAGCATGCGATCTGCCAAAGTAGATTTACCGTGATCGATATGAGCAATAATGCAAAAATTACGAATCTGATTTGGATTTGTGGATGCCGGTTGTGGCGCTTTTGCTGAATCAATTGCAGGCATCGCTACTTTGCCCCTACGCCGTTAAATTTACTGGTGAATTAACGTGCGCCAGCTTTGTTAGCTAATTTAGCTAACGCTGACTTTTTGTTTGCTGCTTGGTTTGCATGGATTACGCCCTTTGAAACGGCCATATCCAATGAACGATTTGCATCACGAAGTTCAGCGGTGATC
>Ga0247833_1003035_pt1 | contig 23058 bp, 23 predicted proteins | sample LaCruzMarch2015__7_FD_187117 | JGI IMG/M metagenome (GOLD analysis project Ga0247833, IMG submission 187117) | Freshwater microbial communities from meromictic Lake La Cruz, Castile-La Mancha, Spain - LaCruzMarch2015_8m | ecosystem: Environmental > Aquatic > Freshwater > Lake | place: Spain... | reverse complement strand
GCTTTCAATCGCGGGATTTCTGCTGTTAAAAAATCCCGTCGGGAAAATGGAGTGAAAAATAAAAGTCCGCCGTGCTTGCGAGAGGTGTTTTCAATTTGAACCAGAACTGATTTTAATTTGGAACTGTGCCCTCTGTCATCGCGACCCTCTCATATCACAAAATCGGATGCCACCGTGCCGATGGCTGGCCTACCTGGAATTACACCGGCACAGATGAGTTCTCCGCGCAGCTTGAGTGGTTTCAACAGAGGGGTTGGAAATTCTTGTCCGCCTCGGAATTTTTGACGGCTTTCGATGGGCGCAGTTTGTTTCCCGAGAAGGGGGTTCTTGTCACTTTCGACGACGCCTACGAATCTCTTCTCGAAAGCGCCCTGCCAGTGCTCAATCGGTTTTCAGCTCCGGGGGTTGTGTTTGTTCCCACCCAGTTCGTCGGCAATACCAATCTTTTCGACCATGGCATCGAGCCGATCGAGCGCATTGCGTCTTGGAAGACGCTGGCGGCCTTGGAGAAGGCTGGCGTTTCGGTGGAATCCCATGGTTGCTCACACCGAGGGTTTTCATCTCTGAGCCCGCTTGAAATCGAGCAGGAACTGGATTTTTCAAGGAAGGCCATTCAAAAAAATCTCGGCAAGGATTCGCGCATGTTTGCTTTTCTCTACGGTGACTTTGGAGCCGATCGTGTGGAGGTCGATTCAGCCATACGCCGTGCAGGATACGAGGTGGCATTTCTCTATGGAGGCGCAACTTTTGAACTCGGTCAAAAGCCCGCGCCCCTTTTTCTGCCCCGATTGGCCATGGGGCCTGGGGTAAACTTGGATGAAATGCTTTTTGAAATGTCCTGCATCTAAAAACTAATCCGGCAGGTTGACACAGGCCGTTGCCAGTGCGGCCATGCCCTCGCCACGGCCGAGGAACCCCATGGATTCGTTCGTGGTGGCTTTGATGCCAACTCTTGCCGGACTGAGCCCCAGCGCGGCGCCGACTCTGATTTTCATCTCGGCGAGATACGGGGCGATGCGCGGTTCCTCGGCGATGAGAGTAGCGTCGATATTGTGGAGCTGTATGGCCTTTTCATCCAAGACGGATCGCACTCGGCGAAGGATTTCGAGGCTGCTGATGCCTCGGATCGACGGGTCGGTGTTCGGAAAAAGATGGCCGATATCCGGCTCCCCGGCAGCCCCAAGCAAGGCGTCCGCGATGGCGTGGCAGAGCACATCCGCATCCGAGTGGCCGTCGAGCCCAAGAGGGTGGGGGATTTCGACCCCGCCAAGAAACAATGGCCTGTCAGCGACAAGCCGGTGCACGTCGTAGCCGATGCCTGTGGCGATCATTCGAGAGGGAAGGTCACTTTGCCACTGGAGGCCACGATCGAATATTTTTCTGCCTGCGACTCGTGGGGTTTGAGTTCGACTTTTCCACCGGCCTGTTCGATGAGAAGCAGTCCTGCGGCCACATCCCAGAGGCTGATCATGCCTTCGATGTAGGCATCCAGACGGCCGCAGGAGACATAGGCGATATCCAGCGAGGCGCTGCCCATCATCCGGCACTTCTTCACACTGCGAAGCATTCTTTCAAAGAGCGGAATCCCCTGGTTAATGGTGTTGATGGATTTAGAAACGCCCACGGAGACCATGCACTCGGCGATATCAGTGCGAGAACTGACAGCGATGCGTTGCCCGTTCAGCAAGGCGGGGTGGCCTTCTTTCACCGACCACATCTCGTCGCGCATGGGATCATAGATAACTCCGACAATGATTTTTCCCGCACGCTGGAGGGCGATACTCACGGCAAAGTGCGGGATCGAGTAGAAAAAATTCACCGTCCCATCGATTGGGTCGATGATCCATTGGTGCTCGCTGGATTGGTCTCCTGTGAGGCCCTCCTCGCCATAGATGGCGTGTCCGGGATGGCGGTCCAGAATGATAAATTCGATGAGGGCCTGGGTGCGCTTGTCGAGTTCCAGTTTGATATCGTGGGCCAAGTTTTCATCGACCGTGAGCGGGCGTCCAAAATTCGCGCGCAGAAATCCGCCAGCGGCTTGGGCCGCGTCCAATGCCGTCTGCAAGAAGGTATCTGTTGTCATTACGCGTCAAATTCGGTTCCAGAGGGTGATGTCGGCAAGACATTTCACTTTTCTTGATCCCGAATTGCGAGCCGACTAGGCTGATTCCGATGTTTAGTGATTCTAAAAACGCTGGGAGGTCTTCGTGCTACTGACACAGCAGCAGGTTTACCTATTGATCGAGGACTTGGACTACATCATTCCGCGCACTCGCTGCGATACGATGACTCTCACCAAGACCCATGTTATGCGCGATGCCGAGCAAGACGGAGATATACTTCTTGATCTTGTGGAAGGCATGCAGGATTCGGACGCGCGATTTCTCAGCGTGCCTCTGGAAAAACTTCGCGCTCTTATTGTATCCCGCCAGCGGGGTTCGCTGGGTAGTTTTCATGGGCAAGAGACGGACACACTACCTTCTCTGTTCGGAGAATAAAACACTCGGGGATTTTGCCGCTGCGCTCAAAGACAATTCCCTCGCACTCCAGAAGGCAGCGCTTTTTCCTGATCGCCTCATTTGAGGTTTTTCCAAAAAATCCGCCAAGTGTTCCGTCCTTCTTGACAACTCTGTGGCAGGGCACTTGCGGAGAAAATGGATTATTTTTCAAGGCCTGCCCAATGGCCTGCGAAGAGCCGCAGCCAATCCACTTTGCCAGCGTGCCGTAGGTCGTTACAAATCCAAGGGGTATGCCTGCAAGACCCGCATAAACCTTTTTCTGAAATGGCGTGGTGCATTTTGTGGATTGCGTCGGATTTTCCATCGTTTAATTTTTAGGACCATGAGCATGAATCTTTCTATTTGGCGCAATCTTGTTTTCACCGGTTTTGTGGCCTGTGTCAGCGCATCCGCTTATGCCCAGACCGACGCTCCTCCCACAGGCCCTTACACCCTACCTCCACTCCCATACGCCTACGAGGCGCTCCAACCGCACATCGACGCCGAGACGATGCGGATTCACCATAATAAACACCACCAAGCCTACATCACGAATGCCAACAAGTTGCTCGAAGACCAGCCGCAGCTCGCAAAACTGACGCCGGAAGAACTTCTCGCCAATCTCGACAAAGCTCCTGAGGCCATCCGTGTGGGCCTTCGCAACAATGTCGGCGGACACCTCAACCATAGTCAGTTTTGGCTTATGATGTCTCCAGATGGCGGCGGCGAGCCCTCTGGGGACTTGGCTGAGGCGATCAAGAAAGACTTCGGCTCCTTTGATGCCTTCAAAAAGCAATTCACCGATGCCGCGATGAAGCGCTTCGGCAGTGGATGGGCCTGGCTCGTGAAGAAAGATGGGAAGCTTTCGATCCTTTCGACTCCCAATCAGGACCCGCCCCTTCTTGAAGGAAAAACCGTCGTGCTCGGACTCGATGTCTGGGAACACGCCTACTATCTTAAATATCAGAATCGCCGGGCGGACTACATCACTGGTTGGTGGAATGTCGTTAACTGGTCCTATGCGGGGAAACTTTACGATCAAGCAAAGTGAATCAAACGGCGTGGAATCAAGATCAAGTCCGGCCGAGTCGTTGACTCCCTAACTCCCGTGAGTTCCGCCTCAATTCCGTTGTCCGAAAACCATTCCAGAAAAGCCCCCGAGGATTCTGTGGATAGCCCCTATCGCCGTGTGGGGCGCAAGTTTTTCTCCGATAAAATGGCGCTTCTTGCCCTTGTTTTCATTAGCTTCTTTTTCGCAGTCGCCATCGCCGCAGGCGCGCTCAAGGCGGTGGGTTTGCCGATGCCGATGGACCCCAATGCCACGAATTTGGAGGCCAAACTGCTTCCTCCGAGCGCGGCGCATTGGCTCGGCACGGACAATCTCGGCCGGGATGTCCTTTCCCGCATGGTGGCAGGGTCCACTATTTCCCTCACAGTGGGATTTGTCGCCATGGCGGTCTCACTGGGAATCGGCATTTTTGTCGGCGCGGTGAGTGGATATTTTGGTGGTTGGATCGATAATTTACTCATGCGCATCGTCGATGCCTTACTGTGTTTTCCCTCGTTTTTTCTCATCCTCACAGCCATCGCCATTCTTGGCCCGAATATCTGGATCATCATCGCAGTGATCGGCCTGGTGAGCTGGACGGGAACAGCCCGACTTGTGCGGGCCGAGTTCCTGACGCTCCGCGAGAGCGAATATGTCCGCGCCGCGCGCTCGATGGGGCAGAGTGGATGGAACATCATTTTCCGACACATCATGCCCAACGCAGCGGCACCGATTTTTGTAACGGCTATCGTCAGTATTCCGGACGCCATTCTGGTCGAGTCTGGTCTTAGCTTTCTGAGCTTTGGAGTGCCACCTCCACAGGCCACATGGGGAAACATCATTGCCGATGGGAAAACCTACATTCTCGATGCTTGGTGGCTGATCGTTTTTCCCGGCCTCGCCATCTTCACAGCCTCGCTGGCATTCTACATCGCTGGCGACGCACTCCGCCGCGCCTCCGAAACCCGTCCGCAATGAACACACTCCTTCTCGAAGTCGAAAACCTTTCGATCAATTTCCGCACCGAAAATGGCGTGGTTGAGGCCGTCAAGAATTTGAGTTTATCGGTTCCCCATGGCGGTTCATTGGCCATTGTGGGTGAGAGCGGGAGTGGGAAGAGCGTCACCGCACTCTCGCTCGCCCGCCTCCTGCCAACACCGCCCGCCCAGTTCGCAGGCGGCGTGATCCGTTTCGATGGCCAAGATGTTTTATCCATGTCGCAGCCGGCTCTCCGCAAGGTCCGGGGTGGGGGAATCGCCTATGTCTTCCAAGAGCCTGCAACTTCGCTCAACCCCGTTTACACCATCCACAGCCAGATTGCGGAAGGAATCCGCCTTCACCGCCCTGAGGTCGCTGATGTCGATGCCGAGGTGGTGAAATGGCTCGCGACCGTTGGAATTGTGAATCCCGAAAAGCGTATGTGGGATTATCCGCACCAGCTGAGCGGCGGTATGCAACAACGCTCGATGATAGCCATGGCCCTGGGTTGCCGCCCTAAACTTCTGATAGCCGATGAGCCCACCACGGCGCTGGATGTAACAATTCAGGCGCAAATCCTTGCCGAACTGCGCCGACTGCGCGCCGAGTTTGGAATGGCGCTCATCTTAATCACTCACAATTTCGGGATCATTCGAGGCCTTTGCGACCATGTGGCAGTCATGTTCCGTGGTGAGATTGTGGAATCAGGGGAAACAGAGTCGATCCTTCAAAACCCCATGCATCCCTATACCAAAGCACTCATCGCTTGCGTTCCGCGTCTCGGTTCCAAACAAAAACGGCTTCGCACAATTGAATTTAACTGGGAGTCTGCCGTCGAATGAAAATCGAACGAGTCAAATACATCATCTGGGCCAAGAACACTCCACGCGCCGTCGCCTTTTACCGAGATGTCTTCGGAGGAAAAGTAACCCGCCAAAACGAACACATCGCGGAGTTTGATATTTGCGGGTCGACGCTTGCCATCCACACCGGTGGAGAGGATGAGACCACATGGACAGGTCTCAGTTTTCAAGTGGAAGATGTCATCGCTGGCGCTGCTGAGATCGTTGCTGCAGGGGGTCTGCTTCGCCACGAACCGATGTCCGACACCCCCGGTGAAGCGCCCCACTTGGCCATGTGCGCTGACCCAGAGGGCAACCAAATCATGCTTTTTCGCAAGCGCTGATCGCTGGACGCTCCAAGACATGAAACTTCAAAAAACCTCGGAAGTTTTCTAATGTCCTCCCTCGCCAAGCGAGCTGCCCAAGGACGAGCCATTTTGCTCGCGGGTGTGTTTATCAATCTGCTGCTTGCCTTGGTAAAAATGAGCGCAGGGTGGTTTGGGCACTCGGATGCCCTGATCGCAGACGGCCTCGAGTCCACCCTTGATGTCCTGAGCTCGGCGCTCATCTGGCTGGCATTGAAATATGCCGAGCGCCCGCCGGATTCTGAGCACCCTTATGGCCATGGGAAAATGGAATCCCTCGCCGGTGTGGCTGGCGCCCTGATCCTACTTGCGGCCGGTGCGATGGTCGCCGTAAACAGCGTGCGGGAAATCGCCTTTGGAGCACCCGACCGCCCAGTTCCCGCCGCTTTCACCTTAGGAGTCCTTGTTTTTGTGGTCATCGTGAAGGAGGCCCTTTTTCGTATTACGAATGCGCGCAACCGCGAAGTCGAAAGCCGGGCCTTGGAATCGGACGCCTGGCATCACAGATCCGACGCCCTGACTTCGCTGGCGGCCTCTGCCGGTATTCTTATCGCTTTAGTCGGAGGTGCCCGCTGGGTGAGCGCAGACGATTGGGCCGCACTTTTTTCTTGCGTGATCATTGCAATGAACGGCCTCCGCATGCTTCGGGGTTCACTCGGAGAATTACTCGATGAACAGGCGCCCAACGAAACCATCCAAAAAATCCTGAGTTGTGCCCAAGCGGTCCCGGGTGTCAAAAATGTGGAAAAGTGCCGCGTCCGCAAGAGTGGTCTCACATGGCTTGCGGATCTCCACGTGCGGGTGCGTGGCGATGTGACTGTCTCCGCGGGACACCACATATCGCATCTGGTCAAGGATGCGCTTATGGAAGGCGGACACCATCTCAGCGACGTTACCGTTCACATCGAACCAGCGGAGGAACATGCGTCCGTCGATGTGTGACGAAAAAGTCCCCACTTGCAACGGGGAAAACCCCGCGTTTATTTGATTTATAATGGTTCCCGACACACAGGCCTTGATCCGGCTTCTCAGCGACAACGATCCCGACACCGTTCGCCTTGTGAAGCAGCAACTCTTCTCCATGGCCGAGGATAATCCAAATTGTCTCGATGGGCTTTTCCACGCGGATGATGAACAAGTTTCCCGACATGCACACGAGATTGTCATTGAGCTCGAAAGGCAGAATGCCACTCAGGACTTTGAACTTCTCTGCCACTTGGGCGGTGAAAATTTTGCCGTTGAGCAAGCCGCGTGGATGCTGGCCCGCGCGATCGAACCAGAAAAGCGCACGTCACAATTCGAAGAACAAATCAATGAGTGGGGGAGGGAATTTCTCACCCGTCTTCCAAGAGCCTCCGATAGTCGCGGGCGTGTGTTTTTGCTCAAAAAGTTTCTCTCCGAAGAACTCGGTTTTCGAGGGAATTCCGCCTGCTACTACTGCGAGGAAAACTCGATCATCACGCATGTTATTCGCACCCGCGTCGGCATACCCATCAGCTTAGCGCTCGTGTATATGATGGTAGCCTCACGCGCAGGCATGCGTGTCGAGGGCATCAACTTGCCTGGGCATTTCATCGCCCGCCACTCGGGCATCTTTTTTGATCCCTTCCACGCCGGGCGGATCCTTTCCGTGCACGATGTGAATCAGCTTCTTGTCAGGCAAAATATTGAATTCAGAGAGTCGCACCTTCTGCCTGCAACCCCACGCCAGTTTCTCCTTCGTGTGCTTGCCAATCTGCTCTACGTCTATGATCTCAATGAAGAGGATGAAAAAAGAGATCGCATCAAGGGGTGGATGGATGCCATTTCCTGCTGCGCTGTCACGGAATGACTGTAGAGCTCATCAATAGTGGCACTGAGATTCTTCTCGGTGAGGTCATGAACACGCATGCTGCATGGATTGCCAAACGAGTCTTCCCGATGGGTTTAGGAATTTCTCGGCAAACCACTGTTCCCGATGGGCCTGCCATCAGAGACGCCATCTGCGAAACCTTCAATCGTGCGGATATTGTCTTTGTCACGGGCGGACTGGGACCGACTACGGATGATATCACCCGTGAAGCTGTGGCCGAAATTCTTGGGTTGAAACTTATCGCCAGCGAAACCATCCGATCCGCTATCGAAGCCCGGATGACGGCGAGGGGATACAAACTTCTCGAGCGTATGCTGCGCCAAACCATGGTTCCCGAGGGAGCGACCGTGCTTCCCAACACGCATGGCACGGCTCCCGGGCTTTACATCCCCAGCCTGTCCACACCCTCGTCGGCCTCCCCCCATTTTTTCCTACTGCCCGGTCCACCTCGGGAATTAAAGCCAATGTTTGAGGAATCCGTTCTGCCGATCCTCCTGGGTTTGTCGGGCGACCTGCCGGAAAAAGTCTGTCGCATCTATCGCGTTGTTGGCCTCGGGGAGAGCACCGTCGAGGAAATGATCGGCCTCGAGCTTTCCAAAAACCCAGACCTCGAAGTCGGATACTGTGCGCGTCCGAACGAAGTTGATTTTCGCCTCATCGGCTCCCAGCAGCTTCTCGACGCCCTCGAACCCCGCATCCTCCAAACCCTCGGGAAAAATCTCGTCTCCGCAAAAGGCGAGGGGATCGAGGAGTGGATCATCCGACGCCTTGCGACAATGGGGCACACCATTGCAACAGCCGAATCCTGCACGGGAGGTTTACTTGCAAACCGACTGACGAATGTCCCTGGCTCCTCTAAAGTCTTTCACCGCGGATTTGTGACCTACTCCAATGAATCCAAAAGCGACCTTCTCGGGGTCGGCCAAGCACTCCTCGCCGAGCATGGTGCTGTGAGCGAACCTGTGGCCCGCGCCATGGCCGAGGGGGCTTTGCATCAGGCCAATTCCGATTTCAGCTTGGCCCTTACCGGTGTCGCCGGACCTGATGGTGGCACGCCCGAAAAGCCCGCAGGCACGGTTTTCATCGCCATGGCTCAGGCTGGCAAACCCACTCTTTGCCAGAATTTCTCGTTCCCGGTGGACCGCACCACATTCAAACAACTCGCCACCCAAGCCGCCTTGGACATGGTGCGCCGTGCTCTCTTGGATTAAATTTCACGCAGATGTGTGGATTTCGTGATTGCCAGAAACCCAGATTTCTCTACTTTCAGGAACAGTAGCCGGCGTGGCGGAATTGGCAGACGCGCGCGACTCAAAATCGCGTTTCGCAAGAAGTGTCGGTTCGATCCCGACCGCCGGTAGTTTTTAGATCGAATCCCATAGGGAGTTTCCCTAAAGTAATTCTCTCCGTCGGGAGTCTTCAACTGATGAGAAGCAATCTCGCCGAATCGGTTCTTGGAGCGCGATGGATGCATGGCGGAACTGGACAATCGGGATACTTCACCGCGATGCGCCAAAGATTGGCTGTTCCAAACGGGTAGGGCTTCGCATGGGGCAAGGCTGCATAGTGAAGATCATAGCAATTTTCACTCAAAAATTCGCAGAATCCCTCATCATCAGCGCCACCATAGAGTTTTAAGAGCCTGTCGCGCGTTGCAGGGATATCCACATGCCTGGTGGCCTCTGCATTGTAGAGACCCTCGCTGGATTCCCCGAAATAGGTGCAAAGCCATGTTTCCGAAGGGATAGGAGCACTGTCTACATGGAACGAAAAAACATCCGTGGCAATCGGCGCCTCTGCGTCATCACTCGGATAAGCGTGTATGCAGTTTAAAGCGGCATCCAATCCCAAATCACTCAGCATCCTTTGATCCTCGAGCATAATATCGATGGCTTTGATCCCGCCAGGACTGGCGTTTAAGCGTCCTAAGAGATTTGCGTCAAGAAGCGTCATGGCGTCGCTTGAAGCAATCTTCTCCACGATTTCCGCAAAATCGCCATCAAGGGACCGCGGCCAGCAGAGAGCATTGACTCCATAAGCAAAAGGCGTCCCAGCCAACTCTTCGAACGAGTGGACCACCTTGATACACTCGGAAATGGCAGGCGGAAATAACGGCGCGGTGGAAGGCAATCTCATTTCTTTGAAAGCCTAAATGACCTGTATCGAATGCAAAGCGAAACTTTAAATGCACACGCACCGGTCACACGCCCAAGGCGCACCAAATCCTTGTCCTGTGAATAAGTAGCGCCTCCAATCCACGGTGGATGGAAAGGCCGAACTTATTGCAAACTTATTCACAACCTCGTGAGAAAGTGGCCCCGAGGGACATAACTATAACATCTGATAATATATGTAATAGGTAATTGTGGTAAATGAGATTTTCTACTTCATTCCCTTGTTGTTGATTAGCTTGAAATTGATTTAACGAGTGCCCTTTTGATAACAGGAATGATTTCCCGCTCTGCAACTGCAGCCAAGCGTTTGGCCGCACAGGATGCGTGTTTAACCATTTTCAGAAATTCCGGAAGGCATTGCGGGTGCCTCATGAGATAGCCCATCATGCGAAGTGTGTTCGGTTTCGAAGTTCGAGGGTCTATGAGTATATTGCCGGGAATCGGCATATCGGAATCCCAGGCATCGCTGATGGATCGAACCGTGATCATCGGGATGGATAGACTTTGCGCGACTTTCCAGACATGGGCGGTCTCCATATCGCAGCAATCTGCACCCCATTCTTGCAAGCAACGCTCCTTTTCAGCGCGTTCTTCGATCACCCTTTCGACGGTCCTGAGATGAACCGTTCTGCAGTTTCCCGCCATCAACTCAAAATGCGGAAAAAACTGCGGGCTGGTATAGTTTTTAGCCAAAATGACATCACCCACACGAAGAGTTGCATTCAATCCACCTGCAAATCCCAGAAGAACAATGCACTGAATGTTGTTTTTATGTATTGTATGAGCGACTTCATCTGCAAGGAGTCTCCCAGTCACATTATAAATGCAATACATTGCATCTGAGACATTAGTTGATTTACTAAAATACTTTGCTTCAAATCCGAGGGCAAAGACAAAAGCAATCATGGTGCCACTTCCAGTAGCACTCTAAACAGCACGGATTGAGAGGCTCCGGCGTCGGAAATCGTTGCATGAGCCCCCTCACCAGCTTTTTCGTCTTTGAAGCCAATGGATGTCAGATTTTTTTCAAATTCGACGACCCGACTCGAATCAACCGTGACGATCCAAGTCTGCTGAGTGGAATCGTCGAGTTCCACAAATCCGCTGGCAGAGCGCTTGAGGAAATCCAAGGTTTCCAGTCGTTTCGTGCTGCTGTTTTCAGCGCCATCCACGCAGAGCCTGAAAATGCGTATTGACGATTCAATGGACCCCACTGGCAAATTTGCCGCAGCGATGGATTCCAGAGATTGGCGCAGACCCGGAACCTCTGGAGCAGAGCTTGAAATTTCGGTTTCCCTCGACACTGCCATTTGCTCCTCGCGCAGGCCGCTCAATCCCAAAATAAGAATGGTGATAGGCAAAGCCAGTGCCACGGCCAGCACACCCAAGATTTGAAAAACCTTGGCATTGAGGCGGAACTTCGGCAAGGGCCCGTCGGGATTCTTCGTAGGTTCGTTTTCTAACATCAGCCTCTCAAAATAGCCCAGGGGCCAAGCGCCTGACGAATCGAAAATACCCTTATTTTTTTCGCTGGAGCAGCTTCAGATTGACCCGCTGCCCCGAGTGGCCGATAATCCCCGCCTTTTCATGGCTATAGAAAACACGCGCAACTTTTGCATCATCGCCCACATCGACCACGGTAAAACGACTCTTTCCGATCGCCTCTTGGAGGTCACGGGAACGATCCAAAAGCGCGAGTCTCAGGAGCAAATGCTCGACGCCATGGACCTCGAGCGCGAGCGAGGCATCACGATCAAGTCCCATCCCATCGCGATGGAATACACGTCCCAAAATGGCCAGCACTATAAGCTCAATCTCTCCGACACGCCGGGCCATGTGGATTTTTCCTACGAGGTCTCCCGCTCTCTGGCAGCCTGCGAGGGAGCTCTGCTCATCATCGACGCCGCCCAGGGTGTGGAAGCGCAGACGGTTGCCAATGTGCACCTCGCCGAGAAGCAGGGACTCAAGCTCATTCCCGTCATCAACAAAATCGATCTTCCGAACGCCGATGTCGAAAATGCCAAGCGACAACTGGAGGACATCCTTGCCATCCCAGCCGAGGAGGCGATCCTCGCCAGCGCAAAGGCGGGCATAGGCATCGAGGGGATTTTGGAGGCCATCGTCGAACGCATCCCCCACCCATCTGGAAGTCCTGATGCCCGACTGCGCGCCCTCACCTTCGATTCCCATTTCGATACCTACCGTGGAGTGGTCATCTACACCCGCGTTATGGAGGGCACTATCAAAGCCGGCGACCAAGTGAAACTCATGGCGACGAACGCGAACTACGAGGTCAAGGAGGTTGGCGTCTTCAAGCCACAACAGCCCAAATTTTTCGCCAAGGATAAACTCATCGCCGGCGACATCGGCTATGTCATTGCGAACATCAAGACCTCCTCGGAAGTGAAGGTTGGAGACACACTCACCAATGCGCGTCAACCCGCTCCGGAACCCCTGCCCGGTTTTCAAGTCGTTCAGCCCATGGTTTTCAGCGGCATTTACCCCATCAACACCGCCGACTTCGAGCACCTCAAGGCCTCCATGGCCAAGCTTCAACTCAACGACGCCGCCTTCCAATTCATGGCCGAGTCGAGTGTGGCGTTGGGATTCGGATTCCGGTGCGGATTCTTGGGCTTGTTGCATATGGAAATCATCATCGAGCGCCTGCGTCGCGAGTTTGATATGGACATCATTGCGACCTATCCATCGGTCATTTATGAGGTTCATCGCACGAATGGCGAGGTCCTCCGCATCGACAATCCGGATCAACTCCCCGACCCCAGCGTGATCGAGGAAATTCGCGAGCCTATGGTTCGATGCTTCGTGATGCTTCCGAACGAATACATCTCACCCATCCTGCAACTCATCATGGAAAAACGCGGCGAAGTCAGTCACACCGAGTCCATTGACACCAAGCGCGTCACGCTCACAGCCGAGCTGCCGCTCAATGAGATCCTTGTCGATTTTGTGGATAAAATGAAATCTATCACCCGAGGCTATGGCTCGATGGACTACGAGCAGGCGGGCTACAAGGCGGCGAAGCTCGTAAAGCTCGAAATGCTCGTCAATGCCGAGCCAGTGGATGCCTTTTCCTCCATCGTCCATCGCGAGAAAGCCGAGTCGCGCGGACGCGCCCTCGCCACGAAGCTCAAGGACGTCATTCCTCAACAACTTTACCAAGTCGCCATCCAGGCCGCCGTGGGCGGAAAGATCGTGGCCCGTGAGAGCGTGAGTGCCCTGAGGAAAAATGTGACCGCGAAGTGCTACGGCGGCGATATCAGCCGCAAGCGCAAGCTCCTCGAAAAGCAGAAAGAGGGTAAAAAGCGTATGAAAGCCGTTGGCACCGTTAACATTCCCCAGGAAGCCTTCATTGAAGTTCTCCGCACAAGCTAATCCATCCCGAGCCATGTTTTTCCTGACTCCACGCTACCTCAAAGAAGCCAAGCACTATCTGCATGGCGCAAAAAAGTTTCTTGCCTACAAGCGCGACATCCTCTCGGAAGCGCGCGTCGTCGAGATTGAAACGCTGATTGCAGACCTGCAAGGCGTCATGCGTTCGAGAAGTCGCGATGGGGTTTCTACAGCCCTTTCAAAGCTCGATGAGGTGGTCGGAAAAGCCCTCCCGCCTCCGAAACACGCCGCCCTCCGCGAGAATATCGAGGTCTTCTTGGTAGCCATCGTTATCGCTGCGGGAGTGAAGGCGTTTCTCATCCAGCCTTTCCGCATTCCCACCGGTTCGATGCAGCCCACGCTCTACGGCATCGTCGGCTTTCCCACGGATGCCCCTCCGCCGAATCTCGCCATTCGAGCCTTTGATTTTTTCGTTAGAGGTCGCCACCACTTTGAGCTCCGCGCCAAAGAGAGCGATGTCGTTGTCACGCTCAACGAACGCACCTATTTGAACTTCTTTACCTTCACGGAAATCGTCTGCCGCAACCGCACCTACACGCTCTTCGTGCCCCGCGATCCGCTCATGCGCTACTTCCGCGTCCTGCCAGGCCGCGAATACACCGCCGAAGAAATCATTGCCCGTGGCCACATGGACACCGGCGACCAAGTCTTTGTGGACAAGGTGAGCTACCATTTCACTAAGCCCAAAGCGGGCGATGTCTTTGTTTTCAAAACTACCGGCATCCGCGAGATCGAGTCCGGTCTGGATCCAGCGATGGGTTCCCAGCATTACATCAAACGCCTCGCGGGAATGCCCGGCCAGACGCTTCGCATCAATCCTCCCACCCTTACGGTGGATGGTCAAATCCCCGCGCAAAGCGTGTTTCAGAGGGTGATGAGCATGAAGGACGGCTACCAAGGCTACTCGAATGGCGGGCGCGGCGGTCCCGCCTTCCGCTACTTGGGCACTCCTGAGGCGACTTTTACTGTGCCTCCGCGCTCCTACTTCGCACTGGGAGACAATAGCTACCACTCCCGCGACAGTCGCGATTGGGGCATCGTGCCCGAGGTCAATGTCGCCGGCAGGGGCTTTCTCGTTTACTGGCCCTTCAGCGAGCGCTGGGGCCTCATCCGCTAAGATTTCCACATCATTCCTGTGGCCTTATTCGTAGGCCTCACAGCATCCGGTTTTCTATGAAAAAAAAGATTTTCCTTACCATTTTAGCCCTACTTGTGATCATCGGGGCCATCATCGGCGTCAAAGCGCTCCAGATCGTAGACCTCATCAAAATGGGAGAAACTTTTGAGATGCCCCCCGAGACCGTGGTCATCGAGGAGTCTGCCACCAAGTCTCTCACAACCTCGTTCCAATCCATCGGCTCGGTGGAAGCGGCGCGCGGCGTCATGGTCTCCAGCGAGGTTTCGGGTAAGGTTGTCGGCATTCTCTTCCAATCCGGGGCCGAGGTGAAGGCCGGCGACGCCCTTGTGCAAATCGACAAATCGATCGAGGAGGCCCAACTTCGCTCCGCCCAGTCCACCGCCGAACTCAATCGCCTCAACCTCGAGCGTATCCGCGGGCTGCGAAAAACCAGCGTCGTCTCGCAGTCCGACATGGAAGCCGCCGAAGCCCAAGCCAAAGACTCCGCCGCCCGCGTGGACCAACTTGCCTCGATCGTTGAAAAACGAACCATCCGCGCACCATTCAACGGTCGCCTCGGCATCCGTCAAATCCAAGAAGGCCAATTTCTCAAACCTGGTGATTCCATTGTGACGCTTCAGGCCATTGACCCTGTCTACGTGAACTTCTCCCTGCCCCAGCAGCGCCTCGGCGACCTCGCGGTGGGGATGAAGATAAAAATCAGCACCGATGCGCTGCCGGGGCGGGCGTTTGAGGGCGCGCTCACAGCGATCGAGCCTGCGGTGGATGCCGTCACGCGCAATATTAATCTCCAAGCGACGCTCCAAAACCCTGACGGCGCGCTGCGCCAAGGAATGTTTGTCGCTGTGTCTGTGCTCGTGCCGGGAACCTTCGAGCGCGTCGTCATTCCTGCCACTGCTGTGATTTTCGCACCCTATGGCGACTCGGTTTTTGTGGTTACAGAAGTCGAAAGCAAGAAGGGCCCACGCCTCGAGGCGCAGCAGAAGTTCGTTCGCCTCGGCCAGCGGGAGGGCGATCTCGTGGCCATCGAGGAAGGCCTCGCCGCCGGCGAGCGCATCGTGACCATCGGCGGCTTCAAGCTTCGCAACGGATCCCATGTCGTTGCCGGCGAATCGAGTCTCCCTGCCTCCGCCAAGCCCACGCCCGCCGAGAAGTAAACTGAGGCGCCCGCTCCATGAATTTCACCGACATCTTCATTCGCAAGCCGGTCCTTTCCCTTGTGGTGACCTTCGTCATCCTCGTGGCGGGTTTCCAGTCCATCAACTCGCTGAATGTTCGCCAATACCCGCGCAGCGAGAACGCCATTGTGACGGTCACCACGGCCTACATCGGCGCAAATGCCAAGCTCGTGCGGGGATTCATCACCACACCGCTCGAGCGCGCCATCGCAGCAGCGGACGGCATCGACTACATCGATTCGACGAGTTCGCAGGGCCTCTCGACCATCCAAGCCAGGCTGCGCCTGAACTACGACGCCAACAAGGCGCTCTCCGAAATCAGTTCCAAGGTGAACCAGGTCCGTGGCGACCTGCCGCCCGAAGCCGAGGTCCCTGTGATCAATGTGGAAACAGCCGACTCGCGCTTTGCCTCGGCCTACCTGCGTTTCACCTCCGGCATCCTCCAGCAAAACGAAATCACCGACTACCTCGTGCGCTCAATCCAGCCGCGTCTGACCGCCCTGCCCGGCGTGCAGCGCGCGGATATCCTCGGAGCCCGCACCTTTGCCATGCGCATTTGGCTCGACCCCGTGCGCATGGCCTCACTGGGCGTGAGTCCCTCGGATGTCCGCTCCGCCCTCGCCGCAAACAACTACCTCTCGGCTGTCGGGCAGACCAAAGGCTCCTGGATTCAGGTCGATCTCACGGCGAATACAAACCTCAGCTCTGTCGAGGAATTCCGCCGGCTCGTGGTGCGCAAGGACGGCGACAAGTTCATTCGCCTGGAGGACATCGCCAATGTCGTCCTCGGCGCGGAGGACTACGACACCGAAGTGCGCTTCAGCGGCGAGACGGCTGTGTTCATGGGAATCTGGCCACTGCCGAATGCCAACTCGCTGGATGTCATGAAACGCGTCCGCGCCGAGATGAAGGAGATCGAAAAAGACCTTCCCACCGGCCTCCAAGCTGGCATCGCCTACGACGGCACCGTTTATATCGAAGACGCAATCAAGGAGGTTGTGAAAACGCTCGGCGAAACCCTGCTCATCGTCGTGGTTGTCATTTTTCTTTTCTTGGGGTCCCTGCGCTCCGTTCTTGTGCCTGTTGTGGCCATACCGATTTCCCTCATCGGAGCGGTTTTTCTCATGCAGATTTTTGGCTTCACCATCAATTTGCTCACCCTCCTGGCCATCGTCCTGAGTGTGGGAATCGTAGTCGATGACGCCATCGTCATGGTGGAAAATGTCGAGCGCCACATGCGCGAGGGGAAGTCGCCGTTTGATGCCGCCATCCTCAGTGCACGGGAACTCTTCGGGCCTATTGTGGCCATGACGCTCACCCTGGCCGCCGTCTACGCTCCCATCGGCCTGCAAGGCGGTCTCACCGGCACCCTCTTCCGCGAGTTTGCATTCACGCTCGCCGGCGCTGTGCTGGTCTCCGGCATTGTGGCCATCACTCTCTCGCCGATGATGTCTTCCAAGCTGCTCACGCCGCGTTCTGAGGATGCCTGGCTGCCGCGCCACATCAACGCCGTCTTTGACAAAATCCGCTCCCTCTACGCCCGCATCCTCGATGCCACACTGGGAGCGCGTCCGGCCGTCTACACCGCCTGGATCATCCTCACGCTGCTGACCGTGCTTCTCTACACCCAGTCGCCAAATGAACTCGCCCCGAATGAGGATCAGGGCGTTGTTTTTGGAATCCTCGACACGCCGTCCAATGCCTCCATCGACCAGATGTCCCTACACGCCGTCGAGGTGAACAAGGTTTTCCAGAGTTTTCCCGAGACCGCCTACACATTCCAGATCACCCAGACATTCGGAGGCTTTTCCGGCATGGGACTCAAAAGCTGGACGCAGCGGGACAGGACTGTTTTTGACATAAAGAATGAGGTGCAAGCAGGCCTTGGCCGAGTCCCCGGCGTGAGTTCCTTTGCCGTAGTGCCAGCCGCTTTGCCCGGTGGCGGCGACTTTCCCGTCGAGATCGTTGTGGCGTCCACCGCTGATACCGAGCGCATCCTGGAATTTGTCGAGCAACTCAAGCTCAAGGCCGTGGCCAGCGGCAAATTCGCCTTCCCGCCAATCGTCAGCGTAAAATACGACAGGCCGCAAGCCGAGTTCGTCATCGACCGCGACAAGGTCGCCGCCCTCGGCCTCGACCTCGCGCAAGTCGGCGCCGACCTCTCCGCCGCCGCCGGTGGGAATTTTGTGAATCGCTTCAACATGGACGGGCGCAGCTACAAGGTCATTCCACAGATCACCCGCCTCGGGCGTCTCAACGAGGAGCAACTCCTCGACATCCGCATCCGTGGCCCCAAGGGTGAACTCATCCCCCTCTCCACCGTCGCGACCGTGAAAAACAAGGTCGAGCCCCGCAATCTCCAGCGCTTCCAGCAAATGAATGCCGTCAAACTCAGCGGCGTCGCCATTGTCCCGCTCGACCAGGCCCTGAAATTCCTCGAAGCCGAAGCCGCCAAGATTCTCCCCCGAGGCTACATCCTCGACTACACTGGCGAGTCCCGCCAACTCCGCGCCGAGGGCCCGACGAAGTTCCTTTTCACCTTCGCCCTCGCCATCGTCATGATTTTCCTCGTCCTCTCCGCCCAGTTCAACAGCTTCCGCGACCCGTTCATTATCCTCCTCGGCTCCGTCCCCCTCGCCATGTTCGGCGCCCTTATTTTCACCTTCCTCAAAATGCCCGCGCCAGATGTGCCATTCTGGACCGATGGATGGACGACCACGATGAACATCTACTCGCAGATCGGCCTCGTGACCCTCATCGGCCTGATCGCTAAAAATGGCATCCTCATTGTGGAATTCGCGAACCACCTGCAGCGCGATGGCCACTCGAAACTCGAAGCCGTCCGCAGTGCCGCCCTCACCCGCCTCCGCCCGATCCTCATGACCAGCCTCGCCACCGTCTTCGGCCACTTCCCGCTTGTCCTCGTGATCGGCGCCGGTGCCGCCGCCCGCAACTCCATCGGCCTCGTTCTCGTCGGGGGAATGACCATCGGCACTATCTTCACCCTCCTCATCGTCCCCTCGCTCTACATGCTCATCGCCAAGGAACAAAAAAAGCACGCCTGAGTTCCCTCTCCGCTACAAGCAGCCCATGCACTGGCTCTACCTCTCCATCGCCATCCTTGCGGAAGTCATTGCCACCTCAGCTCTAAAAGCCGCCGAAGGCTTCACGCGCCTCACTCCCTCGCTGATCGTTATTTTCGGATACGGAACGGCCTTCTATTCTTTGTCCCTGACTCTCCGGACCATGCAAGTCGGCACAGCCTATGCGATTTGGTCCGGCGTCGGCACCGTGCTCATAAGCATCTTCGCCTGGTTCTTTTACAATCAAAAACTCGATGCGGCAAGCATCGCGGGAATGGCACTAATCATTAGCGGCGTCGTAATTATAAAATTCTTTTCATCGCAAGCCTCATAGCAGTCAAGAGCCGCACCCCGCCCCAAACCACGCAGGAAACCGCCCAGCCGGAACGCCGACGTCCCCGTCGGCATTGTATTGAGCACCTACACAGATGGCCTTCGTGTCGTATCCCAAGCTCAGGCGCCGAACACCCTCATGAGAATCTCATCACATCCTGTATAATTTGATTATGAAGATAATTTAAAAAATGCAGCTTGCCACTTAGTTTCCCGAGTTCATGGGTGAATCGTTTCGGGATTAACATTTAAATCTGGTCCAAAATGGTTTGCCAAATTGACAGTTGGCCGACCGGAGATGCGTTGGCGCTCCTGCGCCTCAGCAAAGAGCCGATCCAAATCATGCCCATAAGATGCCGATAAATTATCTTTTATACGCCAGACTTCACGCAGGACATCATCAGCGAAACTCACTTTGGATTGATTATTTATGGTTTTCATTGGTTAATATCCATGAGCTCTTCCGGCGTGCAGATCGCAGGCAATTCATAACCTTCCCTGATCGCAAGCCTTCGCAGGCGGGTCTGAATGGAAACATTGACAAGATGACGGAAATTCAGCGAGAGCAAGGCATCCACCCGGTGGATGGTTGCGGTAGCAATGTGTGCCGCATCACGATCAGCGTCTACTGGAAGTAGCCCTTCATCGATAATTTTACGTGTAAAAATGAGAACAGGTTCTGAAATTTCCAAAAGTGCAAGTGGTTCGAGTAAATCCAAACGGGCTTGAGCTGATTTCGGGTCGCCTGCTCCGGCCTCATCAAGAACGATTTGTGATGTAAACAGCTCATGAGAACCACGACACCTATCCCACCATTCTCGCGTTGTCTGCTGGCGCGCCATTTGAACCACATCGCGTGCCGGTCGAGACACCAAGTAGCTGGGAATTGTTGTTTCAACAAAAATCTTCACGATGCTTTATCTTGACTAACCCACTTGGTGAACCTTCGCAAGTTTAAACTCCACTGCCTCCGTCCTCCAAACGGCGCATTCGCGCCTGAATCTTGGGCCCCCGACGGCCTCCGGCTCGTAGCCTACGCCTCGGAGAGCGCGGCGGCCCTACCATTGTTTTTCGAAGGGTGCTACTGCACCGTGGCGCGACAGCGCCCCTCGAGCCCCCAAGGTAGGGATGGCGCGCCGCCGCCGTCCGACTTGCGCGGCGAAGCCGCCTTGGCATCGAACGCAACGGCGCATTCGCACCTGAACCGAGAGCAAAGAGAATGTGCGGGTTACACCTTCATAAGCACCCAATACTTGGTGCAATTCCCAAGCCCACCTCTAAAACCGTTCCTGTATATCCTGCATATCCTGTCATCCTGTCTAAAATTTTCTGATATCTCCGTGGAGATTTTCCTTACGGGAAATCGATTTCCAAGAAGCCTCCCGACGGGATTTGATTCAACCCGGCAACCACTTTTTCAACGGAATTTCGAATGCGAGGCCAAGAGGTCGTTTTCAGGACAACGATCGCGATTTTTCTGTGTTTGAGGTTTTGTTGGTATCGAAGATTTTGATCTGTTGTGATCAATGTGTCGTATCCATCCCGTTCGGCGGATTCGATGAGGGTGCCGTTTGTGAGTCGGGACCAATCTTTTTCGGCTGCGGTATCCACGGCCATCGGATGCAAAAACCTGCGGAGTGGAACAGGAACCCCTTGGTCAAAAAGGATTCTCACGCGGCGACGGGTTCCGCGAGGCTGGCGGCTGCAAATTCCAACACGGCTTCGACCTGGTGGCGGCCTACTCCGGGGAACCACTCTAAGAATTCATCGACCGTGGCACCGTCCTCCAGGTTTTCGAACAAAGCCCTCACGGGAATTCTCGTTCCATGAAAAACATAGGCACCCCCGACTTTTTCCGAGTTCCGCTCGATGCTCGCACATTCACGCCAATTTCCCATAAGGACTATATTGGCATCGTGTTGGTATGTTATCAATGGAAATTTTTCCAATCCTGGCGAGCACTGAAAAAGAGGCGCCTTTGCATCAGGCGGGAGGCGTTAGAAGATGCAAGATCAAGTGTTGCGTGCAGATCGCAGGCAATTCATAGCCTTCCTGAATCGCCTTGGCAGCCCGAAGGATGAGCATAGCGAATCAATTTACAGGATTAGCACGACTTTACAGAATTGGAGCGAGGCGGTTTTGAAATAGCGGCGCGACAGCGCCCGTCGTGATCCCAAGGTAGGGATGGCGCGCTCTCCGAGGCGTAGGCTACGAGCCGGAGGCCGCCGCCGTCCGACTTGCGCGGCGAAGCCGCCCCTGTAAAGAAACGGCGCATTCGCGCCTGAATCTTGGGCCCCCGACGGCGCGGCGGCCCTACCATTTGTTTTTCGAAGGGTGCTACTGCACCGACGGCGCGATAGCGCCCCATGTGATCCCCAAGCTCATAAAACTCCTTGACCATTTCAAGCAATGAGGTTTGTGTTTATCACATGAGCTCCGCGACGCTGCTGAAGGAAATTGAAAGTGCTCCGGAGGACATCCGCCGGGAAGTGCTTGATTTTTTGTCATTTCTGAAATCGCGTCGCGTGCACGTCTCCGCTGGTGAATGCTCAAAGCAAACTATCGACTGGTCCGATCTCGCACTCCGGTGGAAGCGCGTGTGGGGTCAAGAATTCGCGCCCGGCACACCAATAGATGATATTTTGAGCGATCTCCGGAGCGACTCGTGATCCCGTGTTATTTTGATACTGGTCTTGTCTTGAAGTTGGTGGTCAAAGAGCCATTGAGCGCAAAAGTCCACGAGTTTTTGAGCGCCCGCAGACTACCAATTCCGTATCCACATCTGGTGCAGATGGAGTTTCACAACGCACTTCATGCCAAGCTGCATCGAGGCGAAATCACGCCATTTCAGCTCGCTTCATGTCTTGAAATGGAGTCCGATTTTCTTTCCGAGGGACGCTTCCAAAAGATCGAGGTGGATTGGGGTCGCCTGTTCTTTGATACGATTCGTATGATCCCTGGCGCCACCGTCTCCACCGGATGCCGAACCCTCGATTTGCTGCATATTGCAACTGCAAGACAATGTTACGCCTCCGAATTTGTCACCGGTGACGCCAGGCAAGCCAAGGCTGCTCGCTTTTGTGGCTTGAATGTCGTGGAAATCCGTTAATTCATTTCGCCTGTTCGGAATATTCGCTATTCGGGAACGCCAACGTCTCCGTTGGCTTCGCTCGGTCTGTCTAAGGGCCGAGGAGGACCTCGGCGTTCCTGAAAGAGCGCCCCTGCTGTCCGACTTGCGCGGCGAAGCCGCCCTGTAAAGCAACAGCGCATTCGCGCCGGAATCCCTTGGGGGAGGTAGATGACATGAGCGCCTCTTTGAAACATCGCGGACCGGTAGAATCATTGCCAAAACCTGCGTAAATTTCCTTGTTGCACAAGCAACTTATTTTTTCGATGCGTCGGCGCTATCTTCCATAGCCTCGTCGCGTTCATCAAGGCGCACTTTGAAGCATTCTGAAGTCACAAAAAGGTCGATCCAAGCCAAATTCGATCAGTCAAGCAGCTTGAAATATTGAGTTATGGAAGCAACAGAATATTTTGGCGTCCAGTTTAAATACTTTCACGCTTCGGAGTCATTGTTTTGAACTTGGTTCGATCAAAACCTCTGCATTTTTTGTCTTGTTGCTTTGGCGTCCGAAGATTTTATGATGAACTTCATGAGAACTTTTCGGAAAAACCCAGGCAGGGTGCTGAAACGGATGGAAAAAATCCTCTTGGCATGGCAGTTGGAAGCGGCGGAGGATTCGTTTTATGGGATGACGCTTAAAGAATTTCAAGAAACCGTCCAGCCTGCGCTGGAGGTGCGCGAAAGATTGCAAGCACTGGAGAGGGAGACGCTGGCGCTGATTCAACAGCGGGCCTTGCTCGATGAGAAATGCAATGAGCTTGCGAGCGGTGTGGTGTTTGCCGTGCGGGCTCATTCCAATCATGGTCCGAACTCTCCTTTGTATCGCATGATGGGCTATGTGCGCGACAGCGATAAACGCCCCGGGCGTCCTCGCAAGGCTCAGACATCCTGACCTCTTTCCATTGCCTTGCGCATCGCAGGGAAACCGGCTGATCCCCATTTTGCCAACAAAGCCACGGCCATTCGAAGATCAACTGCGAACCGTGAGCGAGGGGAGGAAGACGCGCTGAATTTGTAGCGGAACTCGGAAC
>Ga0247833_1003034_pt1 | contig 23083 bp, 14 predicted proteins | sample LaCruzMarch2015__7_FD_187117 | JGI IMG/M metagenome (GOLD analysis project Ga0247833, IMG submission 187117) | Freshwater microbial communities from meromictic Lake La Cruz, Castile-La Mancha, Spain - LaCruzMarch2015_8m | ecosystem: Environmental > Aquatic > Freshwater > Lake | place: Spain... | reverse complement strand
TCTCGCCAAAGATAACAACTTTATTCATTTTTCTTAACTGCACTCGAAAGTTCACAGGGTGAAGTCTCGAGTGGATCAATTCTATTAAAAAAAACATTGATTTTTGGCTGAGAACATTAGGCGCTCGATTTCGACCGAAACAGACCAAAACAAACATACGGTACTGTGCATGCCGAAAAAAAGGTTGAAAGGTACTTATGTAAATAGTAGATAGTGGTGTAGCCAGGTCACCCTCTACCTCCGTCGTCGCAACTAGAATAATACCAATGGAACGGGGCTGAAAGACTCATATTCTTATTTGGCAGCATGATGATTCATGTCGTTGCTGTTGTTTCTTCCCATCTCCTCTTGTGCTGGTGTTGCTGTGGAGTCAAAGGGTTCCAGTCGGCACCAATGCTGTCATTATCATCCATTCGTAATCTTCATCTTGCGACTTCAACTTCTTCAACAATACTATCAATGGGGTTCTTCGATGACCTACTCAAGGATGCATTCTCGAATGATTCAAGTCTTGCCAAAGGTAGTGTCAAGGGGTCGATCGAAGGACCGGGGGACGAACTGAATTCTAGTTACCGATCGAGTTTGTCACCTCCGAAAAAGCAACAAACGGAGATACAACGACGATTCCTTGAGGCACAGCAGCAGCAGGGACAAAGATTGCTACAACAGCAAAATGCACAACAGCAAGATACTTTAATCAAAGCAGCCAAGGGTGCACCCCTCACAAATAAAATACTTATCAATACGAGCTGGGAGTTGTTACTGTACCTAACAGGTGTTCCAGATCGTGATCCGAATAATGATTTATATGGAAGTAAGACGAATGTATCGGTACGTGATCGACAATTGGGTTTGGGCGCAGCGTTACCAACTGAACCCACGGCACGGATCAAAATCATACTGTTAGATGAAGGAATTGTGTCCATTGTTGAAACTGACGACAACGAAGAGGTGGTAGGAGGAGGTACCACATCACAAATTTGTTCAATAGATCTACCAGGACAATGGAAACTATCAGCCGATGGGAAGACGATTCGAATTGGTATACCAATTCGTGGCTACCGTCGCACTGTCACAACTACGGGGACGATACAAAAGGTGTTTTGGTCAGAAGGTGAACCACAAACAACGAGAACGTCAAGTACCTATAGCATCCCAGAAGGTTTCATATATGGTGATATAGGTGTGGGTTATGCTTCTCAGCCGGGAATGCTTGAAATGATTAATGAAAAGAATGGGCTGGCATCATCATCGAGGGAGGTTCGTTATTCTCGTACTATTATTGATAGAACGTCGTCATCATCAACGACTGCAAGAACAGGTACAGGTAATAATGTAATACCGGGAGGGTTGCTTCGTGTGGAGAAGAAGATCGGTGTGTTCGGTGCGGCATCAAAGCTCGTACCGTGTGGCAAATTCTCTGGTCGATTCTTAATAGATGTTCCTGAGAGCAGCAGCATCCGCGAGGGATTAATCTAAAACAAAATTTTAGCGTATATATATTCATTAGTGGTATTGATTTCCACTCATTAATAACCATCATAGCAATGACTTCTTTTTCTTCTTCTTCTTGGGTGGTGGCGCAACCACAATATTCTCAAATGACAACTCTACTTTCTCTTCGACCATATCATCAGGATCAACAAAGTTTGACTTCCTCTTCTCCCCTCCATTATTAGTATTGGACTGCTCGTGCTCTCTCCGTCGTTGCATAATTTGTTCTTCCTCGGCCCTTGCCATGGCCTCGCGTTCACGATGTTTCCATTCCTCCTCTTCTTCTATTCGACGTTGATCCTCTCGCCATAGATCTGGCTCAGGATCAATCGAAATGGGAAGTGAATCACTTTCGGTGACCATACTCGGTATCAAACCATATTTCGATCCACAGTCAATCAATACTGGTGGTACCGGCCGAGGATTATTACGATCCCACGCATCCCATGCCATCATCATTGGTCCATCATGACATTTCGCCAATTCGGCACGTAATTGGTCAACGTGCTTCTTCTGTAAATGCTTATGTAAGAAAGCAATATCTTTGAAGAGTTTTTGACAAAAGTGGAATGAGCATCGTGCTCGACCATCCTCATCAGGCCTGCTGTGATTTGTAATCCATTCCTGCCTCGAGATTTGCTCAGCATGTTCAATCTCTTTCGCGGCTGCATCTGTCTCCTCATCAATCACACAGGTAGGCCCCCCACGTTGTGCCAAAATTTGGACTGTCTCAAGCGCTCTTGTTATGCTGTCATTCAGACGTTTTACCAACATGTCTGTTGTTCCAGACTCGGGGTCTTTGGCCGCTGCTAATGTCGTCATATCCCCATCTTCTGCGTACAGAATATTATTCCTCTCCTCTTCTGCCGCTGCCTTTGCAAGGATATCATCTGCACCCTTCAATCTTAAATGGATCATCCCGGCAGGGTGTGAGAATGATAGCACATTCCCCACATCCTTTGCAGCAATACAACCATTATAGAATGAGAATAAATGCACCCGTCGCAGGTACGCGATGGATACATCGAGTATATCCTCATCATCGACTAAATGTAGTTCATCCCCCGGATACAGTAGTTGTAGTAGGTCGGCAAGACGACTACCCACCTCGATCCCACGTACCTCATCCAATACTCTAGCTATTGTGGCAGTATCTTCCCGATCGCGGGGTATTCTCTCCCTACTCGACAATGCCGCTGATAGGACCGATACAGGTTGCGACGAGGCTAATAGCGACGTGGATACATGGACGGTACATCGCTTCGTTGGTAATCGTATTGCATCCTCATCCATCTTCTTCTTCTTCCCCCCAGAGAAGAATGATGGTGGTGCACCACCTCGTCCATCGGCATCAATATCACGTCGTCCGTACACATCAGTACAATCAATATCAAGATCAAGCCAATTTGGTAAACCCTTGCGATTTTTATGATTAGACTTGCCTCCATTATTGTGATGCAAACTTTCTAACATGGCATCCTTGGCACTTGACGATGGAAATACTGCATATGCAATACGGTGGTAGGGTGCCATATCTGTATCAGTGCGTAAAGTGGGTATCCGAACTGGATCATTCCAAACAGATGTGGGTGGGACAAAGCCATCATACCCACCATGCTCTGCCATTGCCGCACGTATCTGATCATCGGTAACGTTTGGTGGGACATCCATAATCTTTACACAACACTCTCCCCGTACAAATGAATGTAAATGACTCTTGGCATGTCGTTCAATTCGATTACGATCCTCGCCCTGTAATACAATAGATGGCATGTTCATCGTTTCTAAATCACCCCCTCGTTGAGGATGATTGTGGTAGTGATACCCATTATTCGTCGCGCCTGATGTGGTACTACTTGGCTTAGTCCCCACACCAAGACGACAACTCGCAATGAAATTACACTTGGGTGACCCCAGATACTCTGGACAATCCGGATCTTTCTTCGGTATAACACCCGATGTGGCATCCTCTAGACTTTGTAATATCTCACGTTTCATTTCATTCGCTTCCGCAGACGCACGTTTACGTTCTTTTGTCGTGCATCGGATTGCCTCAAGGGGAGAAAGACGTGATCGGAACCACGGGTCATCAATGTGCTTATTGAAGAATTTTTGTACATAATTGAGACAATACTTGGCATTGTATTCACGATAGGCGACTTCCTCGGTATCGATTGAATCGAAGAGCGGTGGTGGAATATTATTGTCGCGTAGTACAGGAGCTACGGAATCGGTGGCTTCGTCCAACACCATATCATCATCGTCATCCTTCTCCCCCCTGCTTATTTTTTCGTCATTTGATTTGGTCCATTCACGTGCCTGCACAGACTCAAGCTCCTGCTTCCATAAAAATTGGCATAGCAATGGTCCCCATGCTGCATCGGATGGTGATCCGATGGTAGTGTATGCCTCTGAGGGGTGAAAATAGACTCTACTACTACTACTTCCCTGAGATGATGATGATCCTTTCTGCGATGATGACGATGAGGATCGATGATTATGATGATTCCTGTTACTACTACTCCCTCCACCGTCATCAAGGTCACTGCGACTGCGTTCACGTCGTCTCCTCCCTCCTCCTGTACCAGATCCACCTCCACCACCGGTAGAACGTCGTGACGATCGATCATCATCACCGTCGCGTGAGTCACCCCGTGGCCTATCCCTTGTTGCCACTTTCGCCGACGATGAAGCGTCGGCCTCTTCTGCATCCCCCATCGATATTGCTGATGATGACGAACCATACCATGAATCTCGCTTCGATGGTACGACACGATGGTGATGTTGCTCTACACCATTATTGCTACTACCGCTGTCATCGCCTCGTCGGGTCGACAACTCCCCGTTTAATAAGAGAGGATTATTCGCAATAGCATTTCCGTTATATTGATTGGGTGGTTGTTGCGATGGATTCGTAAAGAAGGGCGACGGGTTGTGACCTCCTGTGGCAGCAGCAGCAGAGCCGGTTGGGATCTCGCGACCGAACTCGTCGAGCATGGTGTGGCGAGGTAATCGATTGTTGGACAGTAGCCCCCCCAGCAGTAGAATCTAGAGTGTGTGGGGGGGATGGACGGACGTCGGACGAAGCCAGACGTAAATCCAGTAACTCTCCTAGGGTGGAAGAAGAATGCAAGGATAAACTATTAATGCGATCGTCCACATCCCATCGCTCGACAACCTCCTCCTCATACCAGCGAGACCAATAAGACAGATTATCAATAACATGACGATAGTCGCCAAGGCCGAAACACGCAACTCACAATGGGCCAATGATTCCTCATCCTTCGGACATAAGATGCTTGCCAAGATGGGGTGGAAGGGCGAGGGTGCCGGTTTAGGGAAAGAACAACAGGGTACATCTATAAATTTACGTGCCGTACGACGTATTGATGGATTAGGGATTGGTGCTGAGAATGATGCATTCGGGGACAAGGGGTGGAGTGAGACGAATGCTGGATTTCATGGTGTGCTGGCCAATTTGAAGGCCGAGTATGGTCCGTCGGGGACTGGCGTCGGGGGGAATGACGACGAGGATAATAACGATGACAATGATGACAACGAGGGAGTTGAGGGGTCGAATAAGGAGAAGAAGCGCAAGAAAAAGAAAGAAAAGAAGCGCCTTAGGAACAAGATAAAAGCGACCAAACATAAACTTGGTTCTGGACTAGTGGATAACGATGGAGGAGCAGGTGTACGATTGCCACGGAATAGAGTCCAGGTCGGACATGCACGTAAGATGCGTGAAGCGAAGGATATACGTAATAAAAGTGTTGAGGATATGGCAGCAATATTTGGTGTCAAGGCAGAGCAATACAAACCACCACCAGCTGCAATATATTCATCGTCGAATGATACTGCTGTAGTCGACAACAATGATGAAGGTAAACTTCAAAGAAAACAAAAGTGGAAGGAAAGAAAAGTGAGGTGGAAAGAGCTGCCTATGGTGAAGGATGATAAGCATGGTGACGACTCAGATGGAAACAAGAAGAAGTACAAAAAGAAGAAACGTAAACGATTGAAAGATGGTGATGATGACCAGGGAAACTAGGAAGAAAAACGACAAAAAGTCAAGACTTGGATAATCTTGAACAGAGATTTCCTTTGCTGGATGCACACAGAATCATTTTCAACCAAAATTAGGATTTGTGTCTAAAAATGAATGTAGTTGAATTAAGAAGACGATTGCAATTATTTTATCACATGTACTAATTAAAAAATTGTAAACTCTTGTGCTGTGGAAGGTTGTACCTCCTCCAATCCTTATGTTATTGCACATTTTATGTGATCTAGGTCTTAGAGGGTGAAGATCTAATCTTAAGTGGTCTATACCCTGAAACCTGTCCAAGTATCATAACTATACCAAACTGAGCACTGTCTTAGCCAAACTAACAGGAACCATAAATGGAAGATTATATCAAGACTACTGTATTGTGTACATTACCATCATTCATTGAAAGATTTCAACTCATGAAAAAGATAATAGATACTCCTAGATTTTATCACTTTCTACTATGAGGAAGCAGCCCCAACTTGCATCCATATATGAACACAAGCCACAGTAGAAGACCCTGAAACACTTTATATATATATGTATGATGTAGACCTGATATGAGTATGAAGCGGTTGGGGTGCCCAAATCATAATATCATATGTGCAAGAATCAAAGCAACTAATTGAAATGCAATTCAATCTATGCCAGGTGGGATTGCATGAACAACAATATGACTAAACAAAACCATTTCTCTATTGAATAGGTGTGATATTATGGAATAGATGTGATAAGAATATTAAATTGATGAGAGCCAAGATCATAACACATACCAATATTGAGAATTGGTTTCTAGTCTCAACCCTACAAGGCAACAACATTGATATTTCGACCCCTTCCAGTAATGGCTTGAAAGGCAAACGCTTTTTTTGCTAATTTCATGATTGTCTGGGTTGGGTATGTTGTATGTTGTCACGAATTGCCACACTGAATAGATATATGCATAGTGCTCTCAAGCGTCTTTCTCCAAGCATTCTGCACCAGTAACAAAATCATTCAACTCAGGAAACAGCTCCACTAACATCAGATCTACAAGCATGTAAGCCATACTTTTTAAGACCAACCTATTCTGAAGCATTTCATGCAGCATATCCAACCCCTTTTCCGTGTGCTTTCCGAGAACAGTCCTTAACTGATCAGGAAAATTTTTCTCAATCATCTTTTTCGAATCCACTTTCAATCTGAGGGACTCGTCTTGACTAACTGGTGGTCCTCTCTTATAAAAGACACCATTTGGCCAGAACATGTTGACAAGGTACAGGATCCACCCAGACACCCATTCACCATTCATATATTTTACATGATTCTGATAAAGTAAAAGGTTGAAATACTGTGCACCGGCCACAGCCACAGACATAGTTCGCAGTACTGAAATGACCCTAGAACGGAAGAAATTTGCATTATCAAGATCAAACAAATCCTTAAGCAGCCGAAAGATGGCTTGCCGGACATCCTTCAGTCTAATTGCACCAGCTCGAATCCTTGCCATCTCCCTTGCCGCGTGACATGGTTGATTTACCACTTTCTCTTTTGATGCCGCTTGCTCAATTACTGTTGACGTCCCTGACTCTAGAGTGTGCAAGTCATCACCCGATGATTCGGCTTTGCTAGGCGATACAGCTGCATTTGTCTTTTCTCTAGCAACATGACCGGTATCATCATTGGCGCTAAAAACTCTTTCACTACTTTGTTTCGCCTGCACAATACCAGCTTTTAGCATGTCGGTGACAAGCTCGACACTTGTTACATCTACACGGTCGTATTCATCAGTGGAATTAACATTACCAATTTGAGATGATATTGATGTATATGCCCCCAGGAATTTCAGCAATTCGGGGCATCTGCTGAGCAAATTGTTTGGCGATATCAAGTATTTTAAGTATTCTTCAAGGAGCATCTTCCTTCTTTCCATGACTCTCTTGGTGCTAACGCCCAAGTTACCAGCTTTCGTTGCTTGAGCGAGCGAAGGCACGAGAGGACCCCGACGACGGTCAATTGGAGTATTTCCTCCAAGAGCTGCGGAAACAGATCCAACCAACTTGGCGCCAGCACTCACTGAATGCTCAATTGGATTAACTTGGCCCTTTATATGCTTGTGGAAGATGACAAAATCTTTAAGTGATCGCAGAATAGTCCACTCTTCCCTAAAGTATCGAGATTTTGAAGGCTCACACTTGCTTCCGTTGTCTGGTGATGTGTCATTCCCACTGACTGCTAATTCACCAACGCCAACATCGCCAATATACTCGGCAATTGCAGTACAGCGTATGCGAAATAGGAATAATGGAGACCCAAGGAGATCAAAATCGGAGCCTTTCACTTCCTCTACACCATCAACCCTTGCGTTTAAACCACGCAATACAGTAGGATATCTAGGATTTAGTATGCCATTGCGTCTGAGCTGTGCACGGTCGACATGATTGATTCCTAAATGAAGATCCCTTTGCAATATAGACTGCCTGTCATTTCCTCTACTGTTCGCATATTCAAGGAGAGTCAATGCTGGCTGAAGCCATTCATCTGATTTGATTTGTGCGGATGATTTAGTAGATTCATTTCGGATGCAATAAAGGAGACGTTGAGACTGGGCTTCTTGTTTTGCGGATTTAACGAGTAATGCTGCACGTATAAATGATGGTCGGTAAGGCCTGGCGTCACTCTTGTTCTTTGGCGAGTCTTCACGATCGGCCCGGAGTAAAATTAAGGGCAACCCGTCATCAGTCACTTTCATGATGAATGCTCCTTGAGATACATCAGAAACATTCAAACCACTTGATCCACGCAATATTATGGCGGCAGTCATTGATGCATCACTAAGCTCTAACGAGCTAGCATCTGCTCGATGTGACGATGTGTCGTGTACTATGAATATTTTACCACCTAAGTCGACCATTGGACGCTCGAAAAGAGATATTCGATGAGCGAAATCAAGCACTCTTCCCATTCTAGGAGTGGAGCAGAAATCACCGGGCTCCATCATAGGGCTGCTAAGCAGACCACCAACCGCAACTTTGAGACAGCTGTGCCGGAGTTTCTGAAACTCATCTGCCAAAAACCGACGTTCGTCATCCTGTGTACGGCCGTCAAGGGTACTTACTTTTTGGGCGACTGTGACTGAAGCTGTCCTATCATTTGGGTAATATCTTATTAAGCACTGGCGTAGATATCGGCCTCCATAAAATCGTTTAGTCTTGGGGTGGATTGCGGGTTCTTCATACATTGCAAGGTATACTCTACACCCAAATGCCGGATTGCGTTGATCTCGTTGAATTGCCATGGGTTTAAGTGGTCTTGGGCTTGCACGAAGTAAGAATGAGGAATCATCATCCGGGACCTCAACCACCCGTCGAATGCCACCTCCTTTTAGTGTAATATTGGCAGTAGAATTAGCTAGAGAGAGCAGCCCATCAGCAGAAAAGCATGGTTCGATGCGGATATCACATGTGTTGGAAGAAAAGAAGCTCGACAGGTGATGGAGCTCTCGGTGCATCACAACGTCTTTCTCTTTCATCCCGCACGTTCTTGCGACGAAATCCAAAGTTTTCAGATCATTCGTTTCCTTCAACCAAGATGCATAACGACGCTCGCGCTCTAATCGTAGGCTTGATGCAAATACTTCATTTGTGCCAAACGCCAAGTACGCTGGTGTACTGTGATTATTTTGGTGATGAGCATGCGAAATATTTGCGCTGGGCGATCTGATTGGCACAACCATGCTTCGGTCTTTGAAAAGATCAATCTCAGTGGCTGATTGTGCAAAACGTGCGATACGGTTACGGTTATTCAGTAGATTTGCTTTCACAGAGCCCACCAAGTTAGCATTCGATGGTGATCTTAGTCGTCCAGCCATTTCAGGGAACGGATCTAACTTTTGGTCAAGCACTCCGGGACGACTTTGAATTGCTCGCATCAAATTCTCAAAGCCGTTGTCTACGAGTAAACACTGACTTTCCAGCACTGATATTGTGTCAACCAAAATATTGATACCATCTAATTGTCGCAGCAATCGAGTGAAGTCGCCAGCATCTTTTCTCCGAAGAAATGCATGTTTGTGATAAAATCGTTGCAAAATAGTTTGATTTGATCGAACGATAATCGATAATACCTTGTAAACTTGTCCCGAGTGAAGCCATGCGGCAATTAATGTACGCATCGTGGAAAGCTCATTCGACTTGGGTAGTATGTAATCTAAATCGTCTTTGTCGTCGTGCAGAGACGAATCACCGTCTTCACCTAGATCGTCACCTTCCACTTGTCGATCGAAGGCATCTATATCACCAGTCATCTCCATTAGAATTGCAGAGAGGGAAGAGTGATCGTAAAAGTCCTTGGGCATAGCCTTGGTCTCTGAAAAATCATCATCGATGTCAATATCAAAATCATCGTCATCCGGTTGACTGACAGCAACTTTTGTTTGAGTATGACTCTGCTGTTGTGGGTGAGAGCGAACACCAAATAGTAATGCAGCTTCTATGATGAGTACAAGGTGTCTCACAGAGTCTTGACATTTTTGAGCATCCCAATCGATGATATAGTCTTGAGTCTTTTCACGTGCTTGGACAAAATCAACAAAGCTGCCTAATTCAATGATGGTCATTGAGAGTAAAGTAATTATTTGTTCAGCTCTCATCTTGCTGCCACCTTCACCTGCGAAGTCTACTTTCTTTCCAATTTTTTTGTCATCGTCGCGGAAAACAAATTCGTCGAATACATCTTCTTCAAAACCATCGGCAACTTTTTCTTTACTCTTGATACTTGTTGCTTCATCATTAATTGAATACTTCGTCTCAAGGACTACATCATTCATGGCGTTCTCAGTGCTATCATTTTTGCTCTCCAACAATCCTAGACCTGTGATTATCCATCCATTGACACTGTCAGGATTGAAACATCCCAGAACTGGTCCCAAGACACAACTCGCAAGCATTTCCACTATCATCGTATTCATTATAGAAGAATCCGACTCGCTTCGTGGTACAAGCATCTTAGTAAGCTTGGCTGCCAACACCCGACAGTAATCTAATTCGCATTCATCAATCAATCTGGCCTCGGGAGACAGCAATCGATCGTACAGTACGGCATCTTCATCGGGATACTCAAATTTGTCTTGAAAAGTCGAACCAAGCGGAGAGATTTTCGCCAGAGGATCAGCAAAAAGGAGGCTCGGTACGTCAAGACCAAAAGTAAGAGCACGGTGGAATCGACCAGCAAGAAGATATTCCCGGACGATAGCTATCTCAGAGACTTCCTCATCTTGGCAACTTATTGAGGCCCTAAATGACCCAGATGTCTTTAATGATGACTCACTCGGAGAACTAACCGTCCGCCGCTGCTTCTTTTCTACTGCCAAATCCTTCATCTTGCGATATACACGTAAATTCTGACCCAAAATATGTGGAAAATGCAATAGTAATAGTTCAAGCACATTCACATTCTCACATGCCCTCGTGGCAAGCATCCCCAATGCGCATGCAAAAATAGTATACAGAGAGTCAATGAAAGGGCTGGGTTGTGTGCCAGTAGTGGTCAGTATCATTGTTCGTTGCTGCTGTAACACTGCTGTTGGGTGTGACGCCACGTCGATTGGGTGCTGGTCCATGGGTGACGAGCACGGTGACGTATTTTCAACATCAGATACGGATTTGGCGGAGCCAGCAACTTCGGATAATCTAGGTCTTGTCTCGGTATCTTTGATTGATGATGATGGGACTATATCAGCGTTGTTGTCGATGTTGATACTCAATGCTGTAGATACATTGTCTTGATTCATTATGGGATGTGATGAAGGATCTTCTGCTGGATCATTATAAACAACATTTTCGTCCAATTTTGAATACCAACTTGAGATATAATCCCTCAATACAAACTCGATTAGCCTCGCTAATGATTCGTTCACAATTGTTGCTAAATTTGGCCACATAGTTTTCATTCGCACAGTTGCTTTTGTCCCTCTGTCGAAATTGTAAAGACTAACACGTCGATGTTTACGAGTACCACTCGGCTGCATTTGACCATCTTGGTGTTGTTGTTGTTGTGCCAGAGATTCTCGTTTTGCATTGTTAGCTTGTATAGCAGTCGATGCTTGCGTTCCTTTCACCATCTGCGCACGCAGAGTCCCATTGTTTACTGAATACCCTGCAGATCGCATCAAATAATGGTAGGAGTTGACATCATCCACTACTGTCTTGGACTTGATTGCATCTTTGGGTAAATTTGGCATTACTGCTATAGTACTATTCTGGCCCACCTTCCCTCCTCTGTCCCGTGTCACTGCCCCACCACCGTCTTGAATATCCGCCAATGCATCATATACATGGCCCGCAAATCCTAAGCCCAATCCAATGCCGAGAGATATCCCAACTACACGTAAACATAAATGCCATACGCTCAAAATGAATGTTGCCACAGCCAGAGTAGTTATTGTCCATAAATATCCAAAGTATCCAAATGATTGATCATCTATTATCATGTGTTGTTGTGGCTGCTGCTGTTGCATTTGGACGTAAACAAAACTTGCTAGAATCGGAGTTAGGAATATGACGAATTGGACGACGCGTCTTTTTTGCTGATCTTGCATATTATTATTAAAATATCGAACGTATCCTTGTACTGCACCCACGATCTGATCGAAGATGATTCTCATGATGTTTAGCGGACACCATAGACGGTGACCCTCCTCACCGATGCGCCTATGTTGATAAGGAACAAAGACAAGGCACCGGCCCAATTTATTATTACACAGCTAGCCACGAGATTCTAGAATCTGGAGCACTCGAACCAGCTCAAACGGAGACTATGCGTTGACAGGGGATTTTCATGAGCAACGATTACACCCGGCATTCTAGCACTGGTAGTAGCGCTGCTACCTCCGGCCTCCCCTCCCAACAAGATGAGAGTGAACGTCTATCGTCAGACCTAGCCCTATTTCTGTCCGATCCCAATTTACAAAGTGCATTGGCGGATGGTTCGCTCGACTTATCTTCCTTTTCATCCACGATTAATTCGGAATTGGCCACACTGGAACGAGAATGTATCGAACTACATCGACAGGCAGAGCCGGATATACGTATCCTGCGGGAAGAGTTGGATGTATGTGACTCAATATTGGCCGGGTTGCATGAGATGCTATTAGGATTTCAAGCCGACTTGTCGGGTTTAAGTGGTGATATACGACAGTTACAAGACCAAAGTAGAAGTTTGGCAGTACAGGTGGACAATAGACGTGGGGCAGAGGAGGGACTACGGCTCTTCCTTGAACGGATTGTGGTCCCACCCAATATGGCAAACACCATTTGTAGGGGGGAGGTCGATGAAATATTCCTCGAATGTGTGAAAGACTTGGAGGAGAAGTTTGCATACGCCCAATTGACTGAGAATAATTTGAATGATTATGATTGCTCGGACCCTCAATTGATTTCGAGTGCGGGAATTCCCCCGGCATCAACTGTGGCGGGGAGGGAGATGGTTGAACACTTATCAAAATTGAGATTACAGGCGGTGGATCGAACGCGGGCATACTTTTTGAAGGTGATGAAAGAATTACGACGACCCAAGACACACATTCGGATGATTCAATCACACGCATTACTCAAATACGAGTATCTGGTAGATTTTTTACAGTTGGCATCACCAGTGATCCATGGTGAGATACGAGATGTGTATGTGGAAAGCATGGCGAGGACATTGCAGAGTCTATTCCGAGCCTACCATAAACAGCTTCTTCTGTTGGATATGAGGCTGGCAACACGTGCCGACTTGATTGCTGTCGAGGAGTCTGCGTTACGAGATACTTTCTCAACAAAGGTGAATATGAGAAAGAGGGGAGATGCGTTTGCAGTGGGTGACCGGGCGAAGGTACTGGATGGATTGTCTCCCGATACGGGGGACGTTTCGGCAGCAGTTTCTACCCCCATCAATGCTCACCTGGCATTAACGAATGGGGACAAATACTCCTATGAAATGATTTACCGGTCTACAATGTCTCACCTTATTGATGCAGCTACCAATGAGTATGTCTTTGGGAGACAAATGTTTAAGGAGTATGGTACGGATGATCATTGGCATTCCATTTTTGACACAACAGTCTCATTGGTATTAGAGCAACTGGAGAATTATCTATTCAATTGCCATGATGCCATTGCCATCCTTCTTATGATCAAACTCACTCACTACTACAAACGCATTGTCAAAGCGCGCCGGATTGACAAAGTAATGGATTTATTCTTGGACCAAATAACGAATCTGTTCTGGCCACGATTGAAAATGATCATTGACTCTCATCTACGCAGCATTCGTACGGCCAATGCCAAACGAGTCGGTGTGGGAGATATTCATGCACATCTAGTCTCTCGTCGATATGCAGAGTTCACTTGCTCGATATTATTAATTCTGAACCGTGGTGTCAAAGTTACGAGCGACAGTCACGAAAATGGCAACACCAACCATCATGATGACATTACAACAACGATAGATCTTCCGGGACCTTCTCAGAGAGGAAGCGCCGGTGACATGCTCGTGAATGATATGGATGTAATGGTGGAAGAAATGGTTCTGCTACTAAAACGTCTCTCTGATATCCACCCTACCAACAAAAAGCGTGTAATTTTTATGATTAACAATCTTGATTCAATCATTACATTATTCAAAGAGCGCCGTGTGTCGGGTAAGGAGTTTAATCGTTTTTCGGAATTGCTAGTACAGCAGAGAGAGCTATTCGTTGAGGAAGAGCTACTCCAAACCTTTTCAAAAATGATCGCTTTCGTCCATCAAACCGAGGCTCATATGTCAGGTACCTCGGCTCCACGAGGAGCACGGGGCGTGTCGGCACCCGCCGATGTGGTAAATCCTGACGTAGTGGAAAGCCTCGTACGCGACTTTGCATCCAGCTGGAAGACGGGGATTGAACAAATTAACAAAGATGTATTGTCTTATTTCTCAAACTTTCGGAATGGCATGGAAATACTGAAACAGGTCCTTACTCAGTTGCTACTTTATTACACTAGATTTCAAGATGTTATACGAAAGGTCTGGAGAGGTAAGCCTCCAAGTTTTTGTAAAGACTTGGTCAGCACTGCGGTTATACTGGCTGAGATTAAGAAACATGCACTAAGCTTATAGTAATCCCAGCTGTGCGGTATTGTTGCCGAATAACAAATTCAAATAGAATTTGCTGTGTTCAAAAACGTCAAACACAGGTATTTATGCACTTATGTCGTAATTGAGGAACAATCCATCCTCGTCGTCAGTTAGTACGCTCTGAGGAACAAGAAATCGTGCGCCGTCTTCGCCAGTCTCCTTGTAGTCTCCTCGCAGTGTAGGTACCTATTTATCTAGCTGGGAAGTGCAAGTGTTGTTAATAGAGAGCCGAGAAGCATGGCATCATTATTATCGACGAATCGTCACAGCAACGCTGCGTTGATTTTCGGGATAATAGCCTACGCAGTGGGATTATGTTCTGTTGAGGCATTTGCATCGACGACGTCACTCCACCTACCCTTGTCGTCACCCTGCTATAGCTCGACAACTCAACAGTCTCTCTTTCGACGCACGAAAAACAATGATGCCCCTGAAGATGAATGTGTCCCAGATGATGATAATGATGAAGAGCTCAAAAATTCACGCAGATCGTTCCTATCGGCCACTGCATCCACTGCGTCCTTACTTCCTTTACGTGCTTATGCCGTAGCCTCTGACAAACAGACAAATATCTCCAACGATGAACTGAAGAAAATTATCTTATCAGATCTGGATAAGTCGTTCTTGGTAACAGCTGATATTACACGTTCGGTTTATGACGAATCTGCGACATTCACGGATGAAATTGATGTTTACACAATGGATAAGTGGATCAAGGGCACAAAGGCTCTCTTCATTCCATCTGGATCACGATTAAAACTTGTGGGAGATGTTGATGTCACTCAGTCGGAAGTGTCTTTTCGTTTTGACGAAGATCTCATGTTTAATATACCATTCAAGCCGGTGTGTAGCCTTACTGGGAAGTTGGTTCTTACCAGAGATGAGAATACAGGATTGATAACAAGTTATCGTGAATATTGGGACCAAAGTGTGAGCGAAGTATTAAAGACTGCTAAATTTGGAAAGAAAGCATAATGCATTGGTAATATCTTAATCCGGAATTTTATCCATTAATTGTCGAATACCTTCAATGTCATTCGGATCGTTACCATATTGGCTGAAACACGTGCGACATATCACCATACCTTTTCCTCGACATGCCTTGCAAATTACACGTTCTCCATATGTCACAAATGTTCCATCATCACAATTTGGACATGATATTGCTCTTGTGCTGTTACATTCGGGACACGGTATTTGTTTTTGTGAATCTGGGAACGCTGCACTGTCATTTTCTCTCCCCATCACACTCCAAATTGCTCGAGCAAGGTTGCCATTTGCTGTTCCTCCCAAGAAGTAAACGGGGATGATCCAAAGTGGAAAATATCCCGTCTCACCAGCGTCATTATAGTGATACGCCCAAGAGTCAGGGAGGAATGACATTAGTCCCACCTCAATAAGCGGTCCACCGATCGCAGTGGCAGCACTCGTAATGAATCCTGACTTTGTTCTATCTAATACATAGTAGCCCCCCGCTGCCAAAACGCACATGATTAGTAAAATGATTGCTCGGTCCACATGATTGACAAACAATACACCCGAAAACCAATATTGAAGAGTGAAATATGCCACACCGATCAAGACTTTGGGCGTGGTAGGGTTTAGTTTTGATGATAACGATAAATTCGTCTTACTTATTGAAGCATCTAGCAATATATACATCCATCCAATCAAAAATCCAGCTAATCCAAAAAGAGGTGGCACCCAGTATGTTGTAACACAGGTTAGTAATTGCATACCTCCGTCACCGCCGACCAAGATTGGAACGATAACTGGATTGTTGTAAGTCAGTACGCCGAATAGAGAATGATACGAATCTAAAAACGGACCCAGAACTGCACCACAAAGTATCATTGACAATGAAAAATAGATTGATTTTGTAGGATTTGATAGTGTCGTGTCATTTATGATTTGCATCGGTGACCTTGTCAATACTAAGTTCTCATTATCATCCTTCAATGAATAAAATGAAACCTTGCTCATCTTTTTGTGAGTTGTAGGGTAAAGGTTTGGAGGTTGAGACCAGCAATCTGAGCATTGTTTCACCGTAGACTTCTTCTGCCGCAGCAAGTCAACCGAGAATCCACGAGTACCAACGAAAAGTGCAGCAACATAACATAGCTTGAGCAAATAATCTAGATTCCCCATTCCCAATTCTCTTCATTTTGGCGGGTTCACGTCGTGAGAAGATGTCGTCGCCATCTCAATCCTCCCCTCCTCCTTCGTGTCATTCTTCATCTCGAGATGTAAAACGAGCAAAGTATGAAGCAAAGCAGGAGAGTCAGCGGATGGCGAAGGAGGTGGAACAAAGTTTAGCTGAAAACCGAGCACTTTGGTTAAATGGCCGGGAGGACTATGCAGCATTCATTACAGTACAGGATGTTTGTGATATTAAAAGATTACTGGGGAGGAACGAGGAATCTGTATCATCATGCATTAATGATGCAAGGACGAAAAGATTACTGCAAATATCAGATTGGATAGCCCCCTTCTTTGACTTAAAGGAACTGCCGACAAGTAAAGTGACGAATGAACGACTATTCGTGTCGGAGGGTACCGAGGCTGTCCGAATGATGATACAGCGGTGCGTGGGGGGCACGAACAACGGCTCTGATACAATCCCTCCCCCTCCTCCTCCTTCGGTTCGTCTCTTTTCCATCCTTACGAAGCCTGCAACTTTTTTCGATCCTCCCACACATCTCCTTCAAGACATTGAAGAACGAAGGTTGTTTGGAGTAAGTGGATCATCGGGAATGTTACCTTCTTTAAAAATAGTCATTGCTGACGAAAAAGCAATGACAGAGATTGCTGGATTTCCAATTGCACGTGGCGCCATGGCCTGTGGGGTCATCCCAAACTATATACAAACGAATGCGTACTCTTGGTTGAAAGGAATTCTGTCGAGAGATTATCCTACGATGATGGTTAACTCCACAACGAACCAGCAAAGACGTCTTCTTGCGCTTGACGCAGTCTCCAATGCGGCTAATATGGGTTCCATCATTCGTACTGCTGCTGCATTTTCCATCGATGCAATTATTTTAAGTGACGATTCCTGTGATGCATTTTATCGACAATCGGTTCGCACATCAATGGGGCACGTCATCTCACTGCCAATAATACGAGTATCTGACTGGGAAAACAGTCGACGTGAAGATGACGTAGACGATGATGACGGTGAATGCATTGGATTGGCCAAGGTTTTGAAATGGCTACGAAAAACGATGAACGTTGAATGTCTTGCTGCAGTCGTAGATGACGACAGGGAGAGGAAATATGACCAACCATTCGTGCTACTTGAGGATCAAACAGAGACAAGTCGATCTTGGTGCTGTGTGTTGGGAAATGAAGGTAATGGTATCCGTGATACTGTAATTCAAGAATGTGATATAAGAGTGAAAATTGGAATGGCGGGTGGAGTAGATTCATTATCATTGCCAATTGCGGCTGGTATTTTATTGCACAGCTTGAGCAGCAGTCGCTCGGAGAAAGAATAGTGAATTCACTACAAACGCGGTCTCGTAGGCGTGTCGACTCCTACGATATCCAAGATGCAGATATTGCTTTCAGTTTACAACCTTCTCTCTCGGGCGATAACATCTTTAGGACTGCTGTGAAGGCGACGATGATCTCACCTGAACCTCTACTTTCGTCAGATCGATCGTCGTCTCTTTCTTCAATCTGATGTGCTGCCTGTTGTTGACGGCATCGCGATATCCGAGGTAGTGCCTTATTGCATCTCGCCTCGTCTGCTTGCTGCGAACAGCCTCTTGATGGCGTGACTGGAAGGTTATGTCTTCTGTCGGAGACATGAGCTTCCAGTGAATGTAAATGAAAATGCCGAAGCTTCAGTGAAAGTGAAAATGAAAATGGATGTGATAAAATTTGAAGTGTGTGCGCAACAAGGTCAAAAATCTTCATCTGAAGAGGAAATAAAAGAGATCCTGTCATGTCTAGAGTTCTCATCCTTTTCGCCACCCTCATCCTGGGATTGATCGGAGCAGTGAATGGGTTCGCATTCGGACCCACGGAACGTCCAAAGTATCCTGTAACTGCCGATTTGGGTTGCAAACCAGGTGGGCTTTCGGTCACCATGTGTCCTGTTCGACAGGATTGCTTCGCGGACAAGCAATTCAAGAACGGTGGACGATGTGATTGTAAGTACCATTATTGCCTTATCCGCATATTGTTGCCTATGTGATTCCTCCAAGCCCCACATTCACACACCGCTTTCCTTTATCTCACAACAAAGGCAATCCTCTCTTTTGGAAGTATCAAAAGAGTCTTCCCTTCAACCCTGATTCTGAGTGGGACGATGGTTTCACCACCGAGGATTGTCAGGATGATCACTTTTCGAGGTTCCTCTCGAACGTCTTCTATGGAATGAACATGGCCATGTGTTTAGCCTTCATTTATACTGATGGTGTCGTTTTACGGGAGCTTGTCCGCGCCAAGGCACTGAAGTGGAATGCCACGGCTTACAGCCTTGTTGCCATGTTCATTTATGCCACTTCCATGTTTTTCATTTCTATGATCTACTTCCTCAACAATTGGGATCGGGATGTGATTGAGTTCTGGTATAATTCACGTGCGCTCCTCTTCGTCTACTTGAAGGCACCCTTCGAAGTTATCGTCGATTTTGAGATTTGTCTCACGTGGATCGATCTCTATGACAGGACCCAGAAGATGAGTAAGAACAGTTCCAGGGCTCTTAATGTGCTACGCTGGTCAATGCGTCTTATTGCCGTTGGCGTGGCAATCGCGAGCTACTACATGACGAGGTTTGGTGGCATCGTCGGTCTCTTGACTACCAATATGTTCTCCCCAATCCTTGGAGGGATCTTCACTCTTATTGGAGGCAACCTCATCATCAAGGTGCTTTGCCCGAACAATAAGGACGTTGCGAATCCTAACTGGATCATTGCTTCGTCGATTCGCCGTGCTGTGAATAATGGTATCATTTGCAGTTTCTTCCTAATTTTCGGCCTTGGTGGGATGACCCTTACTGTTCGTCATCCTCTGTATGGCCACAGCTATGGTTGGTTCTGCACATGCTACTTCTGCATGACTGTCGTTCGGATCTGGAACTGGCTTCAGTATATTATCTGTGGTAGCAGGAAGCACTTGAAAAAGTTCAGCACCGAGCAATCAAGCTCTTACTTCGGATTCAGTACCATCGGACTCAACAAAACTCTGACGAACGTCAGCTCTCGACTAAGCAGTGCTGCCAAGTCGAGTGTGCTTAGTTCCAAGTCGTCTGCTGCGTTTACCGGAAAAAGTGAGGCAGCGTAGATTCATAAACATGCTTTTTTACGAGCAATGATGTTCGCGTAGACCTGTTGACTCATAGATTCTAATTGTAACTTCCCTTTATGTTTATACTGGGTACATACAGAGGGACCATGTCTTTGATGCATCAGCTCGTGAACCGCGTTCTCAACTCAAACATACCGAGCATGTTACGATGAGCATGAGCAGTGACACTTCCTCCGCCGACGACGTTGCTCTTCCAGCGGCGTCCAATCCCACCGACTCTTCTTCCTCTCCATCATTACAGAATGAAGGACAAGGAGGTGGTGGTACGACTACTGAAGACTCATCGCCGCCCGACGACTCCTCCACCTCCACCCCTCAACATCATCACCACCAACAACAACAGACGTCTTCGAAGAAACGCCGATCAAACATCCAACTAAACAAGGACGACCATCCGGAGGGAGACGATGGTAATTGTTCCGACGAGGCAGATAGAAATTTTGGTGATATCAATGACGAGGGGGGAAATCGAAGTGATCCATTCCAGCGAGCATCTGAGGATGTGCTACAGAAAAGGAAGATGGCAAGGGCAGGTCTCTCGCCTAAGTGGTCGGCTACAGTCGATGTGAAGAATAACGGGGGTACACCAACTGAGGAGGATTCTGGACTCTCGTCCTCATTTTCCGCTAGCAAACCAACGTCAGCATTTGGATTAGGCACACACACCCCTGCGTTTGGATCAGTCACTGCGGGGGTAGGTTTTGGGACTGTGGCAGCCGCTGCTAATAATGGAGAACGGTCAGGCTTTGCTTTGGGTTTTGGGAATGCTGCTAGTGGTGACGATACAAGCATGTCGTCCAAATCGTCGAGCTTCGGTGGGGGGTTCGGTTCGGGCTTTGGCACCGTTTCCGGTGGATTCGGATCACTTAAGTCATCGTCGTCCTCTACTTTTGGTTTAAGCTTTGGTTCCACGTCGAATAAAGCAACTGCTACTACTTCAAGCGATGTACTCGCTTCGAGCAACGATGATGGTGGCATCCCCACCAAGGTATCGTCGTCGTACGATGCTTCTCCTACGCCAGAAACAAGTCCAAATACAAAATTTCCCATATCGGAGGTAGTTGACACTGCCAATGGTGAACAGGATGAGGAATGCCTGTGTCAGATCCGTGCTCGGCTGTATAAGATGGTTCCTGAGGACGAGAGCACCAACTTGGCAGTTGAAGACCAAGACGTAGCTGTTCCGTCGGTGCCATCAACGCAACGGAATTTGGATTTGGTGACAAAGGTGAAAGGGGACAAAGAAAGAGATGGATCATCTAAAAATGAGGCAAAAGAGTCAAAGGGAGAGGCAGAGGTAGAGGAGGCTGCTCCAACGAAGCCAAAGCTGGTACAAAAAGAAGCAGGCCTTGGCCCTGTACGGATCCTCAAATGCAAAATTCACAATAAACCGAATACCGCAGACGAGCAGCAAACGTCAGCGAGGATAGTACAACGGCAAGAAACTTCGGGTGGTGGGGCATTCCGGGTCATACTTAACGTTCGTCTCGAACCAAAGTCGTGTACATTCAATCGACGAGGCGATAAGTTCGTCCAGCTGAATGCTTTGAATAATTCTGGTTTGATTGATAGCTATTTGTTCAAGGTTAAAACAACGGTGGATGCGGATACCCTAGAGAATATATTGAAAGATGTATTGCAAGTTTGAGGGTTTGATTACCAATGTTCTGCATCAATTGTACTCGATTGTTTTCTTTGTGATGGCAACTTATTTGCCACACCAATTAATCTTGTACCTCACATAACAATAACTCTGGATTATCTTACCACGCATTACCTGCTATTGCCGTTTTATCATTGCCTTTCTTTCGTTTCATTCTCTGTTTATTGTTATCATCCGCTTTTCTTTTAGCGACAGCTTCACTTTTATCCTGGTCAATCTTACCCAACAAGTGAGCAACACACGGTGCGGCGATATCAACAGGAAGAAGTTCGTTTGGTGGAATGTATTTGTAATACATATCGCTACTTTCCTCGTCATCATCCTCACCATCATCATCATTTTCCTCCTCCTCACCGTCATTATCGTACTTCTCGAATGCTATACAACAAGTTTCACTCCTCTTCCAAACGCTAAGAGTGTCTCTAACATGTAGCCAGTTGCTTTCGAGTTTCATTCGTAATATGCAGTGATACTCGGCAGCCAATCGCTGCTGGAATTCACTCGAGGATGATCGCCCAAAGGGAGCTTGTTCGAAGCTTAGGGTATCGCCGAAGAGTTCACCTACATGAATGACTGTAGAGCCTGTGTAGTGCTCCAGGCACATCGCTGCCATTGACATGGGTGAATCTGTTTTCTCCTCACATTCATCATCGTTGTTGTCATCTTGCTGGTAATCTTCATCTGGATAACACAAGAACAAAGTCCTATCGGAATCTCTGATCTTTGCATCTTCTGATAGAGAAGCAGGCCCACCATGACGGATGACTAGTTTCTGTGCTTTGGATTTACAATCACTATCATTGTTGTTCGTTTTTGGCATACTCTTGCGTTCATCTGAGGAGAATTTTCCACCGTCATCCAAACTTGCATCAAGTGCAATTACATCGACCCCTCCGACTGTATTCATCCATCTTGACCAATAGGCGTTGGCACCACATCCAACCTCGACTATAGGTGCAAAGTGTTGAAAGACTTTGAGCAATCTAGGATCAGGCGTCGCCCATGCGTATGAATTAACGAGAGTCTCACCAAGGTCCGCTTGATCTTCCCATATCTCAGCTCGTCGTTCTGGGGTGACGTGTGTCGAGGAGAAGAAGTGACTGCGTATCGTCGGGGAGAGAGAGTCCAGGAATCGTTGCTGTGCCGTTAACAGTGGATTTTTGCCGTCGTTCATATTTCTCATTCTTCGGTTGATCTCTATCAAGGGTTGGTAATGATGTGGGGATACGATGGTTCTGTGGCATTTGGCGGGAGGGAATCATTGTCGCTTCCCATTTCCCCAGCTTTCCCGATGCCCGCGCGCCGTCGCTACAGCGTCCGTGTGATGACTGCATTGGTGGCGCTCATCATTGTTAATCTTCTCGCGTTGTGTATGCAAGTGTATCACCACCTTCCCGCTGTTAACGTTCGAGTAGTAGAACCTCTAC
>Ga0247833_1003033_pt1 | contig 23084 bp, 24 predicted proteins | sample LaCruzMarch2015__7_FD_187117 | JGI IMG/M metagenome (GOLD analysis project Ga0247833, IMG submission 187117) | Freshwater microbial communities from meromictic Lake La Cruz, Castile-La Mancha, Spain - LaCruzMarch2015_8m | ecosystem: Environmental > Aquatic > Freshwater > Lake | place: Spain... | reverse complement strand
TTTGCGCTGCTCGAGATCAATTCTGGCTAATTCAAATCCGTCTAGTGTTGCGGCTACAGCTTTTAGGCGATTCATGCTTTGTGAATCCTCTTGGGCATTACTTACTAATAAGCAAAGTCCTGGCACGCTCCCTCGACCAACTCGGCCACGTAGTTGGTGAAGTTGAGAAACACCAAATCGGTCAGCATCCATAATCACCATCATTGATGCGTTAGGAACATCTACGCCAACTTCAATTACGGTTGTGGCAACTAATACTTGGATCTCACCGCGCGCAAAAGCACTCATAGTTTGCTCTTTTACATCACTGGAAAGCTTGCCATGCAGAACTGCAATTTTTAAACCTTTCAGTGCCCCAGTTGCAAGCTGTGGTGCCAACTCCTCAACCGCAGTCATCTCTTCATTATCTAGCAATTCTTCTCCGAGTAATTGAGCTGCAACGATCTCTCGCTCAGTTAATTTCTTGCTTGGATTAACAATCCGCGGGGCGACGATATATATCTGATGTCCTTTATCAGCCTCTTCCTTAACTCGCTCCCATGCTCTATTTAAAAAGTGAGGTTTTTCAAGCACGGGAATCAAATGAGTTGTAATTGCTACTCGCCCACCTGGTAACTCTCGCAAAGTTGATATATCTAAATCACCAAATACCGTCATTGCCACGGTTCGAGGAATTGGTGTTGCAGTCATTACCAGTAAATGTGGTGGTTGTTTAGCCTTCATCCGCAGCGCATCTCTTTGCTCAACTCCAAATCGATGTTGCTCATCAACAATTACTAATCCAAGATCATTAAAGGCAACACCATCTGAGATAAGTGCATGGGTACCAATCACAATTCCAGTTTGTCCACTTGCAAGCTTTGCGTGAATCTCTTTTTTAGTAGCAGCAGTTAATGAACCAGTTAACAACTCAACTTGCGTTCCGATTGCGCCCGCTTGCAAAGTGCCAGCTTGGGCTAACTCACCTAGTAGTTTGGTGATTGTTCGATAATGCTGCTGAGCTAAAACTTCAGTAGGTGCAAGTAATGCTGCCTGACCAGATGAGTCAACTACAGATAGCATGGCTCGAAGGGCTACTACAGTTTTTCCAGAACCTACCTCACCTTGTAATAATCGATGCATCGGATATTTATTTGATAAATCTTTTTCAATTTCCGCATTTATCTCGATTTGACCAGCTGTGTACTTAAATGGCAATTTAGCTTCAAATGCAGCGACTAAAACAGGTGTATTAGGAGTTCTAGATTTTGTACTTAATTTAAGAATTTCATTCCGCCGCTGCCCAAGTAACAACTGCAACAGTAATGCCTCATCAAAGGTAAGTCGTTGTCTAGCATTTTCGGCTGACTCTAAATCAGGTGGTTGATGAATATCAAGGAAGGCTTGTTTTAAACTTGGATATTTAAACTCTTGTGCGATTTCAAGTGGCAGATAATCTGGCAAATCATCAATTGATTCAAGCGCCAGATTCACACATTGCATTACTTTCCAGGAAGGTAGCTTTGAGGTTGCTGGATATACCGGTAAAAACTTTCCGGCAAACTCAGCAACTGCAGCATCAACATCATTTCCATCTGGAATAAGTTGATAATCTGGATGGGATAACTGCCGCCTACCTTTGAAAACTCCGACCTTGCCGGCGAAAAGTCCTACCCGACCAACTTTTAAATCTTTCTCACGCCAAGCTTGGTTGAAAAAAGTTAATGATAATTTTGCACTTCCATCTGTAACTATTACTTCAAGAATATTCTTGCCATTTGCACGCCTTAAATTAACCGCTTGAATCTCAGCCAGAATTGTTACTTCATCATCGGCTATTAAGGTTGAGATATCAGTTAGCTCACCTCGGACCACATATCTGCGTGGGTAATGTCGAAGTAGTTCATTAACTGACGTGATTCCAAATGACTTCTCTAGTACCTGCGCGGTGCGGTCGCCGACGATATTTGTTAATCGGGTAGAGAGGGAGGCCATAGTGGAAGTATCCAAGACCAACTAGCCAACTGCGCGTAATTACCCACCGGATTAGCCATTTAATACCTTAGCGAGGTAATCTTTCGCCTCTAAATAAGTAAACCAACGAAATAAAGGGAGTTATACCGTGTCTTCAGTATGCGATCTATGTGGCAAAGCACCAAGCTTTGGTAACAACGTCTCCCACTCAAAGCGTGCTACTCGCCGTCGTTGGAATCCAAATATTCAAAGAATTCGCACGATCATTAATGGTCAGACTAAGCGCAAGAATGTTTGTGCTTCATGCCTTAAAGCAGGTAAAGCAGTTCGTTAATTAAAAGTGCTGATACCCAGCCTTTTGAATTATTGCACCATCAAGTGTTATCTGTCCTTTACCTTCCTTTACAACTCCAATTTGAACCCCTAATTCAGTTTTCGCATTCTTTGGGTCAACCGTTGCCAAGAAGAAGTGGTCCTCACCACCAGAAAGAATCCAATCAAAAACATCTTCACTTAATTCACCTGCTAACTCTTTTAAATCACTAAAACCAGCAGCATTTGAAATCAATTGCTTGCTTAGTTCTATATCTACCTCAGAGGCCTTAGCGATATTAGAACCATCTGTTGCAACTCCATCGCTAATGTCACACATGGAAGTTGCCACCGCAATTAAGGCACTAGGAACGGCAAGTTTTGGATTTAAGTGCGCTTCAACGACATATCTAGGTCGATCTAAACCTCTACCTAGAATTGCAAGGCCTGCAGCTGATAAGCCAGGAAGTGCTGAAACATAAACTAGATCACCAACTTTTGCGCCACTGCGCAGTATTGGATTCGTATCTAACTCACCGAGAGCGGTGATGCTAAGACTCATTTTTTCACCCTTGCTTAAATCTCCTCCGATGACCTCAACCTCAAATTTATCTGCAACAGATCTGATTCCGTTAGCTAATTCGGTAACAACATCCAAGTTATTAGTCTCTGTGATTGCAGCGGCTACTAGTAAGTATTTTGGTGTTGCACCCATTGCGAAGATATCTGCCAGGTTTGCCGTAGTTAACTTTGCGCCAATCTGAAAAGGTGTCGACCAAGCGCGTCTGAAATGCACATCTTCGATTGCCATATCTACGGTTGCAACCAATTTGCTTTTGGAAGCAGAAATTACGGCAGCATCATCCCCAATTCCTACTTCAACGCCGGATTGAAGCCGGGTGTGAAAAAGCTCGCGTAGGCGCTCGATCAGCGTTGCTTCAGATTCAATCAATGGCACTCCCCAATTAACTCGCTATAGGCTACCCTTTAATAGCGCTTTGGTTCATTGCTGAACACGAAGCTATAAAATGAAAGGCTAGAAATGTCTGTTCAGGCTTACATTCTTATTCAAACTGAAGTTGGCAAGGCTTCCAGTGTTGCTAAAGCTATCTCTGCCATCCCTGGCGTAACCATCGCCGATGGTGTTACTGGTCCATATGACGTAATTATGAGAGCTGAATCTTCAAGCATGGAAGATCTAGGCCGTACTGTTTTGGCAAAAGTACAAGCAGTACCTGGTATCACTAGAACACTTACCTGCCCAGTTACTTCCTTTTAGGTATGTGGATTGCTCTTTAATCTTATTGACTAGTTAAAGGGCAATTCAGATAGATAAAATAATTAAAACCAGCGAATCATGCCAATGATTCCTGCTGTTGCATAAAAGAATTGTAAGAAAAGAATTCCTTTATGTTTGCCTAGATACGCCCAAATTCCAATAAATCCAGAAGAAGCTAATAAAAGTGTAAATCCGATGAACTCTGCTCCGATATTTGCAGCGACTAAAAGTGAATAAACAATCGCTGTTAATACACCTAGCCATTCAAATATATTTGCCTTCGTAATCTTCATTAATCTCCTACCTTCATCGCGTTCGCATTAGTAGATTTCAGCAATTCTTCATAACTAGTTGGAAAAACTGCATGTGGGTGACCTGCAGCAGCCCAAACTACATCGTAATCATTTAACGCTAGATCAATAAGTGTGATTGCTGGTGGATTTATCCAGCCAATGGGTGCAACGCCGCCTATTGAAAATCCAGATAACTCTTTAACATAATCTGCATCAACTCTGCCTAGATTATCAACCGATAACTCCTTGGCAACTAACTCGGTATTTACCCGATGACGGCCAGAGGTAATTACAAGTAAAGGCGTTTCATTTGGGAGTTTAAAAATAATTGATGATGCAATCTGGCCTACTTCAATTCCAAGAGCAGCCGCTGCTTCAGCAGCGCTTCGAGCGCTCTGCGATAAAACCTTAATTTGCCCGGAGATTCCATTACTTATCAGTGCGTCATTAACTCGTTTAACTGCACTCTTTTCTAATATGCCTTCCATTACTTATCGAGTAATACTTGCTGATCGAGATTGTGCGGTTTGAATAAGAGTTGTAATTAAAGCCTGATAATTGATTCCACTTTTTTCGATTAACTTGGGATAGACCGAAAGCGGTGTAAAACCTGGCATAGTGTTTATCTCGTTAATTACTACATCACCGGAAGCAGAGTAAAAGAAATCCACTCTAGCTAGACCCTCACAACCGGCAGCATTAAATGCAGTTAAGGCAGCAGATTGAATCTTTTCTTCAACACCTGCTGGCAGATCTGGAAAAACTAATTGCATTGAATCGTCAAGGTATTTTGCTTGGAAATCGTAAAACTCATACTTACTTGAAATTACAATCTCACCAACTGGTGAAACTATTGTCTTGCCCTGTGATTGCAATACGGCACACTCAATCTCTTTGCCATCAACAGCCTGCTCAATTATCACTTTAGAATCAAATGCTAATGCTGCCTCAATCGCTGCTTTTAAATCTGAACTTTGCTTCACCTTTGTTGTGCCCCGGCTTGAACCACTTCGTGCTGGTTTTACGAAGAGTGGAAATTTAAGATTACTTGGCAACTCGAAGTTAGTTGATGTGACAACGGTTCCAGGAGCAACTTTTAATCCAGCAGCTGCAAAAATAGGTTTTGCATATGACTTGTCCATACTTACTGCGCTAGCTAATACCCCAGAGCCAACGTAACGTAATCCAATCATTTCAAATAAGCCTTGGATTGTTCCATCTTCGCCATATGTGCCATGAAGAATTGGAAAGGCTACGTCGATTGCTAAATTTTTACCGCCAGAAAATAATCCCTGACTAGTAATACTTACCTCAATACCTGATTCTGGCACGGTAGGAAGTGCGCCATTTAGAGTGATAAAAGTTGTGTCATCTGGCAGCAGTAACCATTTACCACTTTTTGTGATTCCAATTAAGACGGGTTCGAATTTACTTCGATCTATCGCACCTAGAATTCCATTTGCAGAAATACATGAAATCTCATGTTCGCTACTTTTTCCGCCACAGATTATGGCAACTCTTACCTTGTTCATTAAATATCAGCCTTAATACTTACCTTCATTAAATTCGCCATTGCATCCTTTGGCGTTAAAGTGCCGGCGACAACATCTGATACTGCTTCAATTATTGGTGCTTCAACACCAACACGGTGCGCTAGCTCGAGCATCGCACCCGCAGAGTAAACACCTTCAACTGTTTTTACTACTTGCGCTCTAGCCTTTGCAATTGAACCAGATTTACCAAGAACTTCCCCAAAACTTCTATTGCGGGATAGTGGTGATTGAGCACTTGCTACTAAGTCACCAATGCCGGCAAGACCTAAGAAAGTTAGCGGGTTAGCTCCATAAGCTTCACCAAGACGGGCAACCTCAGACAGGCCACGAGTAATCATCAAGCCTTGAGTATTTTCACCATATCCCATACCAACTGCGATTCCGACTGCTAACGCAATTACGCTTTTGGCAGCACCGGCGAATTCGCAGCCAGTTAGATCAGTAGATGGATAAATCCGGAAATAGCTTGTTGAAAACAACTCTTCCATAAGTTCTATCATCTGCGGATTTTCAGATGCCACCACTGCACCAGCTGGCTGCCTGGTAATAATTTCACTAGCTAAATTTGGCCCAGTAATTAAGCCAAATCTTGATTTATCTGCGCCAAGTATCTCTTGGGCAACCTCTGTCATTCTAAGTTGAGTGTGTACTTCAATACCCTTTAAAGTACTAATTATTGGCAGTTCGGTTGGGAAAAATCCCTTCCAACTTTCTAAATTCTCTCGAAGAGTTTGGGATGGAATTGCTAAAACAATTACATCTGCAAACTCTAAAACAGCTTTAATATCAGTAGTTGCCTTTAATTCCTTAGGTAGATCAATTCCCTTTAAAAATCGGCGGTTTGAGTGACGACGATTTATCTCTCTGACAACTTTTTTATTACGCCCCCAGATTAATACCTGTTGACCAGAATCAACCATTACTTGTCCTAGTGTGGTTCCCCAAGCACCAGATCCTAAGATCGCAACTTTTTTCATTTTTGTTCCCGCTTAAAATTTCCAGTTCGTGGCAGTTGTGACTTTCTTGGATCAAAAATTTCAGTTGGTGCTTTCTCGTTCCGTAAATCTTCTAACAATCTAGTCACCGCACTCATTACAAATGCTGTTGCCTCTTCTAGTGCAACCGGGTCCTCAGCTTTGCCATACCACTTTGAAAAATCTAGTGGCTTACCTGCTGTAACAATTACTTTGGTTCGTGGGAATAACTTTAACTTTTTACTATAAGCCGGCAATATCTTTTGTGCACCCCACTGCGCACATGGAATAACTGGTACCTGCGTTAAAATCGCAAGGCGAGCAATTCCAGTCTTTGCCTTCATCGGCCAATAATTCTCATCTCTGGTCAGAGTTCCCTCGGGGTAAACACCTAGTAGATGACCTGAATTTAAAAAAGCGATTGCATGTTGCAGGGATTGAGAGGCAGAGCTGGTCTCACGCTCTACTGGAATCTGGCCAGCACCAAGGAGTACTCGTCCAATAATTGGTAACTTAAATAGTGAAGCTTTGCCTAAATATCTAGGGGCTCTGCCATTGTCATATAAAAAATGGGTAAACAAAAGTGGGTCTACATATGAAATGTGATTGCAGACGGCAATTGCTGCCCCGCTCTTGGGAATATTCTCTGCCCCACGCCAATCTCGTTTTGCAATTAAATTCAAAATTGGGCGGACTAAAGTCGCGCCAAACCGAAACCAACTTGTTGCACCTAATGGTTTGCCCGATGGAGGGGCGTAGGAAATCTTTAGATCGGTAGACACTGCGTAATTCTACGACTATTCATCACCTTGGCTATAAATGAGCGTAAAAAAGCGGGACCTCACGCATGAGATCCCGCTAATTTACAACTTTTTACTTACGACGCTTTGCCTTCTTTGCAGGTTTGCGAGCAACCTTCTTTGCAGGTTTGCGAGCAACCTTCTTTGCCTTGCCAGCTTTCTTAACAGCCTTTGCAGGTGCTGCCTTTGCTGGAGGTGTTGGTGCTGCACCTAATTTGCGTGCGCCAGAGATAACTTCTTTCAATCCCTTTGCAGGTAGAAAGCGAACCTTCTTGCTGGCTTTAATTTGAATTGATTCACCGGTGAATGGATTACGTCCTTTGCGTGCTGGACGGTCTACCTTCTTGAACTTACCGAAATCATTAATCATTACATCTTCACCTTTTGAGATGTTGCGAATAATCGCATCAAAAACAACCTCAACGGCGCGTGCAGCTTCTTTCTTACTATCACCAAATTGTGGTGCTAGATAAGCGATGAACTGGCCCTTGTTCATTTAATCCCCTTATTTACGCATAAACATTAAGCGTTTGCTTAACTAGGGTTAATCTATGGGGTGATTAGATCTAGATTGATTAATCAATTCGGTGTGTCGCAAGCAAATTCTTAATATAAATCAAGGGTTTTAGCACAACAAAGATAACTCTAAATAATTACTTTAGAGTTTCTACTTAGCGAATAGGTAGTGTTTTAGGCTTAAAACTCGCTCTTTTTTCTTCAAACTTTGTTACCTCATCAATTTTAGTAAGGGTAAGACCAATGTCATCTAGCCCCTCCATTAGGCGCCAGCGGGTGTAATCATCAATTGCAAAATTAAGTGTTACCCCAAGGTATGAAACAGTTTTACTCTCTAAATCAACAGTTATCTGCGTCTCTGGCTTACTTTCAACTACCTGCCAAATCTTTTCGATCTCATCTTGACTCAAAATAACCGTTAACAAGCCCATCTTTTGGGAGTTTCCACGGAAGATATCGGCAAAGCGGCTAGATAAGACAACTTTGAAACCATAATTTTGAAGTGCCCAGACTGCGTGCTCACGGGAGGAGCCAGTACCAAAATCAGGGCCAGCAACTAAAACCGTTGCGCTCTTATGTTGTGGTTGATTTAAGACGAAGGTTGGATCATTGCGCCAGGCAGCAAAAAGCCCATCCTCAAAGCCATTCTTAGTAATTCGCTTCAAATAAACCGCTGGAATTATCTGATCAGTATCAACATTGCTTCGGCGAAGTGGCAATGCACTGCCAGTATGTTTAATGAACTTTTCCATATTACAAATCCGCTGGTGAAGCTAGGGTGCCCTTTAAAGCAGTTGCAGCAGCCACTAATGGGCTCACAAGGTGAGTCCGGCCGCCCTTTCCTTGCCGTCCTTCAAAGTTTCTATTACTTGTCGAAGCTGCTCGCTCACCTGGTTTTAACTGATCAGGATTCATTCCTAAACACATTGAGCAGCCAGCACTTCGCCATTCCGCTCCAGCATCGATAAAGACTTTATCTAATCCTTCAGACTCTGCTTGTAAGCGCACTCTGGCAGAGCCAGGAACTACTAATAAGCGAAGTGTTTGGGCAATCTTTTTTCCTTTAATCACTTCAGCTGCAGATCTTAAATCTTCAATTCGGCCATTTGTGCAAGATCCTAAAAAGACAGTGTCAACCTTGATTGATTTAAGGGGTGTGCCTGGTTTTAAATCCATATATTCAAGCGCCCGCTCAGCAGCGCCTCGATCTTCAGCATTACTAAAATCAGCTGGGTTCGGCACAGATGCACTAAGTGGAAGTCCTTGGCCTGGATTTGTTCCCCAAGTTACAAATGGCGCTAATTCATCAGCATTTAAGTTGATCTCTTTATCAAACTTAGCATCTGAATCAGTTGTCAGACTCTGCCAGTACTCAACTGCTGCATCCCAATCAGCTCCTGTAGGTGCATGTGGCTTGTTCTTTACATAATCAATTGTTATTTGATCTGGCGCAATTAATCCAGCTCTAGCACCAGCTTCAATTGACATGTTACAGACCGTCATTCGAGCCTCCATTGAGAGCGCTCTAATTGCGCTACCGCGATACTCAAGAATGTAACCCTGGCCGCCGCCGGTACCAATCTTTGCAATAACTGCCAAAATAATATCTTTACTGGTAACTCCTGGCTTCAATGTTCCTTCTACATTTATCGCCATTGTTTTCGGGCGAATCAACGGCAAGGTTTGAGTAGCAAGTACATGTTCGACCTCACTTGTACCAATTCCAAATGCAAGCGCACCGAAGGCACCATGAGTTGAGGTATGAGAATCTCCGCAAACTATTGTCATTCCTGGTTGAGTAATACCAAGCTGTGGTCCAACCACATGGACAATGCCCTGCTCAACATCACCTAATGAGTGAAGTCGGACGCCAAATTCTTCACAGTTTTTGCGTAAGGTATCTACCTGCAACTTTGATACTGGATCAGCAATAGGTTTATCAATATTAAGGGTTGGTACGTTGTGGTCTTCAGTAGCAATTGTTAAATCTGGACGGCGAACTTTCCGATTTGCAATCCGTAAGCCATCAAATGCCTGTGGGCTAGTTACTTCATGAATTAAGTGCAGATCAATATAAAGTAAATCAGGTTCGCCAGCGGTAGAGCTAACAACATGCTCTGACCAAATCTTTTCTGCCAGCGTCTTACCCATTTGCACCTACCTCCTTACCTATAAAAAATTTATCACTAGATTTGCTTCTCAATAGATGAGATGGCATTATCAGAGTGTGGACAAGAAGAATAGCGGAGTTGGCGTATTAGATAAAGCCGTAAAGATACTCGCCGCTTTAGAATCCGGGCCACAATCTTTAACAGACCTAGTCTCAAGTACTGGAATTGCTCGCCCTACTGCGCACCGATTAGCGGTAGCTCTTGAACACCATCGATTAGTTAGTAGAGATTTCTCCGGCCGCTTTGTACTTGGCTCTCGCTCCTCTGAGTTAGCCGCAGCCGCTGGTGAGGATAAATTACTTGCAATCGGTGTTCCTGCCCTGACTGCATTACGGGATGCAACAAGTGAAAGCGCCCAGCTATACCGACGCCGGGGTGATTTAAGAATTTGTGTAGCAACAGCGGAGCGATTAACTGGATTACGAGATTCAGTTCCAGTTGGCACCGCATTAACAATGCAGGCTGGTTCAGCAGCACAAATACTTCTTGCCTGGGAAGAGCCGGAAAAACTTCATCGTGGATTGGTAAATGCAAAATTTACTGCAGCAAATCTTTCAGCTGTTAGGCGCCGAGGTTGGGCGCAATCAGTTGGTGAGCGAGAAGCCGGAGTTGCATCAGTTTCAGCACCAGTTCGTGGGCCAAATAATAAAGTTATTGCAGCTGTGAGCATTAGTGGGCCAATTGAAAGATTAAGTAGACAGCCTGGTCGAATTCATGCAGCTGCTGTTGTTGCAACTGCAGCTAGATTAAGTGATTACTTACTTAAAAACAGTAAGTAAACAAAGTAGCTCCGAGGGGATTCGAACCCCCGTAGCTGGCTTGAGAAGCCAGAGTCCTAGGCCACTAGACGACGGAGCCGTACGGTAAAACATTAAATAAATCGCTGGGGTACCAGGACTCGAACCTAGACAAGCTGAACCAGAATCAGCTGGGCTGCCAATTACCCCATACCCCAATATTTAATTTTAAAGCAGGGCTAAGAATACCCTGCGCTACAAATTAATTGGAAATTGCCGCCTTTATCCGCGAGATTGAACGCTCTTTACCTAATAACTCCAATGACTCAAACAATGGAGGTGAGATATGTGAACCAGTTACTGCAATTCGCAACGCGCTAAAAGCAACTCTTGGCTTAAGGCCCATCTCATCGATTAATGCGCCCCTTAATACCCCTTCAATACTTGTGTGATCCCATGAGGAAATTGCTTCCATCTTTGTTAAAGCAACCTTTAACACCTCTTGAGATGAAGCGTCGGCAATCTTTGGTTGCTCTTCAGGCTCTATTTTGAAATCTTTCATAAACAAAAAGTTAAGCATTTGCGGTATTTCAGATAATTTTACAATTCGCTCTTGAATAATTGGAAGCGCCGATTTAACAACTGCAATCTCCTCTGGGCTACCAGAAATCACCTTTGAATCAAGTAAGAAAGGTAATGACCACTCTAAGAATTTATCTAGGGTTAGCGCTCTGATTTTGTCGCCATTAATTGCCTCTAGCTTTTTCATATCAAATCTAGCCGGGCTACTGTTCACTCGTTCAACTGTAAATAAGGAGACTAATTCATCCATAGTGATGTTCTCTTTGTCATCACCTGGTGACCAACCGAGTAATGCTAGATAATTACAAATTGCCTCAGGCAAATACCCCTGCTCGCGATACCAAGCAATTGAAACTTCGCCATTTCGTTTTGAAAGCTTTGTATTGTCCTGTCCCATTACGAATGGTAAATGCGCAAACAAAGGATATTCATCTGGCGTAATGCCCATTGCTTGATAAACCCTGATCTGTCTTGGGGTAGATGAAAGTAAATCTTCACCTCTTAATACGTGAGTAATTTTCATTAAAACATCATCGACAGCCACTGCAAGTGTATAAAGTGGTGAACCATCAGCTCGAGCTAGTACGAAATCTGGCACAAACTCATGATCAAACCTAACTTCACCGCGAATTTGATCAACAAATACAGTCTCACCTTGTGGCATTCGCATTCTTACAACTGGTTTTCTGCCAGCTGACTTATATTCATCAACTTGAGTGTTTGAAAGATCACGACACTTTCCGTCATAACCAGGTGCTTTGTTATTTTTCATTTGAATTTGTCGGCGCTCTTCCAGTTCTTCAGAACTGCAGTAACAGTGGTAGGCATCGCCTTGATCTAAGAATTTTTGTGCCCACTCTGTATAAATCTCTAATCTTTGAGATTGTAGGTAAGGTCCAAACTCACCGCCAACTTCCGGGCCCTCATCCCAATTAAGTCCTAGCCACTTTAAAGTATCGATTGCAGCTTGGATATATTGATCTGTAACTCTTTCAGTATCGGTATCTTCAATTCTAAAGATTAATTTTCCACCGGTATGCCGGGCATATGCCCAATCAAAAAGAGCGGTACGAATATTTCCAACATGTAAGTCACCGGTTGGTGAGGGGGCAAACCTAACTCGAACCTGCGATTTACTGGACACGAGGAGAAACCTTATTTGTAAGTGTGCCTAAACCTTCAATTGCAGCTGAAATTGAAGCCCCGGCTGGCATCGGACCAATTCCAGCAGGCGTACCAGTCAAAATAACATCACCAGGTAAGAGCGTCATTACATTTGTTACAAACTCAATAATTTGTGGAATTTTAAAGATCATTTCAGATAAAACTGAAGACTGTTTAACCTCACCATTTAATGTTGCGGTAATTTTCTGATCCCCTGGTATGAACTCAGTTTCGATCCAAGGTCCAAGCGGACAGAAGGTATCAAAACCTTTAGCACGACTCCATTGACCATCCTTTTTTTGTAAATCTCTAGCAGTAACATCATTAGCTATTGTGTAACCATAAATTACATCTTTAGCCTTAGCAGCCGGAACCTCTTTACAAATTCGGCCAATCACAATTGCTAACTCAACCTCATGATCAACACGCTCACTCATTTTTGGCCAAACAATTGTTTCATTTGGTCCAATTACAGATGTATTGGGCTTAATAAAAATAATTGGTTCCGTAGGAACAACCGATCCCATCTCAGCTGCATGATCAGCGTAGTTTTTGCCTATGCAAACCACTTTACTTCTTGGAATAACTGGTGCTAATAACTTCACATCGCTTAATTTTAAAGTTTTATCCTGTGGCACAATCCCTGAATAAATCGGATCCCCTCGTAATACCAATATTGAATCCTGATCGTTTAAAACACCAAACAGTGGATCTGCTCCAACGCCCAACTCAGCGGGGGCAGAAAATCTAACGATACGCATTAGAGCATCTTACAACTCTTCACTCATTTTCAGTTTCAGGCTATTTACAGTCCGCTTCGCCACTGCTTAAGAAATTCCTCTTGTAAACCAAACATCTCTTTTTCTTCACTCAACTCTTCATGGTCATAACCAAGCAGATGTAAAACGCCATGAACGGTAAGGAGTTCAAGTTCATCCTCAAGTGATTGTTTTCCATTTTTCTCTGCAAAGGCAGGACACAAAACAATATCTCCGATCACACCCGGTCCATTGGAAGCTGAGTTTGGTTTTATTTCATCCATTGGAAATGAAAGCACATCAGTTGGTCCGGGTAAATCCATCCATTTAATATGAAGTTGAGTGATTTCATCCTCGTTAACTAATCTAATACTTAACTCAGAATCTGGATGAATGCCTAGCTTACTAAGTGTGAAATCGGCTAGAGATTTAATTCCGATCTCATCGCACTTATATGTCGACTCATTCATTAATTCGATTTTCATTCTCCAGCGCCCAATTCTATCGAGTTAATTAACGGTCACCTTTTCCGCTTCGAATTGGAAAGGTGGATTTAGAAATATTCTCATCCCAACTTCCATACGCAGTCACAATATCTCCAACTAGTCTATTTCGCACAACATCCTCAGCATTTAAATGTATGAACGAAATATCATCAACATCTTTTAAAATATCCTGAACTATTTTTAGTCCAGATTGTGAATTATTTGGAAGATCAACTTGCGTTACATCTCCAGTAACTACCATTTTAGAGCCAAAACCTAGGCGAGTTAAAAACATTTTCATTTGTTCACCGGTGGTATTTTGGGCTTCATCTAAAATAATAAATGCATCATTGAGTGTGCGTCCCCGCATATACGCAAGAGGTGCAACTTCAATTACACCAGAGTTCATTAGCCTTGGAATTGCATCCTGATCAATCATGTCGTGTAGTGCATCAAATAAGGGACGAAGATATGGATCAATTTTTTCGTGCAGTGTTCCAGGTAAAAATCCTAAACGCTCGCCTGCTTCAACAGCAGGCCGAGTCAATATGATTCGATTAACTTGTTTTGCCTGCAGTGATTGAATTGCTTTTGCCATTGCAAGATAGGTTTTTCCAGAACCAGCCGGACCAATTCCAAAAGTAATTGTGTTGGCATCAATTGCATCAACATACTTCTTTTGATTTGCTGTTTTTGGCCGGATAGTTTTTCCACGGTTGCTTAAAATATTTAAAGAGAGAACCTCTGCTGGATGCTCAGCTGGGTCTTGTTTAATCATCCCGATTGATCTACGCACCATATCAACAGTTAAACTCTGGCCACTTCGTAAAATTGCGATTAATTCATCAATTAAATCAACGAATTTTTTAGCTTCTTCAATCTCGCCTTTTACATATATTTCATTTCCACGAACCGTAATTGAAAGATGTGGGAATTGATTTTCTAGAATTCTAAGGTGAGAATCGCTTGGACCAACGAGTGTGACCATGGGAAATGCAGCCGGGACTTTAATTACGATTGGATCCATTACGATAACTCTATATTTAACCTGGCGGCCATGCGAACGCCCGGCCGGCTAACAGGTGTAAGTGAGCGTGGAAGACAGACTGACCAGCATCAGCTCCAGTATTTATGTTCAATCGATAACTTTCTAGACCTAATTCACTGGCAATCTCAGCTGCTGCTTTAAACAATTCGGCGGTCAAGTTAGCGTCAGCATTAGAGACCTGCCCAATATTTTCAAAGTGCTTATTTGGAATTACCAGAACATGGGTTGGTGCCTGTGGAGTTATATCCTTAAACGCAGTTATCAACTCAGTTTTTTTCACGAATGAAGCCGGAATGTCACCATTAACTATTTTACAAAATAAACAATCCATCTCTACCAACGCCCTAACTTAGTTTGAACTGCTGCAAGTGCTGCAAACCCCGCATGAGCAGAACGCAGTACCGGCTCCCCTAACTTAACTATATTTGACCTCACACCTTTAAACATCAGCAATTCTTCATCAGTTATGCCACCCTCGGGGCCAATTATTAAATGGATGCTCTGAATATCACTAGGTATCTTCATATCTGAAAAATTACTAGAAGCTGATTCATGAAAAATCAGTGAAAAAGGAGAAGAACTTAACTCTTCACCTAGTTGTCTTGAGTTAACTGATTTGCTTAATTTAGGCATAACAACTCTTCGTGCCTGCTTACAAGATTCCTTAATTGTTAACTCCCATTTATCTGCAGAATCTGACTGCCATTTACTTATTGATCGATCAGATTGCCATGGAATAATACGATCCACGCCTGCAACCGTAATTAGTTCTAACATCTCTTTATTTCTATCAGATTTTGTAATTGCTTGCACAATAACCAACTCCGGTTTATGCATCTTTTTTTCACCTCGATTGCTAACCTTTATTAGCAAGGTTTTTTTATCTAACTCTTCAATCGGTCCAGAGGCCCAGTTACCTGAGCCATCAGAAATCATGATTTCTTCACCTATTTTTACTCTCAAAACCTTAATCGCATGATGTGCTTCATCTTTATCTAGGAGTTGAGAATTACCACCACTTAAATTATCTACAAAAAATAAAGGTAGCACTACCGGAAGGCATTTCTTACTTTACTAAAAAAACCTTGATCTTCATTTGTATGAACAACTACCTTGTTCGGTTGATCATTTCTAAGTTGAGCAAATTTCTTAAGTAAATCACTCTGATCTTTGTTCAACTTGCCTGGTGTAGTTACCTCAACATGAACTATTAAATCGCCTCGGCCAGAACCACGTAATTTAGTTACGCCTAGACCTTTCAATAAGACCGTAGAACCACTCTGTAATCCTTCGATAATTTGTACACTTTGCATTCCATCTAAAGTTTGAATCTCAACTTTTGTTCCTAAAGCTGCAGATGTCATTGGAATTCCGATTGAAATATGGAGATTATTTCCATCGCGAACCAAAAACTCATGTGGTATTTCAACAATTTCAACATATAAATCCCCTGCTGCTCCACCACCAGGACCAACTTCACCTTGCCCGCTTAACTGAATGCGATTACCGGTTTCAACACCAGCTGGAATTTTAATTGGAATACTTTTGCGTGATCGAACCCTGCCGTCACCAGCACATTCACCACATGGATCAGTAATTACTGAACCAAAACCTTGGCAACTAGCGCATGGCCTACTGGTCATGACCTGACCCAAAATAGATCTAGCTACTTGTTGTGTTTCGCCCCTACCCTTACAAATATCACAAGTTCTAGGCCGTGAATTATTCGCACAACCACTTCCGCCACACTTATCGCAGGCAACTGCAGTCTCCACATTTAAATCACGTTCACACCCAAAGGTTGCTTCATGTAAATCAACTTCTACTTTTATAAGTGCATCCTGGCCAGGTCTATTTCTTGGGCGAGGTCCACGTTGTTGTCCGCCACCAAAAAATGCATCCATAATGTCACCAAAACCAAAGCCGGCATTTGAAAACCCGCCACCAAAACCAGTTCCACCAACATCATAATTTTGACGTTTATCCGGGTCACTTAGAATTTCATAAGCAGCAGTAATCTCCTTAAATTTGTCAGAAACTTTCGGATCTGGATTTACATCTGGATGGTAATTTCTAGCTAATTTTCGATATGCCTTTTTAATATCATCAAAGCTTGCATCTCGATCTACGCCAAGAGTTTCATATAGATCAGCCATATTTATTTATTCTCTGTCAAAAAACGTCCGACATAATTGGCGACCGCATTCACAGCAGTTATTGATGATGCGTAATCCATTCGAGTTGGCCCTAAAATTCCAAGTGCACCGATATTTGCATATCCAACTGTTACTAAACTAGTGCTTCGCAAACTCTTCTCACTTTGTTCATCCCCTATTTGAACTCTCACTGAAGAATCAGTTCCAGAAAGCAATCTGAGTAAAACTACCTGCTCCTCTAATGCCTCAAGGATTGGGTGAATACTTCCTGATAAATCTTGATTCGATCTGGCAAGGTTCGATCTACCAGCCAAAACTACTTTTTCCTCTGGCTGTTCCACTGCCATTTCAATCAAAGTGGTAATAATTACGACAACATTAGTTTTGTCATTTGCACGATAGTTTCTAGATAATCCTTCTAAATTACTTGCCACGCTAGAAAGGGATTGAGTCGCAATAGATTGGTTAACTTTTTTATGCAAATCAGATAGAGCAGCTTCAGTTATTTCGAATGGTAATTCCACCATCCTTTGTTCAACTCGACCAGCATCTGTAATCAGAACAATCATTACTCGAGTTGGATTTAAAAGCACTAGCTCAATATGGCGAACCTTCGCTTTCATGAGAGATGGGTACTGCACAACTGCTACTTGCTTTGTTACTTGAGCAAGTAGGCGAACTGTTCTAGAAATTACATCATCTAAATCAGTTGCGCCATCTAAGAAATTTTCAATTGCTTTGCGCTCTGCCGAAGATAGTGGTTTAATCTCAGCAAGTTGGTCGACGAAAACTCGATACCCCTTATTTGTTGGAATTCTTCCGGCACTTGTGTGAGGTTGAGTAATTAGCCCGGCATCTTCTAGAACTGCCATTTCATTTCGGATAGTTGCAGGCGAAACACCTAACCCAGATCTCTCAGATAATGTTTTAGAACCGACAGGCTCTTCCGTAGCAACATACTCATCAACTATTGCCTTCAGGATTTCTAGCTGTCGACCAGCGACCTTATTACTCATAAGCCAACGCTACTACAAGAGGATTTCACGGACGATTCGATCTGCAATAAGCCGTCCTTCTAAGGTTAAAGCTGCTCGGCCATTATCCCAATTACCTTCATCTAGGTGACCACTTTTTACATATCCAGATAAATCTAAAATTTGTTTTTCATTTAAAGTACTTTTCTCTACCCCACTTGGCAGTCGGATAGAAAGCATTAAGCGTTCGCTCTCCACTTGTGATTCTTTAAGATCTTCCGATTCAGCTACCGGAGTCTCTCCGGCATCAATTTTTTGTTTATAAAGGTTGGGGTGCTTAACATTCCAAAACCTCTTTCCATTTATATGAGAGTGCGCGCCAGGACCCGCTCCCCACCAATTATGACCAAGCCAGTAGGCAAGATTATGTTTGCTTTCAGAGTTCGGCTTAGACCAGTTACTTAATTCATACCAATTAAAACCAAATTTTGTAAATGCATGATCAGCCATGAGATATTTTTCTGCAGTTAAATCATCATCTACTGGGCCTACTTCACCTCGTTTAATTTGGGCAGCCAACTTTGTGCCCTCTTCAATTATTAATGCATAAGCAGAAATATGGGTGATGGGAAGTGAAAGTGCGGTATCAATAGTTTTTTGCCAGTCTGCTTTTGACTCCCCTGGGGTACCGTAAATTAAATCAACTGAGATCTCTTTGAAGCCAACCTCACTGGCCCATTGCGTTACTTGATAGAGATTGTCTGGATTATGTGTTCGATCTAAGGTGGCCAGAACATGAGGTATCGCTGATTGCATTCCAAATGAAACTCTATTAACACCAGCTTTATAAAAATTCTCTAATTTTTCTCTATCTACAGTGTCTGGATTGCTCTCTAGTGTGATTTCAATATCGCTGGCTAAATCAAACTCAGATCCGATAGCCGCGATTATCAATTTAATATCTGATGCCTCCATAAGTGATGGTGTGCCACCACCAAAGAAAATTGAGGGCACAGTTGCCCGATCTCCTATCTGCTTGCGAGCAGATTTAATCTCAGCGATTAAAAGATTTGTGTATGAATTAGTTATGCTTTTTAGACCAGTTGTAATTTGAAGTTCGCTTGGTGTGTAGGTATTAAAATCACAATAACCACACCGTTTTATGCAATAAGGGATATGAACATAAAATGCGAGATTCACTTACTTTTTCTTTTCACTCGCTTTATCTGAATCAGTGGTCAATGCGGCAATAAATGCTTCTTGTGGGACTTCAACTCTACCGACCATCTTCATTCGCTTCTTACCCTCTTTTTGCTTTTCAAGAAGCTTGCGCTTACGAGTGATATCGCCGCCATAACACTTTGCTAATACATCTTTTCGGATAGCTCTGATATTTTCTCGGGCAATTATTTTTGCACCAATCGCTGCTTGGATCGGTACCTCAAACTGCTGACGTGGGATTAACTCTCTTAATTTACCTGTCATAGTCACACCGTATGCATAAGCCTTATCGCGGTGAACAATTTGACTAAACGCATCCACTTTTTCACCTTGCAATAAAATATCAACTTTAACTAAGTCGCCAGCCTCTTCACCTATCGGTTCATAATCAAGAGAGGCATAACCCTTAGTTCTAGATTTGAGTTGGTCAAAGAAATCAAAAACAATTTCGGCAAGTGGGAGCGTGTAGCGAATCTCAACCCGATCCTCAGACAAATAATCCATACCTTTTTGTACGCCTCTACGTTGCTGGCAAAGCTCCATGATCGTTCCGATAAATTCACTAGGAGCCAAAATAGTGGCCTTAACAATCGGTTCTTGAACTTCAGCGATTTTGCCATCTGGGTACTCAGATGGGTTGGTAACAACTAATTTTTTGCCATCATCTAACGTGACCTTATAAACCACGCTCGGGGCGGTTGAAATTAAAGTTAACCCTGCTTCTCTTTCTAATCTTTCTCTGACAATCTCCATGTGCAATAGTCCTAAGAAGCCACATCTAAAGCCAAAACCAAGTGCGTCAGATGACTCTGGTTCGAAAACTAAAGCAGCATCATTTAATTGTAATTTATCTAATGCTTCGCGCAGCATTGGATACTCAGCTCCTTCTAATGGAAATAACCCAGAGAAAACCATTGGCTTGGGATCTTTATAACCAGCAAGAGCAACTGTGGCTGGATTGTTGTAAGTAGTGACGGTATCTCCAACTCGAGACTGCCTTACATCCTTAACGCCAGTAATTAAATAACCTACTTCACCAACACCTAATCCCTTACTTGCCATTGGCTCAGGTGAAATGACTCCAACCTCAAGCATTTCATGTCTAACTCCAGTTGAATACATCTGAATTTGATCACGTGGAGAAAGATGTCCATCAACTACACGAACATAGGTAACCACTCCACGATAAGAGTCATAAACTGAATCAAAAATTAATGCTCTAGTAGGAGCTTTTGGATCACCAATTGGTGGTGGGATTTGCTTAACAATTTCATCAAGTAGCGTTTCAACGCCAGCTCCGGTTTTTCCAGAAACTCGCAAACAATCTTCTGGTTTGCAACCAATTAAATTAGCAAGTTCTATTGCGAATTTCTCAGGCTGAGCTGCTGGTAAATCAATCTTGTTTAAAACTGGAATTATGGTCAGGTTGTTTTCCATCGCTAAATAAAGATTAGCCAAAGTCTGCGCTTCAATACCTTGTGCGCAATCAACAAGTAATACCGCACCCTCACATGCAGCAAGAGATCGGGAAACTTCATAGGTGAAGTCAACATGGCCCGGTGTATCGATCATATTTAAAATATATTCTTCGTTATCAATACCTGATCGCCACGGCAATCTAACTGCCTGGCTCTTAATTGTGATGCCTCGCTCGCGTTCAATATCCATTCGATCTAGATACTGCGCACGCATATTTCGGTCCTCTACAACACCGGTAATTCCCAACATACGATCGGCCAAAGTTGATTTACCGTGATCAATATGCGCGATGATGCAAAAATTTCTAATTTGCGCAGGATTTGTTGCAGCAGGCTGCGGTGCTTTTGCAATCGAGATGGCAGGCATTTATGCCTTAAGAGTGTCTAGAAAATTAACGAACGCCAGCTTTGTTGGCCAACTTCGCCATTGCTGACTTTTTGTTTGCTGCATTATTGGCATGGATTACGCCTTTTGAAACAGCCATATCTAGTGAACGAGAAGCATCGGTAAACTCTGCTTTAATTTTTGCAGCATCTCCGGCAGTTACCGCATCACGAAATCTACGAATGGCAGTACGAAGCGCTGAGCGATAAGCCTTGTTGCGATCCTGCGCCTTATTGTTGGTGCGAATTCGTTTGATCTGGGACTTGATGTTTGCCACTGAAGATTACCTTTTCTCTTTTATCTCTTAAAAACATATTTAAGAAGAACGGAAGGGTATCAGCGCATGGCCATTACGCTCAAACTGAGCGTGGTTATCTAGCGCTTTTTGCCGCACTGACGGTCATAACCGCCTGCTCCAAGGCATAGATCGGATCTGAGGCTGCTCCTTTGATATCTGCATCGGCTGCTGCAATTGCCACAACCGCTTTAGCTAATCCACCCTCACTCCATCCAGTTAACTGCCGCCGTGCTTTATCAATTTGCCAAGGTGCGATCGCTAATGCGGAAGCTAACTCAAATGATTTAGCACTACGTGAAGCTCCAGAAACCTTTGCCAGGGTTCGAAGGGACGAAGCCAGCGCACTAACAATTAAAACTGGATCAGTTCCAGTTGATAGTGCATTTCGCAAATTTATTAAAGCAATTGCTGTTTTGCCATCTAGCGCAGCATCTGCGACATCAAAGCCAGTACTTTCCACTCTACCCATTTGATATCTAGCCACATCATCCTCATCAATAACTTTCTGAAATGCAACATCTGAGGCAAGTTGGGAACAAGCCGCACTCAATTCTCTTAAATCGCTTCCTAATGAATCAATCAATGCGCTAACAGCTTCTGTACTTATTTTACGTTCTAATCTCTTAAACTCTGCTCGAACAAAATCAGATTTTTCACTCTCTTTTTTTATTGCCTCGGCAGCAATGATCTCCGGATTAAGTTTCTTTATTTTGTCAATCAGTGCTTTACCTTTTACACCACCTTTATGCCAAAGTACCAAGGTTAAGTTCTCATCTTGATTTTCTAAATAACTTACTACCTCATCACTGCATTCGGCAGTTAAATCTTGCAAATCTTTAATCACAACAACTCGGGCGTCAGCAAAAAGTGAAGGAGCTAAACTGTCAGTGATAAAGCCAACCTCTAATTCATCTGCAGAAAAAATACTTGTTTGTGCGCCAGCTTTTGTGGCAATCACTTGGGAAATTGCGCGGTCAGCAAGCAGGCTCTCTGCGCCTTGTATCAAAACTAACCCCACCTAATTTGCCACCATTCTTTTCCGGTTACCCTGATCTTATTCGGTGAGGCAAGTGCTAGCCCACCTGATTGGTCTGTGCGCCAGACTGAAATTTGCCTCACCTCTAGTTGAGCAATCAGATCAGAGGAGGGATGCCCGTACCTATTACCTGCACCAACGCTAATTAGGGCAACTTTAGGTTTGAGCAAATCTAACATTGGTAAATATTGATAACTAGATCCATGGTGAGAAACTTTTAAAACATCCACCGGAGTTAATTCACCAGAATTAGTGATTATCTCCTGTACTGGAGGTTCTATGTCGCCGGCGGTAAATAAAGTTAAATCCTTACTCTTTATAACTAGAGCAATGCTTGAATTATTAATCTCTGAGCCATCCCCAGGCAGTGACTGAAAATCTTGTTGCCTCGCATCAGGCCATAACACCTTAATCGCTACTGAGTTGGCAGGAAATGCAAAGTTATCCCCTGACTTTACCGTTCTAGTTTTAATTCCACTCAGTAAATTCATGACTAGTTTAGAAGACTGCTCTGGCTGTAAGTTATTTGAAATCCAAACCTCTCCAATATCTCGGCCCTTAATTACCGATGAAACTCCACCCACATGGTCAGCATGAAAATGGGTTAGGACCAATAATGGAATCTTTTTGATCTTTAGTTGATTTAAGCATCTATCCATTTTTATTGGATCTGGACCAGTATCTATAACTAATCCACTTCCCCTCCCAAGGTTGATCACTAAGCCATCACCCTGGCCAACATCACAATTAGCAATTTGCCAGCCGGGTCCTGGCCAAAGATATGAACTAAGAACAAGTTGCAGAGCAAATATAGTCAAAACTAAGATAATGATAATTCGCTTTTTCGCAAGAAGTAAAATAACTAAAATTAAGAATATTATTGAGAATACCCCACTATAGTTAAAGGTAAT
>Ga0247833_1003022_pt1 | contig 23153 bp, 16 predicted proteins | sample LaCruzMarch2015__7_FD_187117 | JGI IMG/M metagenome (GOLD analysis project Ga0247833, IMG submission 187117) | Freshwater microbial communities from meromictic Lake La Cruz, Castile-La Mancha, Spain - LaCruzMarch2015_8m | ecosystem: Environmental > Aquatic > Freshwater > Lake | place: Spain... | reverse complement strand
TTGTTTAATCCATTTTTTATTTTTTTTTTTATTTTCATTATCTTTTTTTTTGAAAAAATCAAAAGAAAGAGGTAGAATTTCTTGAATATTTTTATACCCTAAAAAACGACAGTATTCTTCAATTAAATCTATTTCTCGAGTTAAATCATTTCGTGAAGATGGAATACTAAAATAACAATTTTCTTGAGTTAAACAAATTTTTTTTAGGGAAGCTTTTTCAAAAATAGAAAAATCGATATTTTCTTTTCGAATATTTAAAAAATAAAAAAAAGAAAGAAAATTAAGTTTAATTATTTTTTCATTTTTTAATTGAAGAGTTTTTTCATTTTTTAGATATACTTTTGAATCAATTGAAACATTATAAATAATTTCGAATAAACTTAATAAACGTTGAAAAGAAAATTTAAAATTTTCTAAAAAAGTTTTTCTTAAGAAACGATAAGATAAATTTGTTTTTAATGAGTTTAATTGTAAAGGATTTTCATAAATATCATAAAAAATTCCTTGAATAAAAAATTCAGGTTCTAGAGATAAATTTTGATTCTTACTATTTTGATTTTCGTATAAAGAATCTTTTTTCTTATTTCCTAATATTGATAAAATATGGGACTTATTTTCTTTCTGATTTAAAATTATTGTTCCTGGATAAAGATCAAAAGAAAAATTGTTTGTTTCATTATTTGTTTCTTCAGAAGTAGTACTTAGTAATTTTTGTTGAGTGAAAAATTCTTCATTTATTTTTTCTAAAGTAAAAGAAAGATTTTGTTTTTTTAATTGAGTAGATTCTGTTTCTGCTCTGACTGAGTTATTATAGGGAAAATTCTTTTCAACAGAGGAAATAGGAAACGTAACAAAAGATTGTCCCCATTCACAATTAATGAGTTCAATTAAATCTTGATAATTTTTTTTAGGACAAATACCAAACTCTAATAATTTTTCTTGAATCCAAATAGGAGACGAAGATAAATTCAATAAATTTATTTCAGATTTTTTTTTATTTATTTTAAATATATAAACAAGTAAAGAAGAGAGATTTGAATCTATTTTTATAGATTCGTAATGAAAATATTGTAAATATTTTTGTTTAAGTAAAAAAGAATAGTTTTGTTTTAATCCTTCCCATTTTTGATATAAATCAAATAAAAATAAAACAGATAATTCTTGTAAAAAGATTTTTTCTATTAAAAGATCTTCACGATTCGATGGAACTTTAATGAAAATTTGGATTTTTTCTGAAAAATTAAAGGATTCAATCGTTACATTATCGATTTCAAAGCCGATCATATTTAATTTTTCAATTACATCTTGAAGTTTCAAGTCTTGAAGAGAAATTTTTGAATAATTTTGTAAACGAGTTAGGGAATATTCCATCAGATTATTTATTAGTAATATTTTTCTTATTAAAAGTTCTTTAGAATGTAAAAAGAAAAAATTCGAAAATTATTTTTTATTAAAAAATAATTCATTTTCTCTAGAATAAATATACATAAAATTTAAAAAAAGAAACCATTCTTTAGAATTTTTAAAAAAAAAACTAGATTTAATCATATAAGGTTCACCATTCTGAAATATAGGTTTTATTACTTGTGAAAAAATTTTTTTTTTATTCTGATCCCAAACTAAAGTCGTACCATTGATAATTATATCATATTTAGATTCAGATAAATTTTTGGAAGTAATCTTAAAGATATGTGGGTTTGTGAAAAAAAATGTAGCTGTTCCTGTATTCCCAAATTTAGATTTGGTTAATTTAATAAAAGGAATTGTAGTTTCATTATTTTCAGGTATAAATTGAATAAATGCAGTTTTTCTTTGATCTATCATTATTATTTCTATTTTTTAATCTATAAAATAATTGCTTGAGTTATTATAGTAAACATTGCTAGAAAAAAAAGCTCGACAATCAAAAAGAATCAATTTTGTTCTGGGATAGTAGGGATCGAACCTACGAATGACGGAGTCAAAGTCCATTGCCTTACCACTTGGCTACATCCCATGATATAATGTATGATTGTAATCATAACATAATTTTTTTTTGTAAAAAATTAAATAATTTTTAATTATTTCTCAATCCGTTTTAAAAAGTAAAAGAAAAATAATTTTTTTGGGCAAGGAGGGATTCGAACCCCCGACTCCGTAGTTCGTAGCCACGTGCTCTAGCCTCTGAGCTACATGCCCTGATTTTATTTCTCCATATGCTTGTTTTATAACAAATTCTTTGTTTTCAAAAAAATTTAATATTTTACATTTTTATTTTTCCTTCTATGAAAAAATCTTTTTCTTTATTTAAAAATTTATCATTAACCTTAGATACACTTGAAACTATTAGCAATTGTATCAAAATTACATTGGGGCCAAACGGAAAAAGTGGAATGTCTGCTTCTCTAAAAAATGAATTAAAATATTTAACAAGTGGTTCCTTATTAATTAAAGCATTAGAATTTCCGGATAATTCAAGCAATATTATTCTAAAATTAATTGAACAAGGTTCAATTAAAACTTCTTTAATTTCTAGTGATGGATCCACTACAACTTTACTTTTTACGTGTGAATTATTAAAAAATTCATTTTCTTTTTTAATGAATGGATATAATGGAATCCTTTTAGCAAATGGATTTAAAAAAATAGCTTATTTTTTAGTTTCAAAAGTATTGGATTATTCAAAACCGATAACAGAAAAAAAAGAATTATTAGGCGTATTAAAAACTTCTTTAGGAAAAAAAGTAAAAAATGATTTAATTGATGTTTTATATACCTCTGCTTCTGAATTAGGAAGAGATGGTCTTATCTTTGTTGAAGAAAATTATACAGATTCTAATGAAATTGAAATTGTTCAAGGTATTGAATTAGATCGAGGATTCGCATCTTCTTATTTTGTGAATGATTTAAAAAATTTTGAGGTTGTATATGAAAATCCATATATTTTAATCACAAATACTCCTATTACTTCTTTAAATCAGTTACGTGAAATTATAGATTATATAAAAGAAACAAATCGTCCATTGATTTTAATTGCTGAAGAAATAAATAAAGAAATTTTATCTACTTTAGTTTTAAATAATATTCAAAAAAAAATAAAAATTGCAGTAATTAAATATACTTCAATTAAATTTGTTCAGACTGGAATTTTAGAAGATTTAGCTACTTTAACTCATTCAAATTATTTTGTTTCGAACTTAAAAAATGAAATTAGAAATTTAACAGTTCAAGATTTAGGAAATGCAGAAAAAGTAATTATTAAAAAAGATAAAAGTACGTTTCTTATTTCTAAATTTTCTAAATTAATTACAAAACGAAGAATTAATGAATTGAATCGTGAATTACTAAGTAGTGAAACAGAATTTGAAAAAACCCTTTTTAAAACACGAATCGCTCGTCTTTCAGGAAATATTATTAAACTAAAATTAGGCCAATATGCGACTGCTCCAATTGATGAACAAAAACAACGAGTAGAGAATTCTTTAAATACTATTAAATCAGCTTTAGAAGAAGGCGTTCTTCCTGGTGGCGGTATCTTTTATTTACAAGTGAGAGAAGAATTAAAAAATTGGGCTTATTTAAACTTAGTAGGAGAAGAAATCTTTGCTATGCAAATTGTTGTACAAGCTCTTGCAAAACCTTTTGAAGAATTAATGAATACAAGACCTAGTTTTCAAATTTCAATGTATGAAATTTTTAAAAATTTATCTGAAAAGGGATATCCATATGGATATGATTTGGTAACAAAAAATATTTTGCATACTTTTGAAAATGGTTTAGTGGATTCATCAAAATCAGTTAGGGCAATATTATGGAATGCATTAACTTTAGTCTCTATCATTATAACAAGTGAATAATCAAAAAATAAAAAATATTATTTTTTATTTTTTGTTTTTTTTTAGTTTAAGAATTAACTTGTTTATCTTCAGTTAACATTTTTGCAATAAGATGTCGAACAGTATTTGTTGGATAAGCTCCATAATTTAAGTATTTTTGTAAAAGAAGTTTATCAAAAGTTAAAAGTTTTCGAATAGGATCATAATATCCAAATTCAAGAATACTTTTTCCATCTCTTCTTGATAAACTTTCCATTAAAACAATTTTATAATAAGGTGTTTTTTTGCGTCCTGTTCGTTTTAAACGTATTTTTAACATATTTTTTTCTCTTTAATTAATTATTTTTCCTAAAGATTTATATCCAAATTAGCTACTTTTTTCAAAATTTTATTTTTCTTTTCAAAAGCATTAAAAGAAAAATAAATTCATAAATAAGGCACTTATCGTAGTATATCAGTTTTTAGTTAATTTACATTTGATAAAAGTTGACCTGCAAGAATAATACAATAATATCGTGATTGTGACAATAGATAAGTAATACTTGTTAAGGCCTCAATTCCTAAAATTACTGAAATATCAAAATTAGTTCTTCCAAATTGAACAGGAGGAATTAATCTAAGCCAAAAAGAAAAATATCCTTCTGTATATACTCGAAAAACAGAAAAAGGCCAAAGATAAGGATTAATCATAGGCAATGCATCAAATGTTAATTTTGAAAAACAAAAAATTCGATAGAAACGCATTAACCAAATCATGAAATAAAGTATATTTGCACAGATAATAAAAAAAAAGGAACTTACATAAAAGAAATTATTAAAAATAGTCTCATTCGTCAAATAAATACTAATATCGTTACATAGAGTTAGAACTTCTAAATACATAAGCTCAATAAAATCCATACAATCTAAAAGAAAGTCCATAATGTTCAAAAAAATTGAAGGAATAAGTAATTATTAATAATGAATAAGAAATAAAAAAAATATACTACTAAAAATTAATAGTATATTTTTCCTCCTCCCCATTTTTCTGCAACAATTTTAGGTTGAATTAAAATATGTCCAGCAATTGCAACTAAATCATCTTCAGTTAAACTGCGCATTTTTGGGAAAATATCTGCACTTTTAATACTTGGATGAATTTCTGCAATAGATTCTAATCCATCAAATGAAGTTGGATTTTTGATATAATCAACTAAACTTGAAATTGTATTTCTTGATGGCGTAGCTAAACTTAATGCTTCTGCGTCTAATCCAACATTTGGATTTGTTTTTGTAATTCCACCTGTATGACAAACGGAACATGTATTATTAAAAAGTCTTTTTCCTCTTTTTACTTGTTCTGGAGTAAAAATAACTGTTTTTGTTGATGTTAAAGGAAGAGTACGCACAGCTTCATCTAATTCAATTGCTTGAGCGACTTGTGATGATGAAATAAAAGCAAAAAAAACTAAAAGAGAGAAAAAACTGCGAGAAATAAGGGTTAGTAAATTTTTCATATTGAAAGAAAAAGATTTAAAAAATTAAAAAACTTAAAAAGGTTGCCTATCTATATTATACCAAGATATTATAGATTTCTTTTTTTTATTCTAACTCTTCTTTTTGTGTAGTATAATAAAAAGTGTAAATATAGTCTATTTTTTTATTTTTTTTTTAATTAATTGATTAAAAACTTTAATTTAGCTACTTATTTTTTTTATTATTAAAAATTTATTCTTTACTACTATGAATGACTTAAAAAATCAAACAAATTTGGAAATTAATGAAGTCATTAATCAACCTTATAAATATGGATTCGTAACTAATATTGAAAAAGAAAGTTTTCCAATAGGTTTAAATGAAGAAATTATTGGATTAATTTCTAAAAAAAAAAATGAACCACCTTTTTTAGTTACTTTTCGTTTAAAAGCTTATAAAAAATGGCTTGAAATGAAATCTCCTGAATGGGCTAATTTAACTATTAATCCCATTGACTATAACAAAATTACATATTATTCAATTCCAAAACAAAAAAAAAAATTAAATTCTTTAGAAGAAGTTGATCCTGAAATTTTAAAAACCTTTGAAAAATTAGGAATTTCATTGGAAGAACAAAAAAAATTATCCAATGTTGCAATTGATGCTGTTTTTGATAGTATTTCGATTGGTACTACTTATAAAGAAAAATTAGCAAAATCTGGAGTTATTTTTTGTTCAATCTCAGATGCTATTCAATATTATCCAACTTTAGTTGAGAAATTTTTAGGAAGTGTTATTTCACAGGGTGATAATTTTTTTGCTGCTTTAAATTCAGCTGTATTTAGTGATGGTTCGTTTTGTTATATTCCAAAAAATGTAATTTGTCCTTTAGAATTATCGACTTACTTTCGTATTAATGATAAAGATTCTGGACAATTTGAGCGTACGCTTATTATTGCAGAAAAAAATAGTAGTATCAATTATTTAGAAGGATGTACTGCTCCTCAATTTAGCGAAAATCAATTGCATGCTGCCATTGTTGAATTAATTGCATTTGAAAATGCAAAAATTAAATATTCAACAGTTCAAAATTGGTATAGCGGAGATAAAGAAGGGCTTGGTGGAATTTATAATTTTGTTACTAAACGTGGATTATGTATTGGAAAAAATTCTGTAATTTCTTGGACACAAGTGGAAACTGGTTCTGCAATTACTTGGAAATATCCAAGTTGTACTTTATTAGGTGAAAATTCAACAGGAGAATTTTATTCTATTGCTCTTACAAATAATTATCAACAAGCTGATACTGGAACTAAAATGATTCATTTAGGAAAAAAAACAAAAAGTAAAATTATCTCCAAAGGAATCTCATGCGGATATTCTAAAAATGCTTATCGAGGATTAGTAAAGATTGGAACAAATGCATCTTATTCACGTAATTTTTCTCAATGTGATTCGTTTTTAGTTGGTTCATCTTCCTTAGCCGCTACATATCCCTATTTAGAAGTTGGAAATTCAACTGCTATAGTTGAACATGAAGCTAAAATTTCCAAAATAAGTGAAGAACAACTTTTTTATTTACTTCAAAGAGGAATAGGAACAGAACAAGCTATTAGTTTATTAATTAGCGGTTTTTGTAAAGATGTAGTAATGATGCTTCCCATGGAATTTGCAACCGAAGCTGATAAACTATTATCTTTAAAATTAGAAGGAACAGTCGGCTAATTAGAAATTTTCAGTAAAACAAAAATAATTAAAGAGACTCGTACAGAGTACAGAATTTTTTTGATAACTGATTTTCTCAGTTATCTTCTAATTAATTCGTTCCCAATTAATTCGTTAAATTAATTTTATATGACAATAATCAATCAAATAGAAAACGAAAAAGAAAAAAAAATAATTTTAAAAATAAAAAATTTAGAAGCTTCGATTGAAACAACCCAAATCTTAAATAAATTTAATTTAGAAATAAAAGAAAATGAAATTCATGTGATTATGGGACCAAATGGATCAGGAAAAAGCACTTTTTCAAAATTATTGGCAGGTCATCCTTCTTATTCGGTTACAAATGGAGAAATTCTTTTTAAAGAAAAAAATTTATTAGAAATGGCTCCTGAAATTAGATCACATGAAGGATTATTTTTAGCCTTTCAATATCCAATTGAAATTTCTGGGGTAAGTAATTATGATTTTTTACGAATTGCTTATAATGAACAAAGAAAATATGAAAATAAAAAAGAATTGGATCCCTTAGAATTTATGGAATTAACTCAATTATTTTTAACTCAGTTAAAAATGAAAAATGAATTCTTAAATCGAAATCTAAATGAAGGATTTTCTGGAGGAGAAAAAAAAAGAAATGAAATTTTACAAATGCTTTTACTAAATCCAAAATTGATTATTTTAGATGAAATTGATTCTGGATTAGATATTGATGCATTAAAAATTATTTGTGAAGCTATTCAAACAAATGTAAATAAAAATTCTTCTTTAATTATTATTACCCATTATCCCCGTATTTTAAAATATTTAACTCCTACTTATGTTCATATTATGAAAGAAGGAAAAATTATTAAAACGGGAAATATGGAACTTGTTGATTATTTAGAACAAGAGGGCTATGAAAAACTTTTTTAATTTTAATTAAATAAAGAAATAAAGAAAGAAAAAAAGAAAAAATACTTTTCCTTAGAAATCTAAGGAAAAATATTAAACAATTGCTTGTTTGATTTCTTTATTGATAATATCAAGAATAGCTTCTTTTAATAATTCTTCTGATTCAGGAGTTAATTTTTGAGATTCTTTAACTAAATTAAAGAAACGTAAATCAGTTTCTCCTAAATATTCCTGTAATTTACTTCCAAATAGACTAACATCAGAAACTGATAAATTATCTAAATATCCATTTGTACCAGCATAAATTAAAGCAACTTGAACTTCAACAGATTTAGGTGAATTTTGTGGTTGTTTTAATAATTCACGTAAACGTTGACCACGTGCTAACTGTTGTAAAGTTGCTTTATCTAAATCTGAAGCAAATTGAGAGAATGCTTCTAATTCAGCAAATTGTGCTAACTCTAATTTTAATTTCCCCGCAACTTGTTTCATTGCTTTAATTTGTGCTGCTGATCCAACACGGGATACAGAAATTCCAACATCAATGGCAGGTTTAATTCCAGAGTTAAATAAATCTTTAGATAGGAAAATTTGTCCATCTGTAATAGAAATAACATTTGTTGGAATATAAGCTGAAACATCCCCAGCTTCCGTTTCAATGATTGGAAGAGCTGTCATACTTCCTCCCCCTAAATTTTTATTTAATTTAGCTGCACGTTCTAATAAACGAGAATGTAAATAGAAAACATCACCAGGGAAAGCTTCACGACCAGGTGGACGTCTTAATAATAAAGACATTTGACGATAAGCTTGAGCTTGTTTCGTTAAATCATCATAAATAACTAAAGTGCTTCTTCCTTGATACATAAAATATTCCGCAATTGTTGCTCCAGTATATGGTGCTAAATATTGTAATGTAGCAGGTTCACTTGCAAAAGCAGCAACGATACAAGTATAATCTAAAGCTCCTTTTTCTTTTAAAACACTTACAGCTTGTGCAACTGTAGAAGCTTTTTGTCCAATGGCAACATAAACACAAACAACATTTTCCGTTTTTTGGTTAATAATTGTATCTAACGCAATTGATGTTTTTCCTGTTTGACGATCTCCAATAATTAATTCACGTTGTCCTCTTCCAATTGGAATCATAGAATCAATAGAAACAATTCCTGTTTGCATTGGTTCACAAACGGATTGCCTAGCAATAATTCCTGGTGCTGGTGATTCAATTAAACGTGTTTCTGAAGTTGTAATTGTTCCTAATCCATCAATAGGATTTACTAAAGCATCAACAACACGTCCTAATAAATCTAATCCTACAGAAACTTGTGCAATTTTTCCTGTAGCACGTACACGACTTCCTTGTTGAATAGCACGTCCCGTTCCCATTAAAACTGCTCCAACGTTTGTTGTTTCTAAATTTAAAGCAATTCCAATTGTTTGATCTTCAAATTCTAAAAGTTCTCCAGAAGAGACATTTTCTAATCCATAAATTCGAGCAATTCCATCTCCAACTTGTAAAACAATTCCAATGTCTGAAGTTCTTGGAATTGATTGAATATATTCATTTAACCTATTTTCAACAAAATTAGTTAATTGGCTTACATTTTTCATATTAATATATAGTTAGTTTTCAAAAAAGGGTAATAGGATAAGAATAAAAATAGAACTTAGAATTAAAATTCAAACAAATATTTAAAATTAAATTTCACTGATAAAACTATCAAATTGTTTTATAAGACTTATATCGACAGCTATTGAATTATATTCTAAGATAAATCCTCCTAAAATTCGAGGATCATGTATTAAATTTAATATAATTTCTTTTCCTTTTGTTAACGTTCTTAAAGATTCTAAAATTTTTTCTCCTAATCTATTTGTTAATGAACTGGCAATAATCATTTTGACTTGAATGGAAGAATTTTTTTTCTCAAGAATTTGACTAAATTCCTCACTAATTTCACTCAAAAATTTTAGATGTCTTCTTTCTGTTAACAATTTTAAAAATGCTTGTGAAGTGGAAGTTAATCCCGGAAAAGTGGTTAAAAGAATATCTAATTTTTCTTCTTCGGGATAAGTTGGATTTTTAAAAAGATCTCTGATAAATTTTGAAGAAATCATAATTGCACTAAGTAAGATTAACTCTTCCCCAATAACAAAGCTATCAATATCAAATGGAAGATATTCATTTTCCACTTCTTGATTTTCTTTTAAATAAAGTTTTTCAGAATCATAAACACTTCTATACAAAGCCTTTGCATAAATATAACTAATTCTATTATTCTTCATTTTGATCCTCCTAATTCTTTAATTATTTGCTCTACTAAGACTGTTTGTTGTTTTTCATCTAACAATAAAAATTGTTTTAAAATTTTACTTGCGGTAAATAAAATAAATTGACGTCTTAATGCAATAAATGCTTTTTTTTCAACAGAAGTAATTAAAATTTCAGTTGATGCAAAATTCTCTTCTAAACTTTTTTTAACAAATTTATATTTATTGGTAACAATTTCTATTTTTTCTTTTTCATATAATTCATTCCAAGATTGTAAAATCAAGAATGTATTATCATAATTAACTAATGATGTGTCCAAATAATTTGATGCATTAACTAAATCTTTTTGTGCATTTTCAATTGTTTGTAAAATAGATGATTGTCTTTCATTTAATGTTACGCCTACAAAATTTTTATAAACATAAACTAAAAGCCCAATTAATAATAAGATATTAATAAGATTTGTTTCTAAAATATTTGAATTAAATTCTAGAAAAGATTCTTCATTATTTAAAAAAAATGAAAAAAAGAAAAAATTTTCTGTATCCATTGGAAGTTGAAATGGAATATAACTAAAAGCCATAAAAGGTTTAATGATAAATTATTTTTCTTTAGATAATCTTTTTCATTTTGTCAGTTTGTTTGTTTCTCAACTAAGTAGCTACAATTCAAAAATTATTTAAAATTATTATATTTTTCTGATTGCAATAATTCCTAAGTTTAAGTTAAGAAAAAAATTTATTAACTAAATTTTTTGATTACATAATTTGATGCTAATGCTAAAAGATCATTATTTACAGAATTTAAAATATAAGCAGATTTTATAGCTAAATCTCCTTTTAATTCATTTACAATATTTGTATTTTCTGTTTGAAGAGATAAAATTTCTTCATCAAATTCTGAATTTGTATAATCTTTTACAAGTTGCACTTGTCGTGTTAATTCTTCAATTTCAGAAAGAATTGCTTGAATGGATTCCGAAATATTTTGATGTCCAATTGCTAAAGTAAAATAAGATTGAAGTAAATTCCCATTAATGAATTCGTTACGCTCCTCAATTTGATTGGCTATCGGATTTAGATATACAGAAGTAACAACAAAGGCAAGAATAATAAATAAAATGGCTTCGGCTGCAAAAGTTAAGTCAAAGTCAAATAATCCGCTTGCACTAAGAAAAAAACTTTCCGTTGCTACAAAATTATCTGTATGGCTAAAAGTAGCTGGAACTGATAATAAATTATCCGCAAATGAAAAAAAATTCATAGTAGTAGTTTTGATTTTCGTTCTAAAATTAGGCTTTCTTCTTTTCTTTTTTCATTAAAAAAAAGAAAAGAAGAAAAAAAACATTAATTAATAAATGGGTTTGCAAAAAGTAATGATAAAGCTACAACTAGTCCATAAATTGTTAAAGCTTCCATAAAGGCAAATGATAATAAAAGAGTTCCTCTAATTTTTCCTTCTGCTTCAGGTTGACGTGCAATTCCTTCAACAGCTTGACCAGCAGCAGTTCCTTGACCAATCCCTGGACCAATTCCAGCAAAACCAACAGCGAAGGCAGCAGCAATTACAGAAGCGGCAGCAATAGTAGAATCAACCATAATAGTATAAATTATTAAAAATGTTTAAAAATATAGAAAAGAATTAACAAATTTCAGAAAAGGTTTGAAATATTTTATTAGTGATACTTAAGTATCAATACTATCTGAGGGAAAAATAGAAAAAAATTTTATACTTTAATTTTACCAAACTTTATTCAATAACTTCTCCAATATATGCTCCGGCTAAAGTAGCAAAAATTAAAGCTTGAATTGATCCAGCAAATAATCCTAAAACCATAATTGGAACTGGAATTAAAATTGGAACAAGAGAACATAATACTGCAACGGTTAATTCATCTGCTACAATGTTTCCAAAAAGACGGAAATTTAAAGATAAAGGTTTTGTGAAATCTTCAATGATATTAATCGGAAGTAAAAAAACACTAGGTTTAATATAACGTTTAAAATAACCAATTCCTTTAATTTTAAATCCAGCAGAAAAATATGTTAACGATGTTAAAATTGCTAAACAAGCAGTAGTATTAATATCATTTGTTGGGGCTGCTAATTCTCCATCTGGAATTTCAATTAATTTCCATGGAATTAAAGCTCCTGCCCAATTAGACCCTAAAATAAAAAGAAAAATAGTAGTAATAAAGGGTAAAAATTGTGAATAATAGGAAGGTCCTAATTGACTAAAGGCAATCCCTTTTACTAAATCATAAATAACTTCTAAAATATTTTGAAGTCCTCCAGGGACTTTTTGTAAGTTATTTGTTCCTAAAATTAAAAAAAGACTTACAACTGTTACTACAAAAGAAGAAACAAAGACTGTTTCTGCATGTAAATGTAAATTTTCTGTAAAATTAATATATAAATGTGATCCTACTTCAATTTTTGATAACAAAAAAGTATACATAACGTTAATTGTTTCTTATATAACTAAAATTTCTTTTTTTTTCTTTTTTATATTCTTTTTTATTAGTTATAGTTGAAAAAAATGTTATCTTTCTAAATTTTAAGAAAAAAGAAAATAAAAAAAAAGAGAAAAAGAAAAAAGAAATTTTTTTGACAATAAACAAATTTCCTAATGATTTATTTAAAAAAAAAATAAATACTAATTATTAATTAATTAGTTGCAAGCATATCATCTGCTTTTAAATTTAAACTTTGTGAACGATTATAACCTAAGCTAATACGATTCACTAAATAATTTAAAATAAAAGTAATTGATGAACTTGAGTCATCATTTGCAGGAATTGGAAAAGGAATTAAATCCGGATCACAATTACTATCAACAATACAAATAGCTGGAATACCTAAACGTAAACATTCTTGAATAGCTAAAGTATCTTTAAATTGATTTGTAAAAATTACCATATCAGGTAAATCTTTCATTTCTTTAATTCCTTTAAAAAGCCTTTTTAGTTTTTCCATTTCTTTTCGTTTTGAACTATATTCTTTTTTTGAAAGTTGTTCAAAAGTTCCATCTTTTTCTTGTTCTTCCATTATTTTTAATCGATCAATTTGTTTTTTAATAGTTGACCAATTTGTTAACATTCCTCCTAACCAACGATAATTAATATAAAAACTATTTACACGTTGAGCTTGTTTAGCAATAATTGATGATGAAAGTTTATTTGTTCCAACAAATAAAAATTTTTCTCCTTTTTCTGCTTTTTTTTCCAATACATTTCCTGCAATTTTTAATAATTTTGCTGTCTTAACTAAATCAAAAATATGATACCCATATTTGGAACATAAAATATAAGGTGCCATTTTTGGATTCCAATCTTTGGACGGATGCCCATAGTGAACTGAAGCTTTTACATATTGTTTTGCAATTGTTTTTCTATTTTCTTTTAATTTTTGTTTTTCTATTTTTTCGTCGTTTTGTATTACAGTATCATTCATTTGTTTTTTATCTTTTATTTTTAATTTTAATCTTTAAATAAATAAACTAGATCTAAATAATTTTTATAATTTAAAAAAGTCGAACCCGCTGGTACAAGTCTACCAAGAATTACACATTCTTTCAATCCTCGTAGCCAATCTGAAGTTCCTTCTAACGCAGCTTTCGTAAGAATTCGTTTTGTTTCTTGAAAACCTGCTGATGATAAAAAACCTTCTTTATTTAACGAAGAATTTGTTGTTGAAAATAAAAAGGGTTCATATACGGGTGGTTGAAAATTTTTAGTTTCTTGAAAAGCTTTATCAATTTCAAGTAAAAAAGAAATTCGAACTAATTCACCAGGTAAAAGAGGTGTATCTCCACTTTCTCTAATAATTGCTTTTGATGTCATTTGACGAACAATAATTTCAACATGCTTACTTGAAATTGTAATTCCTTGTGACTCATAAATTCCTTCTATTGAATTACTTAAAATTAATTGAAATTTATTTAAACTTCTAATAGTTCCTAAATAAATCCCATCAAATGTTTGATGATAAGAAACTAATGTACTTAATAATTCATGTAAATCAATCATTCCACGTGTAAGTGGCTCCGCAATATCGATAAAAGAACCAGGAGTAAATAAAAGATTTGCACGTAAAGAGAGACAATATCGTTTAATTGGTGTAATACATTCTAAAAGAAGAAATTTATTTTCAATTGTTTTTACAATTAATAAATCATTTAATCGTTTATTTTGAAATAAATATCCCGGTACTAACTGATTTTGTTTTGAATTATCAACAGAAAGTTTATTTTCTCTTTCATTTTTTTCTTTCCTTACCGAAGAACATTCATAAAGATTATAATCAAGATGAAGATATTTACGTTTTTTACGCTTAGCACCTAAATAAATCCAATTAGAATTTGAACTTTTATAATTTATTAAAAATTTTTCTTTTTTTTGATTTAAAAAATTGTAATAAGGATAATAATGATTTGGAACATTTTTTTTTCGTTTAATTGGTTGAAAACCAAAAGGTATTGGTGTAACTCTTACTAATTTATTATCAAAAATTTTAAAAATTCCTTGTGAAGAAATTATCTTTTGATTAGTTTCTTGATGTCGATTTGACGGAATACTTTGACTAACTTGTAAATAAAGTTTTTCTTTTTTTTTTCCTAAATCACTTAATTCAGTAGATTTTTTAAGTATACATTTTAAAACTTTTTGCGACTCTAAGTGAAGATATGTATCAATTAAACTATAAGATGATTTTAAAAAAATTCCTGGACGATTTGCTAAATAAGCCTTCATTTTGGGTTTACGGGCTTCAATTAGTTCTTCAATTTTTGGAAGTCCTTGTACAATATCTTCTGTTTGTTGGGTACAAGTTACCAAGGTAGCAAAAAATTTTTTTCTAAAACAAAATCTCCTTGTTTATAATTAATAATTGTTCCAGCATTTAAAAAAATAGGTACAGCTTTTTGAAAAAGAAATTGAGATCCAGTTTTTTTTAAAAAAAAACCTGGTTGAACAAAAGAATAACTCTTAGTAAAAAAATGTTCTCTTCTAACTATTTTTTTTTTCTTTGTAAAAGGAACTTTTTGATTTAATTGATCAGATTCTATTTTCCAAATATCAGCTTCTGTAATTAAAAAAAATGTATCTATAGCTATTCCCGATTTTTTTCTAATAGAATAAATTTTTACTTGTTCTTTTTCTTTTGGAAATAGATAAAAGAAACCTAAAGTTGTATATGCATCAACATATTGATAATTTTTTACTAGAAGTGAAAAACAAATTTCTGAATTTGGAAATTTTTTTTGTAGATTTTCAAATTCAAATTCAATGCTTTGAGTTACTTGAGTAGGAAATTCTGAATTGTCTTCTTCTTCATTTTTTATTTCAACTGAAGAATTTTCAAGGGAAGAAGAAAAAAGTGATTCATCTAGAAAAGATAAAGAAATTCCTGTTTCATTTATTTGAACAATTCCTGCAAAAGGATTACTTAATTTTATTTTTGCAAAACTTTTTTCTTTTTGTAATTTTGTTCTAAAATTATATTCTGTATCACCAGGAACCGGAAAAATTTTTCCTGATGTTAACCATAAGACTCCATTTTTTTTTGTAATTTTTACATTTTTAGTTGGTTCATTTTTATCTCGAATAAACTGATTTAAAGATAAACCTTGAAATTTAATTTCTCCAGCGGCATTATTATAAATAGGTTTTAATCGTCGTGCTCCTAAAATAATTGCATTAGTTTGATATTCACAAATCAATTGATTTTTTTTAACAAATCCTGAATTTTGTAAATAAAGAAATGAACCACTTTTTAAATAAATTTCTGTTTTAGCACCTGTCCAAGTAATTAAAACTAAATTGGCTTCTTGTTTTAATTTTGAAACAAGAATTCCATGATTTGTTCGATAAGATAATAAAGGTAAATCTTCGGGAATAATTAATGTTCCTGAAAAAGGAGCCAAAATTTGTTTTGAATTTTCACTTGTAAAAATTCCACCTGTATGAAAAGTACGCATTGTTAATTGCGTTCCAGGTTCTCCAATTGATTGCGCAGCAATAATTCCAACAGCTTCACCTAATGAAATAATATTACTATTTGATAAATCCCATCCATAACAATTTTGACAAATAGAACCTGTCGAATTACATGTTAATGGAGAACGAATCGTTAACGTTATTGGAGCTTGTTTTTTAAATTCTTCAATTTTTTCTTTTGTTAAGAAAAATTCTTTCAGATCTACTTTTTCTTTTTCTTTTTTTGCTATAGAAACTAAATTATTTAAACGATTTTGAGAGCTTTTTTTATAATAAAAAGGATAAAAATCCGTTTTCATTGCTACTCTTCCGATTAAATTATCACCATTACTTTTTTGATGTAATAAAACAAGAAGACCTTTTTTAGTTTGACAATTTTTTTCTCGAATTACTAAATCTTGAGCTATATAGATAAGACGACGTGTCAAGTACCCTGAATCTGCTGTTTTTAATGCAGTATCTACAATTCCTTTTCTAGCTCCATAAGAAGAAATAATATAATCTATGGAACTTAAACCTTCACGAAAATTAGTTTGAATTGGAAGATCAATAATTTTTCCAGCTTGATCTGACATTAACCCTCTTATTCCAACTAACTGTCGAACTTGAGACATATTTCCACGAGCTCCGGAAAAAGCCATAATATAAAGATTATTGACAGGATCAAAATTTTCATAATATTCAATAATTCGACTTTTTAACGATTCTGTAGCTATATTCCAGCTATCAATAATTGTTTGAAAACGTTCTGTATTTGAAATAATTCCATCTTTCCATTTTTGACTGATTTCATTAGTTTCTTTTTCTGCCTTTTTTAAAAATTCTGTTTTTTCATCCGGAGTTTTTAGATCTTCAATATTAATCGAAATTCCTGCATTAGTTGCATAATAAAAACCTAAAAATTTTAATGAATCAAGTAATGAAGAACATGAATGAATTCCAAACAAAGAAAACGTTTCATGTACTAAACTTTCAAGTATTTGTTTTGTAATACTAGTGGTAATAAACATAATTAGATTGATTGTTAAATGAAATTCGTTAAACAATAGAATTTGTAAATGTAAGACTAAAAAGAATTCTTCCTGGTGTCGTTTCTAAAAAAAAATCTGTTAACTTATATTTATTTTTTTCTTTATGATAAGCAATTAAAATTCCTATATTTGTAATTAAATAATATTTTTTTGGTACAAAAACTGAATCGCATTCTTCTTCTCTTAAGGTTTGATTTACAGGAAAAAATTTATATAAAAAAATTTCTTTTTTTGTCGTTTGAAAAAATAAATGTTTTGAAAGAAAGTAAAGTTTTTGATCTTGAATTTCAAATTCAAATTCCAAAAGAGTGTATCGAACTAAAATTGGTGTATGAATTGATATTTTTTTTTGATAAAAAGCCGCTAACGCTTCATTTTGATTTGTAAACCATTTTTGAACAATTGAATTATTATTCGAAATTAGAAGCGTTAAATAATAACACCCAATTACCATATCCTGAGTTGGTTTTAAAATAACTTCCCCATTTGATGGTGCTAAAATATTAAAAGAAGGACGCATCATTGTTCGTACTTCTAATTGACTTGATTCATATAAAGGTAAATGAACTGCCATTTGATCACCATCAAAATCTGCATTAAATCCATTACAAACTAAAGGATGTAAGTGAATTGCTTGTCCTAAAACAACAACAGGATCAAAAGCTTGAATTCCAAAACGATGAAGCGTTGGTGCCCTGTTTAATAAAAGACAATAATTAGAAACAATTCGTTTTAATAAAGTCCATACAAAAGGTTTATTTCGTTTAACAATAGTTGTTGCTAATTTTGCATTATGACTCGGAGCTTTAATTTTTGTTTTTAACAATTGATTAATTAGAAAAGGTTGAAATAATTCCAGTGCCATTTCATAAGGCAAACCAAATTGATTTAAACGAAGGTGAGGTCCAACAATAATAACAGATCGTCCCGAATAATCGACTCTTTTTCCTAATAAAGATTGACGGAAACGTCCTTGTTTTCCTTCTAATGTTTCTGTTAAGCTTCGAAGAGGTTTATTGTTTAATGAAATAATTTTTTGCTTAGGTAAACGCGAATTATCAATTAAAGAATCAACAGCTTCTTGAAGTAATTTTCGTGAATGAATTGTTACTAATTCTGGAGCCATAGCAGTATAAATAAATTCATATAATCTTTGATTTCGAGTAATTAAAAGACGATAGATTTCATTAATATCTGCGGCTACTAAGCGACCACTTTCTAATTCTAATAGTGGACGTAAATTAGGAGGCAAAATAGGTAGCATTGTTAAAACCATCCAAGATGGGTTGGTTTTTGTTGAAAAAAAACTTTCTAAAATTCGAATTTGACGAACAATATTTTTATTTGGAATAACATTTAATTGTCCAGAAGAATTTCGATTTGTTAAAGAAAGTTTATCTACTAAGGAGCGGGACTGTTTAATTTGATACGGAATATCAATACTTTCTAAAGCCGCTTTAATAATTTCAGATCCTCGTCGTTTTTTAATTTTTTCTGTTTTTCTTAGTGTTTGAAATTCCTCTTTTTTTGTTGGATCAATATAACAAAAAGAATACAAAATATGTTCGGGAGAAATAGTTCGTGCTCCTTCTCGAAAATAAACTAATTGTTCTATTTGACTTGTTAACAAACGTGGATCATAAAAACGAAGTAAAATTGTTAAATAATTGGGACTCCCTTTTAAATACCATAAATGGGTTATAGGACATGTTAATTCAATATATCCCATTCGATATCTTCGTACACGCGCCTCAATTATCTCAACAAAACAATTATCACAAATCTTATTTAACGCAAATCCACTATATTTTCCACATCTACATTTCCAATTTTTTGTAGGTCCAAAAATACGTTCACAAAATAAACCATTATTTTCTGGTTGATGAGTTCGAAAATTAATTGTTTCAGCTCTCATTACTTCTCCAAATTTCACACCATTAGGAAGAATTTTTTCTGCCCAACTTTGAATTCTTTTTGGTGATGCTAAACAAATTCTTAAATAATCAAATGTTGCATGAAAATTTTCTAATTTGGATAAAGTATTTTCAAGTTCGGAAAGGCTTTGAGGATCTATAATTTTCATAATATAAATAAAAGAAAAAAGGCTTTTTAATGAACGTTGATTTGATAAATTTTTAAATTATTATTTTTTTGCTTTAAATTTAGATTTAAATGAGTGGAAATTTTAATAATTTATAACAAGATAGATTTATTTTTAAAAAAAGGAATTGAGAAACTGATCTATTTTAATTTTATTAAATTTTAAAACTATTTTTAAAGAAAATTTAAAAGAATCAGTTTCTCAATTAGTTCATAATTTTAACCTTTCATTTTTTTTCTTTTAATTTTTCATTTTCAAACGATATGGAAGAATTTTGTTCAGTATTCGAAGCTTCTGAAATTTCTTCATCAACTATATTAGTTTGATTTTCTTTTTTCTTTTTTATTTCTTTTTTGCCCATTTCGATAGAGTTGGATGAAAAAAAGGATTTCCTATTATCTTCTGTGAAAGAAAAACGATTATTTTTTACTTTTTCTATATCAAAAGATTCATTTTCGTTTTTAATATTTTTTTTATCTTTTGGAATTGAAAGTTTCGCTAATTCTTCATTTTTCTTTCTCGAAATAAACGTTCGTAATTTTAATCTATCCTCTAATTCTGTAAAAATATCTTTTTCAGTAGTTTTAACTTCAGTAGTGGAATAGAAACCTCCTTCAATTTTTTGCATACAAAAATCAAGCCCAAGTGCATTTAATTCTCGCATTAAAGCTAAAAATGCTTCCGGAATAGAAGGTTTTGGTTTTTCTATTTCTTTTCTAACTAAAATAGATTCATAAATATCATTACGACCATCCATATCATCAGATTTAATAGTTAATAATTCTTGCAACGTATTAGAACAGCCATAGCCCTCCAGTGCCCAAACTTCCATTTCTCCAAATCGTTGACCTCCTTTTTGTGCTTTCCCAGCAAGAGGTTGTTCTGTAATCATTGAATAGGGTCCCGTTGCACGTGCATGAATTTTATCTTCTACTAAATGAATTAGTTTTAAAATATAACTTTTTCCTACTGTAATTGGATTATCAAAATATTCACCTGTTCTTCCATCGCGTAAAAGAATTTTTCCTGGATAACCTGAATAAAAAAGCCATGGTTTTTTTGTTTTTATAGAAGCTTGTTTTAATTTTTGATTAACTAAAATTCTAGATGCTTCTTTTCCATAAATTTCATCAAAAGGTGAAATTTTATAACGATAGCCAAGTTGATCACCTGCAAGTCCTAATAAAGATTCAAAAACTTGACCTACATTCATTCGAGAAGGAACACCTAAAGGATTAAATAAAATATCAATTGGAGTTCCATCTGGAAGATAAGGCATATCTTGACGTGGTAAAACTCTAGAGATAATTCCTTTATTTCCATGTCTTCCAGATAATTTATCTCCTACTCTTAATTTTCTAATTTGAGCAATATAAATTCGAATAAGTTTAGAAGTAGCAAATAAAGAAGGTTCTTCTTTATCCATTAAAAAGGTTTCAACTTTACGAATATCAACAACTCTTCCTTCTGTTCCATGAGGAACACGTAAAGAAGTATCACGAAATTGTTTTTCTTTGTTTCCAAAAATAGCACGAATTAATTTTCCTTCCGGAGTAGTATCTTCGTCACATGGTGTAAGTTTTCCAACTAAGATATCATGCTCTTTAACATAAGAACCAATTTTGACAATTCCACTTTTATCTAAATGACGACAAACATAATTTGTTAAATGCTTAAGATGTTGTGTTAGTTTTTCTCTTCCAGAAATTAATAAACTTAAATTAGTTTCATGCTCTTCGATATGAACAGATGTTAAACAATCTTCTACTAAGACTCGTTCGTTAATAACAATTGCATCTTCATAATTATATCCTTCCCATGGCATATAAGCTAAAATTAAATTTCTTCCTAATGCTAACTCTCCGTCATTTGTTCCAGGTCCATCTGCAATAATTTGTCCTGAAAAAACATTTTCACCGGTCCAAACAATTGGTCTTTGATTAATAGAAGTTTCTTGATTAGAACGGAAATATTTTCTTAATAAATATTGAATATTTTGATTTGATAAATCTTTAATTCGAATAAAACTAGATGAAGCATATGTTACTTTTCCTTCACAATAACTTTTAATAATCATTCCAGAATCTAAGATTGATGCCATTTCTAATCCAGTTCCAACAATCGGTTTTTGAGTATAAAGTAATGGAACAGCTTGTCTTTGCATATTCGATCCCATTAAAGCTCTATTTGCATCATTATGTTCAACAAAAGGAATTAAAGCAGTAGCTAAAGAAATTAATTGAAAAGGAGCAGTAGTCATAAAATTAATTTCTTCTTTTCTTTTTAACCCAAAAATCGAATTTTCCTTAGTTGATAAATATTCTTCTTTAATTTTTTTATTTGTTGCTAAAGAGATATCACTAAATGCAATTCTTGTTCTTGATTCTTCTTCTGGATTTAGATAGATGGGTTTTTTATCTACAAAAATTGTTCCTTTTTCCATAAAAAAATAAGGAGTTTCAATGGATCCAATAGATCCTAATCGTCCAAACATTGCCATCGAAGCAATTAAACCAGCACTTTGTCCTTCTGGGGTTTCAACTGGACATAATCGTCCATATTGTGTAGGATGAATATCACGAATCACTGTACTGATATGGTCTCGTTTTAAACCATTTGGACCAAAAACACTAATTTTTCGTTTATGTGTCATTTCAGCTAAAGGATTGGTTTGATCCATAAACTGTGAAAGCTGACTTGTTTTAAAAAATTCTTTGATAACACTTGTGATTGGTCGTGGATCAATAATCCATGATTCTGAATCAGTATATACTTCCAAATCTAAATTTACTTTAGGAGCAGAAGACATTTTTAATTCTTCTTCATCAATAATATTTTTTTGTAAACGAAATAATCCGACACGTAACTGATTTTGTAATAAATCTCCAATACATCGAATTTGTTTATTTTTCATTTCATCAATGTCATCACTAATTCGATCACAATATTTTAATTCCATTAATCCATCTAGAATTCCAATTAAATCATGAGAAGTTAAATAGGTTGTTTCTTTTGGTAAATTAATTCCTAATTTTTTATTTAACTTATATCGTCCAATTTCCCCTAATGAAAAAGAATTAGCACGAGAATTTAAAAAAAGCTTTTGAATTACGTACATGATTTCTTCATCTAAGTTATCAATTTGAATATCACTTAAATTTAATTGAGAAGAAGTTCGTCGAATTTGTTGACGTAATAATAATCCACGATATTTTGTAGTATCTAAAATTTCTTCAAATGTTAATCCAAAATATCTAAGAATATCAATTAAAAATAAACGATTATCGTCATTTTCTTTATCTTCTTCAGGATAATCTGGATTTTTTGTTTTAAATTCATTTAATTTTATATATACTCGATCTTTTCTTTTTAAATTATGGCTTTCAATTTCATCTTTTTCTTGTTGTTTCTTTTCTTCTTTTGTAGGAGGTGGAGGGGCATCTAAAATAAATTTTGTCCAAAGACCTTTATTTGAAATAATTGTCGCCGTGTAATAAATTTTTCTTAATGTTCCATATTCTTTACGAAAATAAAGACCTGGACTTCGAATAATTTGACTAATAACAATTCGTTCATATCCACTAATAATAAAAGTTCCTTCTTCTGTCATTAATGGAATTTCTGCTAATAAAAGTTCTTCTTTTACAAAAACTTTTTTAGTAATTTTTCCTTTTTCTGTTTTTATTTTGATTCCTTTAAGGACTAAAAGATCATTTAATGTTGTAAATTTTTTTGATCTTTTTTGAATTTCAAGTTTTCTTTCTATTCTTAAAAGATTTAATTTGATTGCTTCCTGAGATGGCAAAATCTCTGGAATTATTACCTCAGTTTCAGGAATATCTTTTTTTTTTTTTTTTGAAAAATC
>Ga0247833_1003013_pt1 | contig 23207 bp, 30 predicted proteins | sample LaCruzMarch2015__7_FD_187117 | JGI IMG/M metagenome (GOLD analysis project Ga0247833, IMG submission 187117) | Freshwater microbial communities from meromictic Lake La Cruz, Castile-La Mancha, Spain - LaCruzMarch2015_8m | ecosystem: Environmental > Aquatic > Freshwater > Lake | place: Spain... | reverse complement strand
GGGTGTAGGTATAGGGGTATCTAAAGCTAGAGCTTTACCAATCTGTCGACTTGCAAGTAAGCATACAAATCTGTTGTCTCTCAACCCTCTAAGCACTTTTCTTTGGTAGTTATGAAGCTTAATTTTCATTTTACCTTGGTCTAGGTTTATTATGTAAAAGAAATTTTCTGCAAAATATAAAATATTTTTTCTGCTTTTAGCAATATCCTCAACCCATTCAGGATGACTTGAATAATCAAACTGTGCCTCAGTTGTTGGTAAATTCTCATTACCTAAATAAAACTGTTTTTCTGGTTTTTTCGGCATATAATGTATAAATACTTAATATGAACAACACACGTACATTAGTTGAAATGGGTGATTTTTATGAAAAGAGCGTTATCGAAGAAAAAAAATCGGTATTCCCTCCTAAAGGTACGTTTAAGCTAGCTACTGACAAAAAGCCAGTAGAAGCTGTAGCAGATAAGAAAGCTTTCATTACTAAAAATTCTGGCCCGGAGAACGCTGATAATTTTAAGAAAGATCTTATAAAGCCTGACGATGCAAAGGATAATAATTTTTATGAGCCGAAGAAATTCTCACAAAACCTTGAAAAAACAGAGGTACGAACAATAAATACTTCTATGAATAAATCTATTTTTGACAAACTCTACGAAGATGTAATGGGTGGTCAACCTGATGCTGAAGCAAATGATGCTGCAGCTCTTGGCTTACCTACCGGCGACGAAGCAAACGATGTCGGTGAAACAACTGGCGGTGAAGATGTAACATTTACTCTTCCTCGCGATGTGGCTCAGAAGCTTTGTGATGTGCTCCACGACATTCTCGATGTCGAGGGTGATATGAAAGACGAGCAAGAGCATGAAGATGAAGTTTCGGATGAAACTGCTTCAGATGAAGCAAACGAAGAAAAGCATAATAAGAAGGATGAAGAGGAAGAGGAAGACAATCAAGAGGTAGCTAGAGAGGCTACTGATATGAAGGAACTTCCTGCTAGCGCTGGTGAAAGCCTTCAGAAGAAGGATAACAAGGTCGGTGATGTAACAAAGAGCTTGACCTCTAGCGGCGCTGGTGATGGTAAAGTTACCGATAAGGTCGGTAATGATGGTGAAAAAGGCCATGCATTAGTAGGTGCTGGTATCAAAGGTGGCGCTCCCACCTCACCTAAAGGTAAAGCTAACGTTGTCGCAAGCAAGACATCAAAAGTTGGCGCTTACCTCGCTGGATTAAAATAAAACAAAGTCAAAAATAGTAAAATTAAGGGCCTTATTCAATTAAGGCCCTTTTTTTTGCTTAAATATATTATGATGACCTTTAAAGATTTTTATAGTAATAAGCCATTACAGACAAAAAAGCGTCATATGAATCCTATGCTACGCGATGTAAGCTCTCATTCAAAGCATCCCGGGCGTGTTGTACCTCATATGCATAGAACATTAAAGAGTAATCAGAAAGTCGAAAATTTAAAAAATAGGAATAATGGTAGATTTGTATGTAATGATAATGACGTTAGAGAGATAGAAAGTGAATTTAATCTTCAATTAGATAGAGCAAAAGCTAAATCTCTCGGCAATACGGGGATAACTCTCCGTTTTGATCCGGTATTAAATGCAGCTGTATTAGAGAAGTAATATGGAATCAAAGAATTATTACACCGGTAATATTAACCCTCAAGGAGGTGTTTATCCTTTTTTCTTCGAAGACAATACATGCTTTAGATATACAGATAAAACTAATAATAGCTGTGAGAGAAATACTATCTCTAATTACTGGAGAGAGCAAATTAATTTATACGGTCAAAAAGTTGGTTATATTGTTAATAATACAACTACCTTAAGTGCAGATATGCTATATGGTGAACAACCTACACAAGCATATTCACCACCACAGCTTATTACTATAGCCATCAATTTAAATGAAAATGCGTTAATGCTAAGTAAGTTTGGTCTCGTCTCAGATGATGAAGTAACTGCTTTTGTTCATATAAGCGCGTTCTATGAAACGTTTGGTTACGGTGCAGAACCAAAGTCAGGTGATCTATTTCAACTAGTTGAGTATGGTAGTGATAGACCAGGTGGTCGTAATGGAAATATATATGAAATAACTCAAAGATTAGATCAAGATATAGCGCAAATCAATGCACTTGCAGGGCATTATGTTTGGTTAATAAAAGCTAAGAGGTTTGAATATTCTTTCGAGTCTGGTGTTACCCCTGAAGCTATGAACGATCAAGTATTTGATGATACCAAAGTTACCACAGCTTCTGGAGCTGATAAACCATATACATACAGTGCAAAAATTGAATCAAAAGAAAAAATATTTGATTATTCTAAAACAAATTATGATAGTGTCTACGGTGGGTATTATTAATCTTCTATTGTATTAATTGGATCAGCAGGAACATCATAATTAGGTAATACTTCGTTTCTTAAATTAGCAATAAACTTGTCACCCTCGCGGCATGAAGCAAACTCTTGCTCAACTGTACTGCGATCAGATCCAACAAAAATATATTTGTATTTGTTATTTTCTGGTTTAATATTAATTAGCATATAATTAACACCAGGTTTAAATCTCTTATCACGAGAAAAGAAACCGGCCTTTGCGTTAACTATTATACTAAAGCGGGTTCCGACGATGTAGTGCATGGTGTATTATTTTCGAATGTTTCAACTACTGTCTCATTTTTCACAACTTCATCTTTCATTGATTCATATCGATCAACAATATATTTTTGAAATGCTAAAGGCTTCACCCAATCTACATCTTTACCGTGAAGGTCGACTTTAAATTGTTGAGCTTTACGACTAATAATATCTAGAGCTTCTAAAAGGCATAGCCATCTAGCGTACTCATCGACATTAAGGTTGCGGTTGCCGTTCTTACAGTCAACGGTTATATATTTTTTTGATAATTCCGATTGCATATCCTAGTATTGTGAAGGTAATTTCTTTGCTATCAAGTAAATTCTTTTGTTTATTTAAAATAAAAACTGTGTTGTAGGTTGAATCAAAAATATTCTTAAGCGAATCAACGATAGTCTTAAAATTAGTAATAAGCTCACCTTTATAATCTTCATTAACGTCACTGTTCTTAAGAGCTCCAACCATACAGTCATTAATAAGGTTGATGTAGTTTTTAATAATTTGTCTATCAGAAGAAAGATCGTTCTTCATGTAAACTAAACCTTTTTCAAAGTATTCTGTGGACTTAATATCGAGAGTTTTTTTAATATTAAAAATTATTTCATCTAGAGGAACAGAAGACGGTTCTTCTTTTCTAACTAATGCAGAAGGAGGTACCTCTTTAGTTATTTTTTCAATACTTTCAGGAATTTGCATTGCTAATTACGCTTTCAATAAGTTTTTCATTTACTGCAGGTAGATCTGTATTAACTATCGGCTCTGTGGTTACAGCTGTTTCTGCAGCAATAATAATACTAACGGTCTTTTGGCATTCCCCGCATTTATAATAATTAGAGGTATTAAGTCTAACGGGAACAAAATCAATATGCTTTTTGTAGCATGGACAAGCTACTTCTAATCCCTGATAAGAAAATTCCTTGATTCGTTCATTTTCAAGTGCTTTATTTTTAATAGCTAAGTATGCATCTAGAGCGGAATAAAAAGCGTTATACCCTACAAACTGTAAAAATAAACCAGATAAAAACCCGATAAGTAAGCTCACACCGAGGGAATGAAGTAAGAACGCTATAAGTGAAGATATAGAAATTAACAATGTTAATTGTATGACAAATCTTTTAAGCATTACTATGATTTTAGTATATAAATTATTTTTTTGCAACAGGTTTTTCTGTGGCAGCAAATATTGTTTTAAGCGTATTAATAATTGAAGATAATTTGTCTATTACTACTTTGACTTGTTTCATGGCGACTTGGTTTTGTTGAATAACAGGGTTTTTTAACGACATCTTAAAAAGCTCTTGGGCGTTGCCTGCGTTGATAAAGAGTTCACCTAGTTGCTCAATAACACTGGGTAAGGGATAAGGTAATGCTTTATCGGCCTTAGCATCATTGGGAAATTGATTAACTGATTTATCAAACAGGTCTTTCAGTGTAACATGTTGTGTTGCAAGCTCTCTAGAAGCCATACCTGATGTCCATTTATTATACTGCATAACTTCGTCAAATAAAAGCTTTCTTTTCATAAAATTATTTAATCAAATTGTAATAAATAATAATATGAGTCTATTCGAACAAAAATTTCGTGTTGTTATAGAAGCAGATGAAACACCTGTAACACCAGCCCCAGAAGCTGCTCCAGATTCTGATAAAGCAGCAATGGCACAGACATTAACATCTGCAAAGCCAGAAGATTTCGACGTACAAGGTGGACGTGAAAAGTTTGTTGACCACAGAAAACAAGAGCAAGTTCAAAAATTAAAAGAATGGATTGTTCATATTGATGAATTTATAAGGTATCTTAACGGTACAGATCCTTCGTCAATGCAAGTTCAGTTACATTCTGCAGCTTGTGATTCTATTTTTGAAGACATTGCAAGAAGTGAGAAAAAGAAAATTTCTCGTCTTGCTGCTGAGTTAAGTTCTTTGAGCGAATCGCTTAAGGGATATCTAATCTCTGCTAACGACAAATAACCGACATCTTAAGCTTAGCTTTTAGTCCGTCGCAACTATTCTCGATAAAAAACTCTGGATCTACGCTCCCTATGTTCTTTGCATCGCAATATTCATTTATATCTTTATAAGTTTTGCCCATACTTTCTGGCCATATAAAAACATGTTCGTTATTTTCAATAAGCTTCATAGTTTTATTTTTACTCGCAGAATCGACCCACTGACTATCTAGAACCCAAATCTTTTTATAAAACTTAAACGGTGAAAGTTGTGTCTCTTGTAACTTCGAAAACATATTATTACTATTCTCTTGTATGCCTGCAACAGCTGTTCCGTTTTTAACAAAAAAAGAATCAATAGGGCCTTCAAAAATAAAAATATATTCGAGATCAGATGATATTCTATTAATATTATAAAGTGCTTTCTCACCATTTACTTTACTAAGATATTTTGGGTAAAATTTTAAATCGTTATTATAAATTGCACGAGATTGATAAAAGATTATTTCGCTATTATCATCGTAAAAAGGAATAACGAGTCTATTTTTATGTACTTTGTCTTTAAGCGATAACCAAATCGTTTCAGGTTTGTTTATAGCAATATCTATCTTTCTCTTTTTAATTAAATTTAAAGCATCTTGGACAACGGTATTATCTTTATAATACAATACCTGATTTTCGTCAAACAAATTAATAGAATCGAGAGGAAGTCTCTCTACTTGTTTAACAGGTTTTACGGGCTCATCGCTCTTTAAGATGTCTAAAGGTAATATATCATATGTTTTAGACTCTTGTACGATCTCGTTAAAAGTTAGACCTGAGACCTCTTGTATCCATTTAATTGCATTACTATACCACCCACAGTTATGACAGCATACTACATTATCTTCGACAATATAAACACACCGTCTTTTACGTAGCCACGACTTACCTTCTCTGCAAATAGGACACCCTGCAATATACGTATTACTAAACTTTTTAAACTTAGGGTAACCAGCGTATTGATAGAATTTCTGGAGAATATAATCTTGCGGTACTATCACACAAGCATTATAACTACTTTAAAGGAATTAACAATATTATTCTTTTGCTTCTGGCTTACTAATATCTTTAACAGAGACAACACCTTTATGTACAAAGGCTCCAGATGCGGGGTCAATATAATGCGCTTCGACAATCTCTTGATTACCACGTATAAATGTTTTAAGCACAGGACGAATAGTCTGGCCGCTAATGGGTGACTGCATCGGTCTGGGGTCAACAAAATCCATATACTGTTATTTATTCAAAAACTCGGCAAGCTTTTGCTTAAAAGCAATTGTATACTTTTCAGCAAAGCTATCTATAGCTTTATTAGCACCAGCAAGTCCTAATTTATTGGCTATATTAGCAATCTCTTCTTTGTCAATAGCAAAGGAAAATGCTTCTTTTTCAGTATCTGTCTTTAATGTCGTTTCAATAACTATTTTCATAAAGGTACTTATAACTGTGTTTTTAAAAATATACTATATTTTTATCTTATTTTTTTGATATTGTTTCACACATGTATTATACACATGGGATGGTAGTTTTTCGACTATATCAATAATCTTGTTATCCAAGCCAAAGATAAACTTATCAGAAGGTACAGTTCTAATTTTCATTTCGGGTAATGAGAGAAAATTAAAATTCTCGTCTTGCTTTTCAATAAAAACAAAAAGCTCGCCAAGGTAGAAACCACCTGTTATAGCATATAAAAATCTTTTTTTAGGATGTTTCTCTAAGAAACTAAAAAGCTGCTTCATGGGAAAGTTTTTCAATACTTGTTAGTAGTGTTTCATGTATGGGTGGCAAATCTAATCCGAGATCAGCTATTTTTTCACTAGATAAGACACAATTTGAACGATTTGCTTTGAGATGTAAATTTTCAATGTCTACGAACTTCCAATTCTTATTAATAATGTTGTGTTGTGAGAGTAACTGCACAATTTCTTTTGCATCTATTCCACCAGGATTAACTACATTGTATATGTCTGGTTTTGTCTTATAAAATTCATTGACTATGAATTTATTAATAAAGACAGTCAAATCATCTAGAGATGTTAAGCTGTTTTTAAATGATACTAAATTATCATAATTTATAATTTTATTAATAATGCTGCGTTCAGAAGAATATGAGCAAAACGGCATGCGTATTCTAAGAAATGTTGAATGTGTTTTTGTGTAGAGTAATTCGGCTAGATGTTTTGTTTTGGAATAAAAACTGCTAACATCAGAATACATGCCAAAATTGGGTATATCTTCTTCAGTATATTCTTTTTCATATCCACTATAAATGCAGCCGCTCGAAACGTTAATAAGATAGTGCTTGTATTTTTGACAGAAATTACTTAAAAAGACAGGCAATTTGGTATTATATTCAACACAAATTTCTTTATTTAACTCACATGCATCAACGTTGGGTCTACCAGTATATCCTGAGCAGTTGACAAACACTATATCGTTTTCAGGATAACAATGAAGCTCTCTTAAGAATTTTTTTAATGCAATTTCGTTAAAATAGTCTACTTCTTTTCTATTAACTATAACAGTATGAAGGTTGTAATATTTTTTAAAAAAATTAAAAATATGATTGCCAACAAACCCTTTACCGAGAATTATAACATTAACCACAATATAATTTTATACTACTAACTTTCAATCTCCAGACATTTTATCTTCTGCCGAGCTTAGAAGGAACTTATTTAAAAGAGCGCCGAGTGAATCTGCTTCTTGCTGATTATGAGCAGAAATAAGAGTAACTGGTTTACCGTCAAAATTATAACCAATAAGGATAAAGCTGTTTAAAAATTCTAAAATTTGCGCAGTAAGAACATCTATGTCTTTACGCTGTACAGCTTGTTCACTAAGCTGTTCTCTAAGAAAAGAGACTAATGCTTTATGGGTAAGCTCTTTGACCTCTTTATTAGCGTTTGGGTCAAATGAATCTTTCTTTTTATCGTTGGATGAATTCTTGTTTTTCATCATAATTATTTAGTCTCTTCTTAAAGTATCTTTCACGTCCCTTATAAGGGGTATTGTTTGAAACGCCGTTTTTAAGTAAGAAATCAATAATAACTTCAATACTATCTGTTTTAATAAAGAAATTACTAGCTATACGCCTACCACCATCATTAAATTCAAACAAGATTTCGTCTAGATTATTCTTATTAGCATAACATGTAATGAATACTGATGATTCACTTGGGTTGACCATCAAAGTCCATTGACGTGGGTCCTGTTTTGAATAAACAGCGAATAGCTTTATTACTATAAAGCCGTTATCACGTAATCTCTTAATAAAGTAACTAGGAGTTCTAAGTTTATTTTTGCTCATTAGTTTGCTAGTGCTGATAATAAGAACTTAAAGTTAGAATTATCTAGGTTTAGATCGAGTGTTAGAACACCCATTTTTGTAATAAGGTTAGCTTGTAGCTCTTTGAACTTCATAGAAGAAATTATTCTAAATATCTCAAAATTCAACGGGATAGGTAACGCAAACTGTATTCCATCGTAATTTTCTGATATTTTAATACCATATGAATCAATATTAGATCTAGTTTTATCTGTCAATTCACCAAATACTGTAGTATTTTTAACTGATATATAAAGCTTATTTGTTTCTGTGCTAATAGAGCTTCCCTTAATAAGACTTACAATAGAATTATATGGAAGTGTAAATTTACCATCAAACGTATAACTCTTCAATTTCTCCATATTAATTTTAGGTGTATTAATAATGTTATCATCGTAAAGATGATATTTAAAACGTATACTATCTGACGAATAACCGATAAAATTCTGAGATATATCAAGCTCAAGATTTTCTGTTTCAATACAGCTTAATACTCTGCAAAGCTTTTTGAGATCGGGTACATTTAATGTTTTAACCACGTCAATAGAATCATCGACATACTCTGCACTAATAATAATTGTATTATCACTAGTAGAAACTAATGAAGTAATTTTTTTATTTTCTACTTTAAGAACTGCACTGTCTGTAACTTTGCTTAATGGCGTTATAAAATAGTTATAAAACTTCTCACGCGAAGATATTTTTAAAACCATATATTAATGATAGTAACTTATTTCTATCTTTCAATCTAAATTTTCTGTTTTTTTAAAAAGCTCAAGTATCTGTGATAGCTTTCTATCCATACTATCCAATCTTTCAAAAATAGTCTTTGAATAAGAGCAATTATCAAAATCAAATTCAAGCTGGTTAGGGTCCCTTGGAATAGGCTGAACTTGCGGCGGTGTATTAACAGTTTGTATGTTGATAGGCTGTAAGGACTGCTCAATATTTAGACCAGCATTTACAACATTAGCCGGCTGTTGCTGTACTGGTACTGAATTTAGAATTTTATTCGGATCAATAGTTACCCCTTGCAGGGTAGGGTTTTTAGAGATAATATGCTGATCTAGCTGCTTTAATTCACCGGTAAGATGCTGCCCCATAAATTGGAGCGTGAGCATTTTAGCTTCTTCTGATGAAACTTCTCTAAATGTATCCATTAATTATAGATCTTTGAGCAAGTCATTAATAGTACTATCTTCATCTTCTATTTTACTCTTAGATGTAGATTTAACTTCAACAACTGGCACAGGAGCGGATGTCTTTTGCTGTGGCTTAATAGTAGCAACTTCAGATACATCCTCGTCAACATCTTTTGTTCCATGATAATGAGTATCGAGAAGAACTTTAAGATCGTCGTAACTCTTAACGCTTACATAAGATTCAAGATCAAACGCACTATTATAGATCTTTTTATAAGAATCTTCATCTATACCTTCGATCTCTTTCGGGATTGCGAATTTCGATGAAACATAGGTAGGATAATCACCTTGCTTTTCAACTTTAATCTTAAGATTGCATCCCTTAGGCGAAAGATCAAAAATGCGAGGTCCGAGCTCTGCAGCTTCTTCGCCTTCAATAGCGTCCATAATAATCTTATGAAGCTGTCTACCAAAGCGAACAATCTTTACCTTGTTATTATTTTCTGCATTAACTGGGTCGTTAATAACATATACATTTACCATCCAGTTTTCTCTACGCTTAATAGCAAGCGCTTTAGTCTTCTCTGCTTCTGTCCCATTACGGAGAATACGGAATCTTTCTTCAGCGATAGGATCGCGTTGATTCCAAGTAGTCGGGCTGATTGCGGTTACAAGTTGACCAGTCGTAAGACTGTTCCATCCGTAGGAATAGTAATGAAAAAACGTCTTAGACGGGTCTTTTACATTAGGAAGAAGTCTAACTGTATAGGTGTTACCAACTTCAGTTCTGAGATAATCTTTAATTTTTGATACGCCGCCTTCGCTATTATTTTTCGTTAAAGCGCCTTTAATGCTTTCAAACATCGATGTAGTAAATGTATTCATAAGTTAAAGTATATAATATAAATGAAATAAAATCAAGAACAATGTTGGATTATTTTTTGAAGCCCGAGCTCGACTAATTTGTTAGCTTTTTTAGAGTTAAATAGCTTAGTTCTAAATACTTGTATATTATTGTATACATCATCACCGATTATAAATTTTATAACTTCAGCATCACGGGATTTTAAATTCTTTTCAAAATTTTGATATCCTAAGAGTACAAACAAATTTACTTTATGTTCTTTAAGGTGAAGTGTGAATGAATATTCATTATTTGTTTTATGGTTAATATAATTTTGTGGATTTAGATTGCGTTCTCTACAAAATCTCAAAATAAAAAGCAGTGATTGTTTTATATTTGCCAACTGCTCTTCACTGTCGGGATCGGAATTAATCTTCTTCTTTTGCGCTAATGTATAAGACTTTGTAGCTTTGAGTGTCGTGTAGTAATCTAAAGCAAAATGGTTTTCATCTGGATAGAGTTGATATGGGGCACGAAAAAAGTCATCAATATTAATATGTGGAAAACGCTTAAAAAACGATGAAAGCTTCTTTATACAAATAAACGTCTTATCGTCAATATTAGTAAAATCTTTTCTCAACCTATACGGTTGATTATTACTTGATCGAAAAACTTTTAAATATGAATTGTATATGAATTTTTCGTATTCTGACATCAATAAAACTTCCACTTGTTACGTGTAAGTTGTTTCTTTACTTTTCGTAGTGCGCTGGGTTTGTAGTAACAACGTCTTAGCCTAAGATCGTCAATAACACCAGATTTAAAAAATTCATTATTAAACTTTTTCCATGCTCTGTCAAAATAAGCCTTGTCAGTGCTTTTCTTGGGATCGAGATTTACTTTCGCGTTAATCTTTTTCAAATAACACTCCGTTCTTTTTACTGTTTAAAAATTTCATAACGTATTTACTTTTATATAGGCTGGAGTCGAATTGCAAGAAGAATTTAATGGCTGAGTAATCATTTTTATGGTCGCAGTAGCTTTTAAACATATCTCGTAAATTTTTATCTTTAAGTAAGCAAATAAACACATTAGCTAAGTTAAGTTTTTTTGTATGGTTTAACGATACAAATGAACAAAATGAAAGAAATAAATGGTTTTGCTCAAATACTGTTAGCTGTTCAGATGGGTCACATAGTTTCACGGTCAAATCTAATTATTGACCGATAATGATAAATCCATCAATTACAAGGATAACTTAGACAGTGTATTAATTGTTGACGTGCTTCCCTCCGTATCGTTTATATGTTCATCCTCAGTAATAGTTAAGGTTGAATAGTCAATTCTCATTGAGCAGTGACCGAAATTAGGCCCAAATCTATTCTTCATGAATCCCATCTTAATTACCCCGAGCTCTTTATCTGTATCTTCCTGCCATATACTTAAAATAACGTCACCGGTCATAGCAAGTCCAATACTTTCAGAAATTGTTTTAAGACCGGGATCAGTTATTTCATAACCATCACGGTTAAGCTGTGTTGCAGAAATAATAGGACAGCTAAAGGCGTAAGTAAGTGCACGAAGCTGTTCGGTACAAATTTTAATTCTCTCATAACTACTATCACCGGTGGCCGAGTTGAGTAAATTTACATAATCAAGAACAATAGCATCTATCTTAATTCCTTTTTGAACTAGCTTCTTTACATATGCTTTTAAATGATTTACTGTAATTGTTGCAGGTGGAAACTCTTTAATAATAATTTTGGAAGTAGGATTTTCTACACAGTATTCTGTAATTTGATTCTTTAAAGTATCAGATTCTATTTTTAATTGTGATAACGGTATCTTAGATACACTTGATGCGAGTCTCTTTGCATAGATAAGTTCAGGCATTTCAAGAGAAACTAAAAGGACAGTCTTTCCTTGCTTAGCTATATTAGTAGCAATATTGCCTAAAAAGATACTTTTACCAATATTTGTTTCACCTGCGAAAAGATATAGCGCTCTTCCGTTCTCCAAGAAGCCACCACCAATCTTTTCATCAAGCCATTTCCATCCAGAAGGTATATATTTTTCATTAGAGTTAAGATCTGCAATAAGTTTATCAATATCTTCGAATAAATCTAAACCCACATCTGTAACCAAGCTAACATTACAAGCCTTTTCAAATTTATCTAGAATTTTAGAAGTATCGACTTCACTCTTGTTAATATCTTCCACAACGTCCATCATGGTATGGTAAACACCTTTTTCTTTTAAAAACTGTTCGGTGTTAGCTAAGAGCTCATCATTATTAAAATTCTTTTCTACGTTTGCAAAAAGTGCAACAACGTTTTTGAGAGACGTTTTTAATTCATCTGTTATAAGATGGGTTTTAATTTCAGTAATAGAAGGCTTAGTGCCTCTCTTTTCATAAAAATCGCGGATAATATTAAAAACAGCCTTAATATCTTTGTTCTTAAAAAATAAAGGCTTTATATGATCTACTATAGAACCGAGATACATTTCATCGGTTAGTGATTTGTAAGCTATTATTGTTTCAAAATAATCTAAATCGAGCTTAGCCATACAAAGCTTATTATAAGTGCTTTTTAAAAATTATCAATTAGAACTATATTCTTCAATAAACTTTTCTTGATTGTCTAGAAATGCTTGACTATTAGAATTGAGCAGACCGGGGGATTTATGAATAGTCCAAATAGGATAAACTCCGAGCTTCAAATGCTTCTTATTAGCGTCGATACAGCTTGCAATATCATAGTGGTGAAATGAATAATTTTCATTAAATCGCCATCCAGACTCAATGATAGATTTAGTTGAAACACTTAAAAATAATCCATCAAGAATAGTAGCTCGGGCTGGTGTAGGTCCAAAACTCGTCATGTGAAATTGTGTATCGTCGATAAAATGAGCAACGCAACCTTTTAGATTACCGCTGTTAAACCCACCGCACATAAGATGCCATAAAGCTGGTTTGGTTATTTTAGGGTTAATGCCTCCCGCAAGCCCAACAATATCATAGAGGGTATGTGCTTTAGCAAGTTTATTGCAAATATTAAAATCATCAACATAGACATCATCGTGAATAAAAACTATACAGTCATATTTTGTTTTATAACTTTTTAATATAGTATTATACATTCTGCTTAAACCTGTTTTATTATTAGAAGTATACAGAATATCAAAACTATTTGTTTCGCTTTTAATTCTATTAAGCGATTTAAATGTTAATGTGTTATTAGGCTGCTCATAACTAGTACAAAAATAAAAAGCTATTTTCATGGTGTAAAAAAGGGTGAGTTCGGTTTAAAGCGACCAACTGAAGTAATACCTTCCGGGGTTAGTAGGTAAATTAGACCTTCTTCCAGAGCAACAAACCCCTTTTCTAAAAGCGACGAAAACTCGTTATTTAAAAAGTCAGCATATACGGTACTTCCAGAGCGTGCAATGTATATGTGACCAGTTTTTTGATTATACATCCATAGCCCGAAAGTGCCTTGCAAACAAGATAGTGCTCGGGCAATCGCGGTTACCTCGTCTTTACATTCTGTTTGCATTTGGTAGATAAGAGGCGCAATAACTGATGAATCCACGACATTTAAAGATTTTTTATCAACGATAGTTTTTCTTATAATTTTATCGTTTGTCAAGACGCCATTATGCGCAATAACCCAGTTCTTATACTGAAAAGGATGTGATGTTTTAGGTGAAAAATCTCTTTTTGCAGATGTAGGAGCTTGTGTATGCCCAAGAAAATAAGTAAAGTCGGTAATACTTTTCTTCTTTTTACCGTACTCAATTATCATTTTCTTTGTCAATGTAGCTTTCCCCGGGCTTTTTAATAAGGCGTGTATCTTTGTGTCAATCAATAGCCCACCATAAGAGAATGTGCCTCTCTTCTTATTACTATCATAAAGCTTTATATACCGTGTAAAGTCTTTAGAGCCAAATATGCCGCAAATATGTCTTATACCTCCTAATTATTATATGTATAAGAATAAATAATTCAAGATGAATAATGATTGTAGCCTTATATTTGAAGCTTATTTAAAGAAGAAGACAGTACTTTCAGAAGCACCGATTTACGGTATGGGAGATATGGGATATACGGGAGATATAGAAAAAGCACCAGGTGGTGGTTATGGTGTTGGCAAAGCTGCAGCAAGAGAAGGCAAAACAAAAGCAGATGTTGCGAATAATCTATTAACTGCTATTAAATCAAAGCTTTTCAAGCCAAGTTCTCATATTGTTGATGGCAAAGAGTATCAACTTTTTTACCCTGGCAGTAAAATGAAATTTCGTACAGACTTAGAAAATCTAATCAAGTCAGAATTAAAGCTCGGTGGCACAGAGGCTAAGTATACAGCTCGTGTAATTGATAATCTTCTTAATGTAGTGAGAGTTGATGCAGAAGGTGGTGTAAACACAACACCGGTAAAAGTCAAGCAAGCTGTTGTAGCTGGTATGAATGATCAAACTGTTACTGGTACGGAATCGCCGGCTGGTTCTCCCCTCGATGTTGAAGCAAAATCTAACACTTATGTGAAAAATCCTTTGACAAAGTTTATTAAAGAATTCATGCCAATTTTTGTTGAACTACCCGATGAAATTAAAATTGAAAAAGGTGATATATATGAATCACCAGAACTTGAAAATGAAGTAATTGAAGCGACAAGACGTGCTTATGATGATGCAAAGGCAAAAGACAAAGAATTAATTAGAGACTTTATTGATTCGCTTAAATTTAAAAATAGCTATACCCCTGCAAGTGAAGCAAAAGAAGGTGAAGGTACAGGAGAAGCACCTACAGTTGATGAAATTCCTGAAGATGATGATGTAACAGGTGAGCTAAGAAGTATGGGCGCTTTACCCGGAAGAGTTGGTCGCGACCCGGGTAGCTTTAGTTACGGTGACTAATAGGCTTACAGTTATACTTCTTCCAAGGTATCGTAATTTTATATAAAATCGGGTCTATATACCCTGAATCTATAAAGCCTTTTATCCGCAAAGAGCACGCAGTACATTCACCACAAGCCTGTTCTTCTCCCTCATAGCAAGTCCAAGTTTTACTAAAATCTACACCCAGCTTGACGCCCTGTTTTATGATTTCTTCCTTAGATTTATCAATTAACGGCGCTTGCACTGTAATTTTGTTTCTACGATTCAAAGCAGAGACATTATTAATTTGCTCTAAAAATTCTTCACTACCATCCCAGAACCCTGCTACACTGTCAGCTTGAGCTGCACCATGATAAACTGTAGTAGCTCCTGTAGATTCAGCTGTTGCAAGTGCGATACTTAGTAGCATGAGGTTACGGTAGGGTACGTAGTTGACCGTCTGCGGGTCACCCATTACATCTTTAGCTTTAGCAACTGCAATTTTATCATTAGTAAGAGCTGAAACCTGGCATATATCTTTAAAAAACGGTATTTTAATACATCTATAATCAACCTGTTGATGGAGCGATTCGATCTGAAAACTTGCACAATTAAGCTCTTTGTCTTTATGTTTCTGACCGTAATCAAAGCTGATGGCCACTATTTCATCAAATGTATTTGCGGCAGTATGTAGCAGTACACTGCTATCCATCCCACCACTGACAGGTACAACAGCTTTAAGTAATGGGCTCTTCTGCTTGCGCTTCATTTGCGTTGTATCTGTATTCATCAGCTAAGCGCTTGTCGAGTTCTGGTATAATAAATTCCTCGTAGAAAGCGGGATCTTTTGCAAAAGTCTTTGCATAACCAAGTTTATCGCCCTTTTTATACTTACCGCATGTCACACCAACAGTATATGTTGCCCCACTTTGCTCAACAATACCTCTTGCAGCTGCCATACCAAGCAACCCGCTATACTTGTTGAGCCCTGTCTTAAACGAAAGATACATTTCTGTCTCTAAAAACGGGGGAAGAAAGCGATTCTTAACAGTTAATGCTCTTAAAGTTGTACCAGAGTATTTATTTGCTTCTGAAAGTTTCTTATCATCTGTATCCATTGAATCGCCTTCACCTTCCTTCTCATGGCGTTTAGCAAGCTGTACAAGAATACTAGCCATATAAACAGGTCCTGAGCCTCCAGCCTGATTTTTTACAAGACTAGGGAACATTGAAGCAGGGTCCTCGTATGTATGGTTGGTAAACAAAATTGTAACGCCAGCCTTGGCAGCTTTAAACGTTAACGTACGGAACATGCTTTTAAGCGATTTAGCTCGGAGTCCCATATCTGATGCTGATTTATCTTTTGCTACGTCATCCAGCTCCTTCTGTGAGGCAAGGTTACCAAGACTGTCGATACTAATAATAAATTTACCTTTAGCGTTGTTCTCAATTACGCTATCAAGGAACGCACCAATTTGATTACGACACTGATCAATAGTGTCTACCGGTACATATTTTGTAGTTTCTGGGTTTAGCCCTACACCCTTTGTACTATTTTCGTCAATGGCAATCTCAGTATCAAATATGACTGGTGTCAAGCCTTTCTTTTGTGCAGTGGCAAGAATCTTGTTAACAATAAAGGTCTTACCTGTTTGACTGGGACCTGAAAACCCCGTTATTCTTCCTTGAGGAACGCCACCGTTGCGACAACTACCGCCGAGAATAGCATTAAGAGCATAGCATCCTGTATCAAACCACTGATCAACTTTACTAAGTGCATTTTCGCTTAAAAAGGATGCTTCTGAATTTAACTTATCTAACGACGCGAATACTTTATTAAGATCTTTATTCATAGATCCAGTATATATGAAGTTAAATTAAAAACAAGTAAAAAATTACTCGTCAAACAACTTAATTACTTTGTCGGAAGACGGAGCACTAGAAGTGCCTGTTGCAGCAAGAGGAGCTGAAAACAGCTTGACATACTGATCAACAAGACGTTCATCATTCTCAATATCAACACCAAGAACAATGTTATTTAAATTAAACTTCCAAACTGTACCCTCTGTCTTTGCTTTCTCACCGACAAATTCTCTAAAATAAAGAGGAATTGTTTGTACGTTAAGTTGACCTTGCTGCGTGGGCTGCACGTGGATAATAGCAGGATTCTTAACATGAAGATGTGTTTTATCTTCCTTGGTTAATGTACCGATCATGGTACGGCCGATGTGATCAATAAAGGTTACAATATTTTCGTTTGACATATAATTAATTTAAATACCTGGTATAAAAAATCAACTATTAAACACCAAGAAGCTTAAAAAGATCTGTCTGCACCTGTGATCCAGGTGAATAAAGCTTCCAATTCACAGCTTCATAAAATCTCTCTATAACAGAGAAAATAATCTTTTCAAACATTAACTCGTAGTCTAGCTCAAATGTATTTGCAAATTCTTTAGGAAAATCGTATTTGTATCCTATTGTTGTAATACCAAATTTATTAGGTTGTCGAGCATAAAAATATCTTACTTTATCACCAGACGATATTTTTTCGTACTTTTTGCCGGTATTAAATCTATCTAAAAGAATATTATAAAAATAGGCTGCTTTGACATGAATAGGCATATGTTTAGCGGTTTTAAACGCATCACATTGCGCAGCATATTTTTCGTAGCCTTTAACTCCCATTACAAAGGCAATATCTTCTATAGGAAGCTTTTTAAAGATATCATACGTTTCATTAAAGATTTTATTTGTAGTAGCAAGATCACGAGTTAGAAGCATTGTCTCAATAATCTTTTTTACATAAGGTTTAATAGGAGCAGGCATCGTTGTTCGAACAACCTCAACACCTGTATACTTAAATTTATCACAAGGAATTCCCTCTTCGTCTAAAACATGTAGTACATAGCGTTTTTTCTGTAAAAAGAGACCGCTGTCTGCAATTGCTTCGCGTTTAAATACAAACCGACAATCTTTAGAACCAAGCGCTTGCTGTCCCCACTTAATAATATTTTCATTAAGATAATCTTCAATATCTTGTACCTGTTTGTAGTATTCTTGAGTAATTTTACCTTTCGAATCTAGCATCTTTAACCCTGTGTTTTTTACTATATGTTTAATAGAAATATATGAGCTATCTGTATCGTTATAGATAATAGGCGTGTCTTCTAGGATATCTTGATCAGTAAGCTTAGCTCTTTCCTTAATATAATTCTCTAAAAGTCTATTTGATTCCTTAATAACTGCTTGACCGGTAAGTGTAATCGATTCAGCTAATTCGTCATCACCAAGAGGGCTATGTTTGTTACCAAAATAACCGTAGATCGTATTAATAAGAATCTTAATAGTGTGCTGTGTAATATTTAAGTTATCAATCTCATGCTTGAGTTTTGCATACTCAGGTGCAGTTTTTTCTATGTTTACAATTTTACGCTTAAGCGTGTTAAGCTTCTTTTTGATTTCAACTCTCTTTTTATAAAAGTGATCTACAGTAATAGGAATAATACCTTTTTCTTTTTGTGTAAAAAGAACTTTAGCTTTAGAAATTGCTATTTCTTCTTTTTGAATAAAATCAACAAAGCTTTTATGTGATAGCGTAAATGTCTGCCCGTTTACATGTTTAATAGTAACATCTTTATCCGTTTTATCGATAATAGAACCGACTTTTGTTTCAGGAGAGAGGTTTAGCGTTATCATCACGTTTGGATATAGACTGTTAGCATCAAAAGATACAATATGTTCTTGAAAACCTTTGCGAGGTTCGCCTACATAAGCACCTGCATTTTGCTCTTCACTTGTATTGGTTTTATTAAATGTAGGTATGCGCTGGTCACGTGTGCGGGCTCTTATGGCACACAAGCCAGTAATTACAGACAAGGAGCCCAAGGCGCCTTCAAACGTAGTCAACCCTGCATATGCTATCATTCTTAGAAGCTGTAGATATTGTAGCTTTGATTCTAGCCTGACTAGAAGATTAACGTCTTGTACGTTATAATCTACAAACAGCTCCCAATTATCATCAGCTAAGCTTGCAAGATTTGTATCACCATAATCAATCTTACTTTCACCAAGTTCTGTCTGACCAATAGCATCAAGCTTATAAGACTCTCTTAACGTCGGGCAAAATCGTCTATAAATATCCAAATAATCTACGCATGAGACTCCTTCTAAATGCCAATGCACTTGCTCTCTACCAAATCGACCTGTAAAAGTAATCGGGCGTATATAACCAACTGGTGATAATCTTTTGGTTTCATCTTCTCCGAGAATACGAGTAATCCTATTTACAATATAAGGCACGTCGAAGAATTCACTGTTCCAACCAGATAAAATATCAGGATAATCAGATGTAAAATAACTTAAAAACTTAGATAAAAGATCTTTCTCAGTCTTACAGTATATGTACGTATGACTTTCATTCTTCTTATTATATGGTTTAAGTCCCCATGTAATAAAGTGCTTTCTAATTGAATCATAGACTGTAATAACATTAATAGGATGTTGTGGGTCTTCTGGCTTAGGAAATTCATCTGGACTATATGTCTCAATATCAATAAACAACACCTTGAGATCGTTTTTAGTAAACTCAGGTTTTTCATTCTCCTTCCAAAACGTATCAATAAGAAACTGTTGCTGTATATTTAAGTTTTCAAAAACTCTAGTTACTTTATTATCCTTTAAATATCGCGAGCGTTCGGCTTGATTCTTAAATCTTTTTTTCTTTAACTTTGTATTAAAGATACTTGTAGTGTCTGGATGGTTATTTGTTTCAAGGTATATGTAAGGCTCGAACGTTGAGTCAAGAGTTATACGCTTCCCATTCTCGTCCCAGGTAAAAAGACGCATGAGCTGATCTCTTGGTAAATAGGCTACACTACGATACACAATCCAATTATATATTATATTACGAGAAGTACAATGTTAATATTTTGACTACTTTAATCCGTTGATTGTATTAAGTAGTTTTCTGTCTGAATGACCATAAGGCATATTATATAGTTCGACATACTTGTTAATATTATCTTCATTCTCAAGCCAGCGCGTTTCTGCGACTTTTCTAAACTTAGCGCACTGATTCATATATTTACCTTTCTTGAGAAGAGTATCCTCAATACAGCCAATCATTTCATCACCTGTCTTAAACTTGATAGGCGCATCACTATAAGTTACAATATCTTGACAAGCAATCGGTAGACCGTAGCAGCATGCTTCAATATACTTTAGATCACTCTTAGCTCTATTAAACGTATTATCTTGAAGAGGTGCAACAAGCATATTAACCTTAAGATTAAAAATCTTTTCTGGATAGTTATAGAGATTTTCCCATGGATGGAACTCGAGATCACCATTCATAACATATGGCCTGAGAGGTAATGGGAATGCGCCTAAGAAAACCCACCTATATTTGTGACGGGTTTTAATAATAGTATCACATACATGGAAGAAATCATCATTCTGATTTACTCTATTATCAACATCAAAATGTGCGCCAGAACCTGCATATAAAATACGAGGTCGCTTTTCATTTAAATCATAATTTTCTGAAATCCGTCTATCACTATAAAAATTACCCATCCACCATTTCGGAGGATAGTTTGGAATGACAGTAACGTTCTTATTAGAAGTTTTGCTCATGTAATAATCTTTCATGAAATCGCATGTAACTGTAATTTCATCGCACATCTCCATAATACGCTGTGCTGTCTTACGAATTTCTGGATCTGTAAATGCAGGTTTAAACTTATTATATTCAGGAATATCTTCACTAAAGACTAAATCATCAATTTCATATACAATCTTAAAGCCATGTTTGTTGCTTAAATCTTTTAAGAATTCAATAAACTTAGCTTGTTGTACTGTAGCTTGTCTCTGAATACGAACGGTCTTAATTCCGCGGTAATAGTTAGGGTCAAAACACATTACAGTACTACCATGTACAACACTCTTACTATGTGCGTTTAAAAGATGCTCTGGCCAAATCATACGCCAGAAGCCGCATCCGCTATAATCTGCGTAATAGTTTAACGATCTATTTAAATCGAGTTCAGGTGGGCGTGGGAGTGCATTTTGTTGTTGCGCTGGTAGACCGGGAAAAGGTTGAACAAAAGGTGAAGCAAAAGGTTGTACAAAGGGGCCTGGGATCATTGTTATAATTATGTATTATATTCTTTATAATCAACTCGTTTTGTTATACCGTTTGTCTTTTCAAGAAAAATAATGTCGCCGGTAGCAGCTTTAATACTTTCTTTACGATGACTAATAACCATTATACATTCGTTAAATTTGTCAACCCTCTCTTTAAGGATTCCGATAACGAGCTCAACACCTTTTTCATCTAAGCTAGAATCAAATAGCTCATCGTATATGCTAAAATTAAATGATACATCACCTTGTAAACGACGAATATCCATAAATGTAAATAAACAAGCTAAATCGATGTTCTTTCTTTCTGCGCCGCTAAAGTTAAAGTAAGAGCATTGCTTACCTTTATTATCTATAATTTCTTCTTCAAAATATTCATTAAACACACAAGAACAATTTGCATCCATCTTCTTAAGGTAATATGCTAGCTTACTATTAAACAATTGAAGAATTTTCTTAACAATATATGATTTTACTCCTTCTTCTGAAACAACAAATTTAACAACATCTAAAGTGTTTAATGTCTCTTTTAAAGTCTCTAAATCTAACTTAACTACAGTAAGTCTATAATTTTGTTCTTTTAGCAAATTATCGAACGTAGTTGAATCTGTTTCAATATCTTTCAAATCTTGATCAAGTTCTACCTGCCATTTATTAAGTTGATTCAATCTCTCTTCAAGATTATTTTTCTCTTTAAGTTTATGCTGATACGTATTAATACCATCTCTTATCTTTTGTATACGTACCTCTAGTTTTTCTTCAACTGATAAAAATTGCTTTTCCTCTCCTTTAAGTGTATCAATCCGTGCTTCGTGTGTTTTTACTTCACTCTTAATTTTAGCTTTTTCGTCTTTTATATGTGTACGATCTGTTTCTTCTATAGAACGTAAGCACGTCGGACATACATCTTTATCTGTACCAACAGCAGATATTTTCTTAGTTAATTGCGTTACCATTGTCGTATTCTCTGTAATGGAGTGTCTAATACTTTGTATCTTATTATCGACTTTTTCTCTATTCTGCTCTTGTTCAAGTATTTCTTTTTTTAGATTCTGAACGTCGGGTAGTTCAAACTTTTTGAGTGTATTACTAATTGTTTCTATTTCACTAGCATTATTCTTTTTTCTAGAAAGATATTTCTCTTTCTTTCTCTCGCGTTCTAGCGCAGAATTCTCTTTTTGCTTTTCGTATACACTAATACTTTTAGCTACTTCATCATATTTTGTAGTTTCGATATCAAACGTCTTCTTCTTGTCCGTAATATCGGCTTTAAGAAGCGTAAGCATATTACTAAATACGCCAAGATTAAAGATATCTTCAATAAATTTTCGCTTCTCTTGTTTCTTTTTTGCCATAAACGGTATAGTGTTGTTTACCGTCATAATGACGCAGTTTTGAAATATCTCCGGGGTACAATTAAACTTAGACATTATAAAGCTATTTGTATTCGAAATACTATCGCGGGTCTTATCTTCACCGTTAACAAATATATGGCACTTTGAGGGTTCAAGCGTTCTAATAATTTGTATATCTTCTGCTTTATCGTATTGCTGGATAGATATATCTAATATTACTTCGCAATTCTTACGATTAACATTATTAATAATATTTTCTTTCTTGAGGTCTCTTAGTGTTTCACCGAAGACCCCAAAGTATATTGCGTCTGCTATTGTTGACTTACCTACACCGTTACGCCTGTCTTCTTTATCTTTATTAAGACCTGTGATAATGTGAAGGCCTTTTCTGAAGTCAACGTCTACCGGCTGGTTACCAACAGAAAGAAAGTTCTTAATACTAATCTTTTTAAAAATAATATTCTTCATGATGTACTACCTGCGCGTTTATATAATTCAGAGCAATAGCTTGATACTTCTGCTTTTTTATCGATATCCAGTAAGTTAATAAATTCTTCAATAGCTTTACTCATATCAACACCTGATAAATCTACAGATTGTTCGTCATTAACTGCTATACTGTTATCATATAATGTATAGTCAACAGATAGGGTAAATGGCTTATGAGTAGATAATTTTTGTATTAATGTATCAATATTATCACTTGTTATTTTTTTATCAATTATAACTTTTACAATATTATTATTAATTTCTTCATTTATATTTGATTTTAATTCCTGTAAATCTGTTAGTGTTATTTTTTTATGTTTTGGTGACAGCACGTTTTCATAAAACGTATATTTTAAATTATTGAAATCGAGTATATAATAACCTTTTG
>Ga0247833_1003006_pt1 | contig 23265 bp, 8 predicted proteins | sample LaCruzMarch2015__7_FD_187117 | JGI IMG/M metagenome (GOLD analysis project Ga0247833, IMG submission 187117) | Freshwater microbial communities from meromictic Lake La Cruz, Castile-La Mancha, Spain - LaCruzMarch2015_8m | ecosystem: Environmental > Aquatic > Freshwater > Lake | place: Spain... | reverse complement strand
TACACTAATCTTGGCAATGCGATTGCTGGCCTTGGGATGGCAATTCGAGATGAATTGGACTGCCGAGAAAAGGCATTGGAACTTGACCCAAAGAATCCCAAGGCCATCTTGAACTACATGTTCTCTTTGCTTACCAATGGAGATGTGATTAAGGCGAAAGGGTTGCTCTTTAAACATAAAAAGAAAATAGTCTCTAGCCTGGGGACAGATAGCATCATCATTCACGAGAAGTTAATTGATGCAATGATAATGATCACAGATCCATTCGAGCTTCTTGTCATATACGACGAGCTACTGCCAATGCTTGGTAGTAGGGATGCTGCTGTGTTTTTGGTTAAAGCATGGGAGAACCGGGGATCATTTGAAGAAAATGGTTACGGCGAAGAAGATCCTTCAACGTGTTACCGGTATCCCGACTTTATCAATGAACTTGGAGTTAAATTTGGCAGTGCAGGGCTTCATCAGTACTCTCTTAAGAGCTGGCAAGAACTCCAATCCTTCCCTGGCTATGACAATGCCAGCTGGAACATTCCTGTAGCCCTTGACTCGATGGGGTTGCAGGAAGAAGCACTAGAAGCCCTAAAACACACTTCTGGAGCATGCACACGCGAAAATACTATTACTGCGAATCTACTAAGAAACAAAGATCGACGTCAAGCACTTGACTTCTATGTAAGAGCATTGTCAGAAGACGCGCCCTTTTTAATGCCTATACAAAATGGCTTTGAACTAGCAAAACAGTTAAACAGAAGAGACCTCTACGGTGATTTTCTGAATGCAATCAACCAAATAAACGACTCGGCTGGAAAAACAATATTGCAATCACGAATTAAAATGCAGCAGGGTTTTCATAAAGAAGCCTGTTCTCTATTGGAAGACATACTTATTCGTAATGAAGACTTCCTTGACATCAAGCAGTTGAGCGCTGAAATCAATCAAGCATCTGCCGATTTGACGCTATTGGGCGAAGGAGTTGGCGATGAGATTTACAAAGAGCTTGCCTATCTTTATATTCTGATGGCTCAATATCAGAATCTTGCATCCCTGATTGAGGTAATCAGTCAATGGGATATTGATCTTGATGGTGACTGGCGCATTATTGAATCGATCGCGCTGAGTATGCAAGGAAGAACACAGGAAGCAATTCAGGCAGTGCATGGAATGAGTAACCAGCCGCCTCCACTGCTTGCAAAATCATTTGCATTATTCAGATCCGGTGATTTAGACGGTGCTATGGCTGAGCTGAATGGCCTAGATCAATTAGAGGAGGATATTGATGGTTATAATTTCCCACTATGTTTACCATCTGCATTCCAGCCATCATTGGCTTCTCTTCATTTCTTAAGCAATGGAAACGCTGAAAAAGCTATGGAACTTGCTAACCATGCAATCGGCCTAGATCCATCAAGTATCTGGATTACTGATATATATACCAATGTCTTGGACCAATCATGTGGGTTGGCCGTAGCCTCAGATTATTTACTAAGCCTTCATGATAATGCACCAGGCAATATAAACCTTTTCCGCAAACTAATTTTTAGCCTTGCTCACGATTCAAGAATAGATGAATGCAAGAAAGCGTTAAAGAACATAGAGCAAACATGTGGGCAATCTTATGTGGATCAAGTTGGTGATCTTTTTCGGTTTATTGACATTCTTTCTATGCGTAGGGATGGCACCCATCCGCCTGTCAAGCTTCCCGAATGGGCTTGCCTCCTGGATGTGCAAGGCGTAGAGACCTTAGAGGAAATTGTTGAGATCCATAACGCTAACAATGCTCGCACGGGTTATTCTCTGTTGATATCAAGATTTTCCGAATATCTTCTTAGGCGATATTTCTTCTTGCCGCTTGCTTCGATGATTGACCCTAGTGAATGTGTGCCGTGGAAGTGGGCCCAAAATGCTTCGTCTTTTTTGCTTGATCGAACTCAAAGAGAGCCTTCTTTAGGCGATATAGTTTCTCTTATCAAAACAATAGCTTACCCTGGCAATCGATCCAATCATTACATTGCCATGCTGAGGCATGCAGCATGTCGACTTTCAATTGACTTTAAGCAAATCTTTTCTTATGACTTTACCGACAAGCTATGTCGGCTTAGGGATTACCGAAACTGCGTAATGCACGCAGGAGAACCTTCAGTCAATGAGCATAAGTTTGCGACGCAATTTGTTTTCGGAGGAAATAACCTGGCTTGTGGTGAGTTTGTTTCTTGTTTGCTGGCTGCAGGTCAGGTTGGCAAATAGATTCCACTTGACCAGCTCTCGTAGAGGTGATTTGCAACGGCCTATCTGATCAAGTATGCAGAAGCGGCAAACTGTTCAGCAGTCGACGACGTTCTTGCCAATCTGGAAGGTGAGAATCGAGCAAGGTTACGAACCCATCGCCATGACTAGGCACGCGCAGATGGGCTAGCTCATGAAGCACAACATACTCAAGACAGCATTTAGGCTTCTGAGCCAGTTGAGTATTCAAGCGGATATTCCTCGATTTCGGATTGCAGCTTCCCCACTTCCGGGTCATCTCCTGAATGAATAGCTTGTTTGCCTGCACGTCAAGTCTTTCCTGCCACATGTCGATAAGGATCGCAGCCTCCCTTCTGAGCTCCTTGCGGTAGCAAGCAGCAAGAAGACTCTGCCGCTTCTCGGCTGTTGCGCCTGGCCGAACGAAAAGCGCCAGTCTTCTTGGATGCACTTCTATTCTTGGGGCCGTGTTCACTTCCTGAATCTGCAGCAGTAATCGGCGACCCCAAAGATGATGGGATTCCCGCTCAACGATCTGCCTGGGACTTTCTCGCGGCTGCCCCGCAAATCTCGTCTGCTGCCTACGAATCCAGCTCAGCTTGCCAATTGCATAAGCTCTCACATGGTCTGGGCTCATCCCCTCCGGCGCTGAAATGCGCACGGACCCGTCGGGTGGGACCACTGAAAGGTGCAGGTTCTTGATCGGCTTGACGGTGACCTCCACCGACAAAGACCCGATCACAAGCTGATGGCTGGGATAGGCCCGGGTCATCAATATTCTGGCTGGGCCACGAGGATGGGGAACAGGCGCTCCACTTCCGCAGCGTCCTGAAGCACGCCGTAGAGAGCCGCCTTAATCAGTTGCTCTTTTGTCTGCACACCACGCCAGCCATCCGGCCTGACCTGACGAACAGTGCTGTCGATGCGAAGCGTCAGCTCCAGATTTCCGTTTAAGTTGCTCCAAAAGGCTCGTTTCCCAGGCGTATCCAGTTCGGATGGGGTGTTGTCGGCTGTCTGCTGGTTGAGCTGGCGAGCCAGATCGGCAACACGACGAAGGTATTCCTCATAGGCCTCAGCCTGCTGTTTGCGGAATTGGATGATCTCATCGAGTACCTGCGACATGCGGTCGTAGAAGGCCGGATCATTCGCGCGCTCACTGATGAGCGTGCGTCGGATATTGTTCTCGATCGTTTCAGCGACAGCCTTCCTGTTTGAGGCCCCCTTGCCAAACTGCTGCTGGATTGCTTCGGCGACTCCGGTCTTGATGATCAGTTCCAGCAGGCCGATCTCATCGAAGGCTGAGATCTTTCTGGGCAGGTCAGCCTCGATGTAGGAGTCAATCAGATAGCGCATATCGGCCTCGTAAGCCTTGAGATCAAGGTTCTCGCCTGCCGCGAGCCGTATCACTTGCCTCCACTCCAGCGCCTTATCCCGCTGCCGGGTGATTCGGTTGGCTTCTGAGGCGGAGTACCCCGCATCTGAAAGCTCATTGGCCAAGGCTGCATAGGCCCGAGTCAGCTCGGCGACGGCCTTGTAGTAGGCCATCCGCAGCGGTTCACGCTCTTGCAGGTCGTTTGGACACTCCGTGTTGCCGCAGAAGTGATGCAGAACAGCCAGCTCATCCATCGGAGGCGGCACGGGCTCGGCGAGCAGTGCCTCCTGCTCCAGTGCCGTCTCCAGCCGCTCCTTCGCCTTGGTGAGACGGTCCTGGAGGAGCACATCGGGATCAACGCCACCGGCTGAGTGATCCAGGTCATCGCTGGAATACACGGCAATGGCGTTCTCGACTTTCTTGAAGAGGTCCTTGTAGTCGACAATGCAGCCATAGGGCTTGTCCTCACCATCGAGGCGATTGGTCCGGCAGATCGCCTGGAATAGGCCGTGATCCTGCATCGACTTGTCGATGTACAGGACGCTGCAGGACGGAGCATCGAAGCCGGTGAGAAGCTTGTCGACCACGATCAGCAGCTTCATCTGAGCTGGCTGGGTGATAAAGCGTTGCTTGGCTTGCTCCTCGTAGGCCTCCGTGCGGGTCATGCCTGGCTGTGGGGCGATGTCCTCGAGAAGCCTGGTGTAGGTGTTGTAGATGAACTGCTTGTCCGTCTCTGTGTTGGCGCCGACTTCTTCCTTGGTTACATCTGCCGCCTTGGGGTCATAGGAGGTGATGACGGCACACTTGCCATTGAGTTCGGTCTGGTTGAACAGCTCGAAGTAACGGCAGGCCTCGTAGATGCTAGAGGCCACCAAAATGGCATTACCGCGCTGGCTCGCCAGACGATCTTTCAAGGAATAGTCGAAGACAATATCGGCCACGATGCGGTTCATCCGTGCCTTGGAGCTGAGCACGCTCTGCAAGTTTCCCCACTGGCGCTTGAGCTCCCGTTGCTGCCAAGGATTCAGCCCTGAGGTCTTGGCATCGAACCACTGGTCCACCTTGTCCTGTGAGCTGAGCCGCTGGTCGATGTCTCGGGCTTCGTAGACCAGGTCGAGAACCACCTCGTCTTCTACCCCTTCGCTGAACTTGTAGGTATGGATGTAGCCCCCGAAGACCTCCAGGCTGGTGGCCTTGTCTTTCTGGAGAAGGGGAGTGCCGGTGAAGCCGATGAAGACGGCATCGGGCAGCAGCGCCTTCATGACTCGATGAAGCTTGCCGCTCTGCGTGCGGTGGCACTCATCGACAAAAATGAACAGTTCGCCAACGGCTGGGCTCGGTTGTGTCTGGAGCTGCTCGAGGAAAGCCTCAAAGTCGTCAACATCGCGGACGCCAAACTTGTGGACTAAGGAGCAGAGCAATCGAGGCATCGGCTGGCTCAGAGCCTTCATCAGATCCCGTCCACTGCTGCTGCGCTGGATGGTCTCACCTGCACCACCAAAGACGCCTTCGATCTGCTTGTCGAGCTCATCCCGGTCGGTGATGATCACAACCCGGGCATGGGGGTTGGTGGCAAGTATCCAGCGGGCTAAAAGCACCATCACGATGCTCTTGCCGCTTCCCTGGGTGTGCCAGATGATGCCGCCACGTTGCTCATGGACGTGTTGCTGAGCGGCCTTGATGCCGAAGTATTGATGCACCCGCGGCAGCTTCTTGATGCCGGCATCGAAGAGAATGAAGTCGCGCAGAAGTTCGATCAGCCTGTCTTTGCTACAGATCTTGATTAGGTACTTGTCGAGCTTGGGCCGAGTGTTATCCGATTCGTCTTCTTTCCAGGTTAGGAAGAACTTCTCCGGTGTGAGGATGGCTCCGTAGCGCAGGCCTTCCGAGTCGTTGCCGGCAAACACCAGCTGATTGGTAGCAAAGAACCAGGCATTGAACTCGGGTTGCTGGTTGGAGAGGTTCTGCCGGATGCCATCACCAATGCTCACCAGGCTGCGCTTGAGCTCGATCACACTCACCGCAATGCCGTTTACGTAGAGCACCAGGTCAGGGCGGCGCTCCTTGGGGCCCTTGAGGGTGACTTCCTCCGCAATAGCAAAGTCGTTGGCGTCAGGTGTGTGCCAGTCGATCAGAGCCACTGTGCTGGTGGGCTGGTCGGCGGCCGCTTTTACCTGGACCCCATAGCGCATCAGGGAGTAGACCCGTCGATTGGCCTCATACAGGCCAAACTGGCTGATGTCAGTGGCAGCCCGTAGCTGATACATGGCGCCACTTATCTCTGCAGAGCTGTAGCCACGACGTTGGAGGTAACCGGTGAGAATCTCCTCCTCGATGTTGGCGTTGCCAGCACGGTCCTTCCAATCGCCCAGGTAGCGATAGCCGAGTTCCTCCTGGAACAGCTTGATCACCCTGGTCTGGGTGAGGCGCTCTGGCCCGATCCCACTCATGCTGCAACCTCAACGCTGAGGATCTCCCGCTCCACATAAGACCGGAAGGCGGATGGCGAGGTGAAGCAGCGGAACCCGGCAGCACTGGCCAGCGCGAGGGTTGCGGGCTCCTCGTTGAGCAGCACGGCCACGGGCTGGCTGAGCTCCTCCTGAATGCCGGCAGGCCAGACCAGGTCAAATACGGCGCGCTGCTCGCCGGTGGCCGGGTCGGCGAAGTCGTAGGCGAGGGTGCCAAGAGGGAGGGACTGATCATCCATCCAGGCATTGAGCCGGTTCAGCTCGGCTTCTTCTTCCTCGCTGGTGATGCCACCAAGTGTTTCAGCGCCTTGAGCAGGTACGGCGGCCGCGGGGCCGGACAGCCAGCGAGTGTCTCCATGCAGCAAATCTTCCATCCGGGCGTTCACTTCGACTGCCAGCATGGCCTTGCGGGCCTCCAGGAAGGAGAGAAAGTTCTCCAGCTTCCAGAGTTCTTGATCAGTGGGAATCCACTGGGAGGCCAGGGCACCAGGATGAGCTGCCTCGATCTCGGGGAAGTACATCTCCGGCAGACGATCGAGGATTTTGATATTGGTGTCCTTGGTGAGGAAGCAGAAGTTGGCCAGGGCGTTTACCTCTGGTCTGCGGTAGCCGGCCTTGTAGAGCTGGGCCTTGGGGAAGATGTGATGCACTTCCAGGCGGCTCATCTTTCCGAGCATGCCGGCCTTGAGCGGCAGTCCAGTGCCCCAGTCGCGGGCCTCGCCCATGCGGGTGAGCAGGTAGAGCACGGGGTAGAAGCGGGCGCCGAGGCTCCAGCCAGTGAAGTGCCCGGGTTCAACCCGCAGCCCGCCATGCCAGAGGCGAAGCTGCTCCAGCAGACGCTCCAGCCCGGCTCCTTCGCCATCGAGGGCGGCGAGATCCTGGTCGATGAACGATTCCGTGGATCCCGAGAAGCGACCCCACATGCCGGCCTGCACGAACCAGAACAGCAGCCGGTCGCGCTCCACCTCATCCATGGGGCCGCTGCGCTGATCGAGGTAGCGCACCATCACCGGGATGCCGAACCGACCGAAGAACACCTGGTCGTGATCAAGACCGAGGCGGCCTGCGATCAGGTTGAGGCAGGTGTCGATGTGCTTGGTGGCGCGCTTGAGGGCGTCCTGGATTTCGGGGGTGCTCTTGTCGTGCAGGTAGAGGAACTTGGCCTCACCGGTGAGCACCGTGTTCACCGAGCGCAGCAGCCAGTCGAGGTTGAAGCTGTAACCGTGATCGCTCCATTCCTTGAGCTTGACCTTCATCGCATCACGACCCTCCGACCAGTCGGCGCAGATCTTGGCGAGCGCCAGGTCGCCCTTGGAGAGCTTGGTACCGCCACTGTTGACGCGGTTGAAGATGTCCACCACCACGTCGAGCGTCTTGTCGGCGCCGGTGACTTCTTCAATGTGGAGATCGATCTCTGTGATTCCCAGCAGCTGGCTGAGACGGCCGATAAACTCCCCGACCCGTGTGGCCAACACAGGGTTCTGGCCGAACTCGGCAGCCAGCTGGCCGAGGCCGGCGCTGCCCTTGCCCAGCAACTTGGTGACATCGATCCAGAGCGGATCGTCCTTCATCTTCACCGGTTGGTAGAAGGCAAACACTTCCTCTCCGAGATGGAAGCGGAGCCCGCTGAAGGCCTGGGCGTTGCCATCGAAGAACTTGGGAGGCTTGCCGCGCACCACGCCATAGAGGGAGGTCATGCGCTGCTGGCCATCGAGCAGTAGCTTCACCACCCCTGCAGCCAGCGGTCCATCCCCGCGATGGGTGGCGGTCTGCGACTCAGTGGCCCAGACCAACAGACCGCCAACGGGATGGCGTTTGTAGAGCGAATCGAATAGCCCGCGCACCTGGTCGCGATTCCACACGTAACCCCGCTGGAACTCGGGCAGGGCCATGTGGCCGCTGTCGATGTGGTCGAGGATGGTGGAGATCTTCATCGCAGGCGGATCTTGCCGGTGAGGAGCTGTTGCATCATTCCTCGCTTGATTTCCTGAATAGAATCGCGACGGTGTGCTAGATAGGTTAATTCGGCATCAATATCTGAAAGAACAGCTACAATGGCCTGCTGCTCGGAACGCTCTGGAAATAGGAATTCCAGTGATTCGACGCTGCTGGGCTTTAGGTTATTGATGCTTGATCCTGCCAGCAAGTCACCAATTAGTCGTTGATATCGATCGGTTTGCAGCAAATAAAAGGCAAAACCAGGATCCGCCTTTGCTGGGATTGTGCGGAAGCATCCCATGAAAGCGCCGAAGGTGTACTCGTATCCGTCACTTACCTGGAATCTACCCGCTTTGCCAACCAATGCCTTGCTGCCGTTGGCCATGCAAATGACAATGTCATCCCGGGTCAGAATCTGATGGGTGGCGACTCGCTTGCTATTGACGTGCTTCAGCTCAGCCGTCTTCACGAATGAATCCTGCACATTATTTGAACGAAGCAACCTAATTGTATTCGCCGTATCATGTGGCATTAGGTCAGCTTCACCCTTGTAGCTGACTCCTCGATGGCATTTACCTATTTCGCCTAACCTCTTCACCTCCCACTCCCCCTCAAACCCCGGCAGCCGCCGCTTGCCGGTGAGCAGCTCCTGCATGGCGGTCTGCTTGATGTTGTGCTTTTTGGTGATGACTTGCTCCAGGTTAATTAGGAGCAACTCCACCTCGCTTAGCACCGTTGCTATTTGGTTTTGTTCCTGTAGCGGTGGAACGGCGTATACAAAGTTGACGGCATCCTTAATGTTAAACTGTTTTTGGGCTGTACCGTACTGAACATTCTCTACTTGCTGGCGACCATACCTTGAGTTCATGGTGCTGCACAGCCAGTGGGAGTTGAAGCTGCGATCTTGGCGAACAATCATCATTGAAGCGCAATTGCACTGATCTAACTCCGGTGGGACAACGGCTGTCACTCCGGGATCTCCAACCCTCACAGTTACTAGATCACCCTGCGTCAAGCGTGACGCAGCTAGCTTAAAGTTGCTGGCGGCAGAAATTCGATTGGCTGCTTCAGCATCAATTCGGTTCTCGGTGACACTTGATCCGACAAGCATGGGAATCGACTCGTTGGGATCAAAGTATGTCGACGGATTAATAACAAGCCCCACGCTTTGTCTGGGTGAGATCTCTTTGAGTGCTTTGACCTCCCAATCCTCCGGGATCACCCCCACCTCCGTCTGCTTATAGCCCGGCTTCAGTTCCATGCGAACCCCATCCGCTCCAGATGCCCGGCCACTCGCGCCTCAAGCTCTTCCACTCGCTGGCTGATTGCCGGTAGCGCCTCGCCGTAGCGCTCGCCAAGCTGTTTGAGGCGGCCGGTGAGGGCCTGGCTTACCCGTTCCACCTCGGAGACCACTGCCTGCTCCAGGCTGGCCAGCCACTTGCCTTCCACCACCAGCTCGCGCACCTCGACCTCTGTGAGGCTGTCGTAGCGGCTGTAGGCCTGATCATCGAGCTCGCTTTCGGCGGCCTTGAGGGCTTTCTTGGTGGCGGCCTCTTCGTCGCTCAGCTCCAGCCATTCCCGCAGCACGGCCAACTCCTCAGCGGTTTCGGGATCTTTCCGAATCTCCTTGATGCGGGCGTTCACAGCGGCCTTGTTGATCTTGTCCAACTCGCTGAAGGCGCCCTCCTCGCCGCCGTGCTCTTCCTCTAGCTCTGCCAGGCGGCTGCTGGCCTCCTCTAGTTGGGCGTGGAGAGCTTCGATCAGCTCCAGATCGCCGGCAAACAGCTGCCGCACCAGCAGCTCCTTGGGCACCAGGTCGCAGGCCCAGCCCTTGTCCTTGGTCTTGCCTTTTTTGTCGATTTCCAGGATGCGTTGCGGTTCGGCGCGCCAGCCGTCGGCACTGATCGCATACACGTCGTCCTGCATGGTCTTGTCCCACTGGTCGAGCAGCAGCTGATACACGGCGTAGGCATCGATCAGGGGCTGGCCCTGGTAGTGGGTCAGCAGGCCCTCGCTCATCTCACGGATCACCGCCTTTGGGTGGCAGCCCGCCTCCAGGGCCAACAGCTGGGCCGCCGCCTGTTGCCGCCAGGCCGCAAAGTGCTCGGCCATCCCCGCCAGGAAACCGGCGAACTGGGGATGGGCGGTGATCGTGGCCTTCAGCTCCACCGGCGCCACCGCCAGCTCCAGATAGCCGGGCCGCAGAGGCTTGAATAGGGACTCGCGCAGCTGCGGGCACACCTGCCAATAGGCCTGCAGGGCGTCGGTATCGCGTTCGGGGATGCCGCCGCGCAGGTGGGCTTCGATGTCTTGGAGGTCTTCAGCCTCGGAACTGTCGATGTAGCGGGGCAGGTTGAGGTTGTAGTCGTGCCCGGCGATCTCCTCGTTGGGCACGAAGCGCGAATAGCCGGGAACCTCTAACTGGCGGGTGAACACATCCACGATCTTGTGGATGTCCCGCTCGCGCAGGCGATTCTTGGGGCCGTCCTTGATAAAGCCCTTACTGGCATCCACCAGGAAGAGGCCCTCGCGACTGCCGGCGTCCCGCTTGTCGATCACCAGGATGCAGGCGGGGATGCCGGTGCCATAGAAGAGGTTGGCCGGCAGCCCGATGATGCCCTGGATCAATCCCCGCTGGATCAGGTTTTTGCGGATCTCGGCTTCGGCGTTGCCGCGGAACAGCACGCCATGGGGAAGGATGCAGCTTCCCCGGCCCGTGCTTTTGAGCGTGCGCACAATGTGCAGCAGGTAGGCATAGTCGCCTTGCTTGTTAGGCGGCATGCCAAAGCCTTCAAACCTGCCGTAGTACTTCGTGGGCTCGAGACCGGTGCTCCAGCGTTTATCTGAGAACGGTGGATTGGCTACCACGAAGTCGAACTGCTTGAGATGATCACCCTCGGTGAGCTTCGGGTCGGCGATCGTGTTCCCTTGCCAGATCGTGGCCGTGGGATTGCCGTGCAGAATCATGTTCATCCGTGCCAGGCCACTGGTGGCGGCGTCCTTCTCCTGCCCATAGAGCGTCACCGGGGTTCGGGCCTGAGATGCCACCTTCAGCAGCAGAGAGCCCGAACCGCAGGTGGGATCGCACACCGTGGTGTCGGCTGAGGTGATTTCCTTGTCGATCTTCAAAACTTGGGCCTTGATACGGCTCACTTCAGATGGTGTGTAGAACTGCCCTTTGCTCTTCCCGCTTTCGCTGGCGAAGTGGCGCATCAGGTATTCGTAGGCATCTCCGAGGATGTCGTCGTCGTCAGCCCGGTTGCGTGAAAAGTTGAGCTCCGGCTTCTCGAAGATGGCGATCAGGTTGGTGAGCCGCTCCACCAGCTCCTTGCCGCTTCCGAGCTTCGCTTGGTCGTTGAAGTCTGGGAAATCGCTCTGGCTGAGCTGCTGATTGGCCGCCACCAGTGGGGCGATGATCTTCTTGTTGATGTCATCGCCGATCTCCGCCTTGCCCTTGAGGGCCACCATGGCGGCAAAACCGGCATCCTCGGGGATCACTAGCGGCGCATAGGGCTGGCCGGCGTACTTGTCGCTGATGTACTTGATGAACAGCAGTACCAGCACATAGTCCTTGTACTGGCTGGCATCCATGCCGCCGCGCAGCTCATCGCAGCTGGCCCAAAGGCTGGAGTAAAGCTCGGATTTACGGATTGCCATGATTTAGGCGGCCTCCCCTTGGACGCCAGCCAGGAGAGCTGGAGGGATGTCCTCCAGCCAGCCATGCCGCGAGAGACTTTGTAGACGGCGACTCAGCTCTTGGACTTCCCGGCTCAGGGCCACGCTCTCTTGCTCTAGGGCCTCGGCCTGCTGCAGCTCGTTGGCGTTGGGAATCACCACGGGCAGGCTCTTCAACTCCCCCATCGGCACATAGGCCACTGCGGTTCCCTGGCCGGCCTTGTCCAACAGGGTTTGCCCAACGGCACTGCGTAAATACTGCACCAAAGCTGCTCGGGTGAGGGGGGCATTGGGCCGCAGGCGAACAACGCAGAACGCCTGACCAGGAACCGTTGGGTGCTCGAGGTCTTGAACCATGGCTTCTCTGCCAAGGCGACCCTTGATCGACAACAGCATTTCCCTCGGGTTTAGCAGCGGCTCCGATACCTTGGCAAGGACAGCTTCCGGCAGACGGGCCTGGCATCTCATCCTTTCAACGCTGGCCCGGCTGATTACATTCGACGTCATGGTGGCCATAAGTAGCGATTGGAGCTATCGATGTCGTAGGTGCCACCCGCAACCCCTTCGACAAGAAGTACAGCAAGGTGGAAGAAGCAGCTTAGGAAACCTGTCCCGTCGTGTTGAACACCATCAGTGTGCGGGAGTTGATGGAAACGGGATGGAGATAGGAGATTGGATGCCGGCGAAGTGATGCTCACATAGGCTCAACAAACACCTTACTTCTTTCGGTCACTTCGTATTCATCAGTGCCCCACCGTAGACGCACAAAGTCCAGACCTTTCTCGAATGTCACGAGGCAGCAAGATTGATCAGCAAATATGATCTTCAATTCACGCGCATGATCAAGTCTGTGGCCAGGCACATCGCAATTACGCCAGGATAAGCAAAAGTTAGGGTGATCCTCTATCTGTTTCATAATCGCATGCTTACGCGTTAAGTCATGTCCATCCTCGAACTCCTCTCTCAGTTGGTTGGTATGGATAGTGATCATGCTTTCACTTGACAGCCAGGGCCCGCTTAGCAATTGCGCGAACAGATGGGCATATCTCCTCCTCTGCTTATCAAAATATCTATCACAATAATCCGCAGAGAGTAGCTTCTTACCATGGAGGATAGACTCAAGGCCCATCAAACTGCGGAGCTCATCAACATTGTATGATCGGCTAGACATGTTAAAGCCAAAAGCTTTTGTGCCTGGATCTTCCAGCTGAGAGGAAGCAACTAGCTTGCATGACTCTGCCAGTGACTGAATCTTCAGGTACGCATCCCCAACTCCTTGTCGGCTCCTTGTTATGATACATTTCTGGTCATGTTCAGACAGAAATAGGACTTGACCAGCTACACCATTAGCGGAGCCATGACCAAAGCAGAACGTCTCCACAGAAGATTTAGGATTATGATAAAGATCTACATAGCCAGAGTCGATCCAGTCGGCCAGCTTTCGCCGAGTGAACTTGTTGGCAGTTTTTCCGTCATTGGCAGGGATTTCACTTAGAATACATAATATTGGTTGATCATTATCCTTGTGTAAATCTATTGCCCGCTCCAGCTGGCTCATCGAAAGGTAGCTCTTGAGATCGCGGAGGACAAAAGCTGTGCCTTGACGTGCTGATGTTAGATGCTGAGTCAGTAGTTCTGGTAGTTTCTCCACGTCGTAATAACTGGAGTGCCGCGCGAAGGAACGTTGAAACTCATCTGGGTTTAGCTCGCCGACAATTGGCTCCAATCTACTTCGAACTAGACCGCGATCCAAATCGGCATGAAAACTCTGGTTCGAATAGGTTCGCAGGCAGTTATAACAACTTGCTTCACATGAACAGGAGCTGACCAGTTCAAGAGTTCGTTTGAGTACATCATCAAACATCTCGGCAATCTTCTTGGTATGACCAGCTCCTGACGCCACATTGTCATAGAGGATAATTTCTGTAGCGTTATAGTTGTTTTCTATGGGACGGAAAAGCCCGTCAAGCTCAGACCGGTCGATATCAATGACATCAGAGGCAGCAGCAAGCAAGGCGTAGGTCAAAGAGCGCCAGAAGCTTGACCCATCCCGAGAGATCTCATTAGTCGCCTCCTCATCTTCAGAAACAGAGTCAACGCTGTTTCCAGACTCGATATTCTTGATTTTTTCAAGGAGGCTAGGCAGGTTCGCCTCATCGGTAAAGCGGATCCTGAGGAAGTCACTTCGAAACTGATGGGCAAGATGCAATAAGGTTGCCTTGCCAGTACAGGGCTTGCCAGTTATAGGATTAACATGCTCTGACTGACTTCGCTCAGAAGTTTTTTTATTAGTTTTTGATTTTGAAGATTTGACTTGGGAAGAAAGGTCTAGTCCGCAATATTGACATAGCCAGTACCCGCTTGTTGCAAATGAACCAGATCGGCCGCGAGGTCCTTGATTCGATAAGAAGAAGTCACCGCCTTGACTGGTAACAAGACTAAAGAACTGAGTAGATCTAGATGTACTTACATGATGATTACTTTCCGGATTTTCCTGAGCATCCTCCGGCATGAGGAAGACCTGAGATGTTGGTTGTCGCATTGGCTTCCTAAATGGCGTAATCTTTGGTGTTTCTGACCAGTTTGTACTGAAGGATCGAGGAATTACATACGCACGGCCAACACCTAGCCTTCCCTCCTTAACCGCTACTCCACAGACACGACATTCCAGTTGACCTGAATTATTAGTTAAATGCTTCTTGATGTCTGACTGAATACTGCTATTTACAAACACATTGCAATTGTCACAGACCCAGTAATATCGAGTTGGAAGGTCGATCGGTCGTACGACAGCAACTGACCGATGAACCCGATCATCGACAACGACATCCTGGCCAGGTGCATATTCGGTGAGAGCCATGCGACGATCGCGCTGCAGACGATGGCCTCCGCTTCCCCATGGCTGTCGGGTGTCATTTCTCTGAGTCAGCAGCTGCACAACATCAATCGGGAAGCCATAGATGGGCAGAATGCTGGATTGTGCCAGCACATTATGCAGCTTGAGAGCACGTAACTTCTTCAACTCACCAAGAATTGCATTACGAGCCTTATTGAGTCGATCCGCCTTCTTATTTGACTCATCATCATTGCGATCACGAACCATTTTCCATTCATCAATGACTTCACCGAGGTTCTTGACTTGTCCGTTCCAGTCCTTGACTTGGTTCTTGGCAAATTCTTCAGTCTCGTTTACCAGACCCTTGAGAATTCCCTGCTCAACAATGTTACTTCCCAAAAGTGACAATGTTTTACTGCAATATGCCTTAGCTTCATTGCCGCCGAGCCAAAGATGGAGCTTTCTGTAGTAGGAACCTAGCTGTTTACTGTCGACTTCAACTGCCTCCTGACTATTTAAGTCAGGAAGACCAAGAAACTCACCAACGGTGAGATCCTCTGTTCCCAATTGGTGATTGGATCTTAGAAAGTGCCCGATGAGCTCTGCTTGTGCATGCCGTTTGGTGATTGAATAATTACTAATATCCAGACTGGGAACTTTGTTAGAGCCAGCAATCAAGTGACGAGGCTGCTCGAAGAAATAGCGATCATGAGGGCGACGTTGTCCGTACATCACTGTGACCGCCAAGCCATCTGCTCGACGACCAGCTCGGCCAGCCCGCTGCTGGTAATTACTCACGTATGGAGGAAAGTTTCGGAGTGCCACAACCTGCAGCTCGCCGATGTCGACTCCGAGCTCAAGAGTCGTTGAGGAACTCAACAGATTGATCTCGCCAGCTCGAAAGCGATTTTCCCGCTCTGATAATTCTTCAGGCTGAAGCTGAGCTGTGTGTTCTTCAGCTGTCAAGGAGATGGGCCGGCGCTGGATTAAGGAAACATAGTGTTGCTTAATTTGATTCTTATCACTACGCTTTGCCAAGACACCATGGCATTTGCTTGCCGGGCATAGAAAGGCAACCGGCACCTGACTTGCATCCAAACTACTTAATCTAGGCTTGTGAAAAATCTGTTTGCATTGAGGGCACTCATACCAATCAGAATCTGATCTGGTCAGGCAATTTAAGCCCCAAGCAAGTTGAGAGCCTTGTCCGTCATATTGTTTTAGCAGCTTACTCTCTACTAGCGCATCAAAAAGATCCCTCATTATATCTACGCTAGGCATGAAGCCAATACCCTTTTCAATCAGTCGAACAAGCCTGTTTTGGATCTTATGGAAACTCCCATCATGGTTAGTACGTGGCTCGAATGAAACGATATCTTTTTCTTTATCAATTTTCGCTTTTTTTAGAAAGACTTTGGGCTGGCCCTTCCTTCCAAGGATTCCCGACCAGCTGGAGCCGTCGCCACCTGTCTCGTTGTAATAGTCTGAAGAATCCTGGATGTCGACAGCCCCTAAGAGTCTAATCTCATCAGTTAATCCAAACAAAAATACCTCACACCACGTTTTACACCAGCTTTCCTTCCAATCGAAAATTGAACAAGTCTGTTCAACAAGCTGATCTGGGATTCGTTCAACATGACAAGCCACCAACCCAAGCGCTTCCATCGATGTCCTTCTAGCCGAAGGAACGCCGAATTCACAGAGGAGAATCTCCCGTGACCGACTCGTCGCAAGACTGTCTAGTTTCTTTGAAGTGAGGCTAAGACTAAGATGCTTATTCGGCTCATTGCTAGCGTAACTTTTATGATGATAGTCAGATTTTCTGTCGGGATTGGGAATGGATGCCTCACGCAGTAGCTGCGTTAATTCTTCCTCGACATCGCTTATGTCAGCAGTTCCATTGACAGCGACTCTATTGAATGCCCGCCAAATGCATTGCCTATATAGGAACTCTGTATGGGATCGCTGAAAGTCTGAGGCAAAGTATGCTGCATCTTGGCGACCATCTGAAAATGTAAGAATTTTGGACTTTGGCTTGTCAATCCTGTCTGTCTCCTTTCGATTTGTGCTGGCGGAGCGATCATTAGGTTCACTGAGAAGATCAAATAAGCGGTCGATAACCACAGACAATGGTGCATCGGTAAATGATGTGAAGCGGCTCATCCACTCTTGTCGCTGCCTTCTCGCACCACAGCCTGGGCAGCATTTGGGAGCCGGATCAGACTCATCAGCGTTTGGCTTCGAATTAGGCCTGATATACCTGTAGAGCTGATAGGCCCCATCCCCAGGCATGACAACGTCCTTTAAGGTAGTTTGTTGCTTTTCCTTTACCCGCCACTGGCCATCGTCCGCTGTGATGAGAATGGGCTTTAGTTGGAAGCCACCATTCAGGGTAATGGTTTCGTCAAATGTCGATATCCCTCCATCGATGAGATTGCCATCATCTGCATCTTCATCGCTGCTCAGTAGGTGCCTCTCAACGGGAGTTAGATGCAAGATGGTCTCGCTTTCCTCGATATTCTCGATGGCACGCGGCACCTCTACCAGAAGATTAGATTTGCTAACCGCAATAGAATAAACTTCTCCACATTTACGGCAAGAAGATAATTCTAGGACGGGACCCTCGCATGATTCGCAATGTGTGCGACGATCGAGGTACAACCTCCCATAACCGATCAGATTTCGGTTCTTTTCATCAGTTGAGGGAGCACCCGGGCAACGTGGGTTGATGCATGCAAATAGCCCCTCCATGCTTCGGTACAGCAAATGTAACCGAATGGGAAGGAGGGGCTGTTCATCGGGTCTCAGTCGTGCACTGGTCACGATCTGCACCAAATTGGATAGTGCTTTCAGAGCACGCGGAAGCTCCTCTGACTCCACGTCCCCATCCAGTGAACGAGGAACAGTCCACAATTCAGGACTTGTCGCGACTTGGGTCCACGGTCGGGGGCCGCTACCAAGCACATTCATCAGGCGTCGAATATGTGGATGGCCAGCGAGAACATGCCAGAGGAAAACATGCACATCAGCACCTGATGCTTTATGCGCAGCATTCAGTTGCGTGGGCGGAACTAAATCCCTGAGAGCCTCCTTGCAAGCCTCTACGGATTCAAAGATTGAATTAATATCTAGAGATTCATACCGTTCATAGAGTTCATCGTCAGGAAGCTCTTCAACAGCGTATGTAGGGCCAAACCGCTTGTCCGGGCTGACTCTGGTACCCCAGATTAGATGGTCTTCACTGAAGGGCTCATCGAACAGCTGCGAGGCAAAGCTACAAACTTTCTGTCTGATACCATCCTGTCGCGGATCACCCAAGGAAGCACTGGTAGCAATAGCTTGAATCTTGCACGTCTCTTCAATGCCCATGGAAAGCTTGAAGCGCCGCAATAGCATCGCCACTTCTGTTCCTGTAGAGCCGCTATAGGTATGCGCTTCATCCAGAATCAGCAAGCTGAAATGCTTGGATGCCTCAAAGATGTCCCCTCTTTCTTTTGGCCGCATGAGCATATGCTCAAGCATCGAATAGTTCGTTATCAATATCTGTGGAGGTGTTTTCCAGATATCTTCACGGGAGATGGCCTGAACGCGCATTATTTGCCTGGCGGCCTTCTCTACAAGTTCGGCGTGAGGAAGGCCTAGCATTCTATTTCTTTCTGAATCATCAAAGAGAGAAAGTATCTCTTCACGTTCTGTGCCTATCAGTTCACGACGTAGTGCTTCTTCACCTTTGGCATGATTCTTTTCAGTACGACTTGTATAGAAGCCAAATCGAATCAGATTTGGACCGTCATTCTGTTTACATAACAGCTTTCGTAGCCTTTTGACTTGGTCGTTGACCAAGGCGTTCATCGGATAAAGAATCAATGCTTGCATGCCTGGACGAGGATCCTGAAGTAGCCGCTGAAGCATTGGAATCAGGAAACATTCCGTTTTGCCAGAACCGGTTCCAGTCGCCACAACAATGTTCGCCTGGTCCTGTACAGCGGCTACGACTGCTGCCTCTTGATGCGCATACAAAGGTCTATCTGCTTCAAATAGCTGAAGCATCCTCTGATCGAGGAGTCCTTCGTCCGTCAACTGTCGAATGGTCTTGCCAGCCTCATAGGGTTGGTTTCCCTCCAGGTAGGGATCTTGAGAAATAGTCCCCGGTTGCCTCAGTAGCTCCTCAAAGCCGCGCCTGAGAGCTACGTCGTTAATTGGGTAGGCAGCAAGAAGATAGTCAACCAGGCTGTCCCGGGTGGCGGTGGCTGCAGAGACGGCGTCGAGGGGCATGGGAGGCGTGGCGGGGGGTGAAGAGAGGTCTTTTAGTTAATTCATCGGCTTGTTAATTCCGAGCTTGCTCTCGAGTAGCTCCGCTAATAATTTTTTGTACTTAAATTGGACTCGCAGATACCTGGCGTTGCGTTCATTACTGCCACTCCCTGCCTGCCGGTCAAACGCAATCTCATCAGTATACCTTTTCAAGAATGCAAGATAATCTAATGGCAATTGTCTTTTTAGTTCGATCGGAATTTCACTTTCTATGTCAAGTAGTCGTGCGGCATTGGCATCAAGATCAATACGGTACATGGCTAGCAAAGCTTGTTGTCGTTGCAGTCTGTATAGCTTGTCTGCAATCGCCCAAATATATATTTCTGAGGATTGACCGAAGCGGAACGACTTCTCCTTAATGCGGCGAAGTTGACTCATCTCACTCGGCCGCGCCTCGGCAAGCCTGAACCATCGCTTATCGAAAAAGTTCATGCGACGAGGAATATAAACCTCAATATTTGTACTGATATAATCCTCACAAAACTCCTCTGCCATTGATATTTCTATCTGCGTTGGTAGCTCTGGTTCCGGCAGGAACCCAAAAAGCATGTTCTCTGTTTGAACCGATATTCCACGGGATTCAAGGAGGTTTCTTGATTCATCTGCACTCTTACTTGATTCAACAAGCCGAGTCTCCATATCACCAACAGCATCGATCAGTTTGATGACGTCGTTTATGTACGCCCGATCACCTACATACTTTGCGCGAAGTGGAGCTTCCCTTTCAACTATCAATGACGGTGGTGCCATTCGAAAAATTTTTCTTTCTTCTCCTTTTGATGCGATCTCGAATTCACTCTGAAGAACTTCAAGCTGTTCACCAATTCGCTTCACCAATGACTGCCCTGCCCGTACATCTTGATTGGGTGGGGTCAATGCCTCAATTCTCTCACTGATTTGTCGGCAGGTCATTCCCATAACCTGTCTAGGATCATCAGAATTACGAGCACTCGATAAAAGCGTGATGATAACCTTCTTGAGTTCGGATGCTCTCATTTTCTTGCTCGGCCCCACTCTGCACTAAAGGCAAGACCAAACTCATTCCCTATTGAACTAAGCAACGAATCTATTTCAAGTCTAAGTTTTTCTTTTGTATCATTCTCCATGTCGGCAATGCTCACCTTGTGAAACACGAACCTCCTGCCTGGACCCTTTCTTCCGTCTGGATATTCTATTGACCAACTTTCTAGAGAGCCTGCATACTCATTAATCAAATCATTAAACTGATCAACTATCACCTTTTGTATCTCATAGCTCCTATTGCCGTTAACCACTAAATCTACTGTATCGATAATCCTCCGCAGAGCTGGTCGCTTACGCAGTTCAATGGTGGGCTGCCCTTTCTCTTCTATAGATTCTTGGATACCAGCTTGGAAAGATCTAATCAGGACCGCCAAATCATATTGACAGCCAAAACCCTGTCTTTGGATGGATAGACTTGCTGATTCTCTCGACAGCAGATACGGTTCGAACGCGGAAATCGGGATCTTACAGCTACCTAAGTTATCTGCTGAAAGAACTGGTGAGAAATACTCACCATCCCCATCTAGGCGAACCCGAATCTTTTCGTCTGCCCACAAACCACGTATCAGCCAATCGGCATTCCAAAACTCTTGAGACTCTTTTAATGCTAATGGTGACACATCCCTCTCAAGGTCAATAACTCTCGTTATCCCCTTGAATCTGTATTCGGCTTGCAATGATATCGGGGGAAGACTCTTGATGTCGAGCTCTTCAGCTATCAAAATCTGTCTAGACCATTTCCGTGTCTTATCGCTGGAGTCATCGAAATAGGATATCTTAACTGAATAGAGGCCTGGGCAGGTAATAAATTTCCGTACTTCTGCCTGCTGCCAGCCTTCCGTAGAGTGCACCTGAATAGATCCAAGGGGCATGTAGAATTCATCATCCTTAATCTTAAATAGTTCAATCTTTGCATCTGTTACTGCAGGTGGAAGCCATAGTTCTGGACTCTCTGCCAGCATAACGAATCCATTGGCTTGCCCTGGAAGACTCAATCCTTGAAGAAGTGGCCTACTGTTCGATTTTCCACCCCCTGGCACGACCCAGCAAATTTCACACTCATCGCCGTTGACATTGGCAAGGGAGATTGTCTCAGGTTTCTCTAGTGGGCTCGTTCTCGCTAGTTGAAGAAGACGCCATCCCCCGAGCCCTGATACACTTATTGGGTCATCGGTCTCAGCTTCAATACCATCTGAAAGAACAACATCCCAACTACGTCTGTACAGGAGAGATAAGCTGCTGCCAATCAATGCTCCGTCGTTAATGATTTCATTTGTCTCGTAATTAAATAGGATGTAGGGGTTGCGGGTCGTTAAGCCGTTGCAGCTCCATTCAGCAAGAACCGCATTATCAAGGCCATCGTGCCGAAGCCTTAAAGCATATTCTTCGCCCTCTTCTTCAATCTTGACACGTAGCTCAGGGACAATCAGATCCTCTTGTTTGCCAACAATATCAAGTTCGCGAACAAGTTGCAGCACTTTCTCCTTAGTTTCAAGGTTGATTGCGCAGTATGTCTTATGGCTGACGCTTCTTGACTTCTCGACGGCAACTGATTGGCTGGGAAGAACCAACTCGAGATAACAGTCATCATCGTCAAGATGAAGCATCATCTTCGGACAGATTCCTTTCAAGTCCTTGGTTTTTACCTTGCGCTCTGATTGGTCTTGACTTGTCCCTCGCGCTTCGATCTCCCGTTGAATGAGTGCTGATAACCATTCTTCTACTTGGCTACCTCTCTGTTCAAGATCAATCTGCTGCTTCAGTGCGGCTGTGAACTCAGGAGTGAAGCCACCTTGATAATAGATCCTAGAAATAAGTTGTAAGTCGATACTGTCGTGCGAAGTGTGCCCCTCTTTGTCTCTCCCTACGACTTCATGTAATCTCTTGCGATCAGAGCGACAAGGGAATGAGAGCTTCCAGGAATGCGAAATGATAGAACGTCTGGGATCTATATTTGGCAAGACTAGTTGCCTGTGCTCCTGCCCATCAAAAATATCATTCCTATCAAGCCATTTTGACAGTTGAATCCAAGCTGCAGGGAGATTTCCGCTTAGGTATTGGCTTTCATTGGCTCCAAATACATCATCTCGCTCATAGCGTCTGTGAAACTCACCATGCTCGAAGGGGGATGGGAAGCCCTGTGCAATAAGACATGTCGTCCATAGGAAAGCAAAATATCTTGGCGGGCTAGGGCTCTTGTAGTCCCATGTCTCTAGTCTCTTGATGAGAAGCCGCGCAGGCGATAAGCCGTGATTGAATGAGAACTCGCGTACACGGTCTACAAGAGCTTGGGCTACATCGGCGGGAGCAGAATCTCTATCGCCGGTCACGAAGGCAAGGTCTTCTTCGGTTGACGGAAGCCCCTGACTGCTGGCTTCGTTTGCCTTTTGAACGAAGCAATAATCAAGGAGCTTGATATTCCAGTGCTGTTCTGACCAGTCCGACCACTGCACCGGTATCGCTCTCAGGTATGGAGCAAATTGCTCGGCATCTTCAAGGTCAGCATCCAGATCTGCTTCCTCCAGTTCATCTTCAGATTGATCATCTTCTGTATCTGCCCGTTCAAGCTTTCTGAGCCTCGCGAGCTCTCGCCGCTCGTTTCTTTCCTCTTCCCGGCTCCTTACCCCGGTAATACGCAGGGATGGATTCGTTGATGATTGCTTTTCCGAAAATGAAGTCTGTTTCTCTCCGACCTCAGTTTGAACGTCTTCTGGGCACTCTCTAGGTAGCTCGAATCCTTCGGATAGATCACCGCTAACTGATGCTAGAGACTGTCTTTCTGAATTAGATCTGGATACATTGTTAAGCACTTCCGGTTGCGCTTTATCATTGGCCTGTCTATCGGGTTCTTTGCCTGACTCTGGTTGTCCATGCATATTCCCGCTGGGAACCTGCTGACGCTCAGTATCAGTATTGTCCTGGTCTTTTAATCTGGACGTCGAGCTATTAGACGCGGCGTCTTGATTTATTTCTTCTGCGTTAGGTTTATTTTCTTGTTTGAGTGGACGAGCCTTAAGAAACTTCTGAATCTGCTCAGCAAGATCTTTTTTCCGAATCTCTTCGGCTATTCGCCTTTGCTTCTCAATGGCCTTTCGTCGAGTCTCTAGATCCTTTGACTTAGTGTCTGGCCTATTTTTCAATTCTGCTTCTCTTTGCGCTTTTTCCTCAGCTTCTTTCTGTGCCTTGGCCTCAGCTTCTAAGCGTGCTTTCTCGGCAGCGGCCTCTTCCTTGGCCTTGCGATCAGCCTCCTTGCGCGCTTTCTCCTCAGCTTCTTTCTGCGCCTTGGCCTCAGCTTCTAAGCGTGCTTTCTCGGCAGCGGCCTCTTCCTTGGCCTTGCGATCAGCCTCCTTGCGCGCTTTCTCCTCAGCTTCTTTCTGCGCCTTGGCCTCAGCTTCTAA
>Ga0247833_1003005_pt1 | contig 23281 bp, 26 predicted proteins | sample LaCruzMarch2015__7_FD_187117 | JGI IMG/M metagenome (GOLD analysis project Ga0247833, IMG submission 187117) | Freshwater microbial communities from meromictic Lake La Cruz, Castile-La Mancha, Spain - LaCruzMarch2015_8m | ecosystem: Environmental > Aquatic > Freshwater > Lake | place: Spain... | reverse complement strand
CAATATGACCCCCTATAATAAACCTTATCAGAATCTTTGTGAGAATCCTCATTCAGAAACTCGTTATAAGAATCCAGATAACAAAAATATCACAACTAAATCAATTTTACAATCAATTATAGAAGATGAAAAATTTCGGAACAATCATTGAACAACGATTTGTGAAATCATTCCAATGGAATGGAAAGGATTACAACAACTACATAATCCGTTTCAAGGAGTATGAAGGATTACATTTAATTAACCGGTGTCTCCAGCACGAACAAGCGTTGATTGGTGCTCAAATTATGTTTGACTATTCTAATTCTCAAGGGAAAGTTGTAAAATACAGGATAATAAACTACATACCCATTGAAGAACTTCAGAAAAATTCTCAATAACACTTTTTTTCTGATTTCAGGTTTGTATATTTATTTTATACATCATTCGGTTTTTAATGTTCCCATAATATAATTGAGGATTTGATGTCTGTCCCCTGTCTCAATGAGATGGGGGATTTTTTTTTATAAAAGTTTGTGTGGTTAAAATATTCGTTGTATCTTTGTCAGACTAAAAACAAGTAAAGACATGAAAACTCAGAACCACACCCACATCTCCCTTGACATCAAGACCATGAACTTTGACAAGGATATGGTAATGTCTCAATGGGACTTGGTCATCCTTCACAACCTTTGTGTTGATGTCCTCAACGATTACCCTGAGATGGTAAGTATCGAATCCATCAAGGAGAAACTTCAACACATCATCAACCTTCCAACAGTTCCTGATGAGGATGAGTCAAACTTTCAAATGGATGAGGACCAATGAAAACAAAGTGGAACAAAACCAAGAAGGTTGAGTTTATGATGAACTCAATGGAGAAACATCAGTCAGTAACCTCTGAGTTAAAGAAGATGAGTTGGACCCCAAGGGAGTTCTCCTTACTCCTTCCTCGGTTGACTCACAGTGAGATTGACTACATGTATAAAAAAATTTTTAAGAAACTTGTGTAACCAATTTTAAATGCTTATTTTTAAACTATGAAAATACATACTCATAACTTAGATGGTCTGTTGGAGGTTTTATCTAACATTCGTGTTCCAAATTTGTCAGGTCAGTCAACTATGGATTTTGGTAATGACCCTGAATCAATACTGTTAAACTACAAAGTCCTTACGAACTATTTTAAACCTGTTAGTTTAGAAAATGAACATTACTTCAACCTACCTGAATTCAAGTGGGGTGAAGAGTTATTTGATAGAAAAGTTGTTCAAGTTAAGTTTAGAAACAAAACCGAGGAAGAAATATTTTTCAAGGAGTTGGGTGTAAAACCAACCTCAAAGAAATACATATATTATCAACTCAATGAGAATCCCTACAAGGATTACGAATACCAATACACCGAATCAATTCAACCCAAATACCCCATTTATGTGATATCTAAGGGTAGATGGAATAACACATTGACTATTGATACCTTGGAAGAAATGGGTGTGGATTTCTACATCTGTATTGAACCCAAGGAATTTGAACTATACAAGAAAAATGCAAGTGTGGACATCAATAAGGTTTTGGTTCTACCTGAAAATTTTTCTGAACAACATAATGGAGCAGTCCCCGTCCGAAATTGGGTATGGGAACACAGTGTAAAAAACGGTCACACCAAACACTGGCAACTCGACGACAACATCAAATGGTTCTACCGATGGAATATGAACCTCAGGAAGAAAATTAAAGACGGTGTGTTCTTCAAAATTATGGAGGACTTCTCTGACAGGTATGAGAATTTGGGATTGGTGGGTTGTCAGTATGCGTCGTTTGTTCCTGCGATACTTCCGGAGAGAACACAGTTTGTTAAAAACACAAGGATTTATTCTTGTATCTTAATCAACAGTGAACTGTTAGACCAACGACTTCAAGAGAGATGGAGGGGTAGATACAATGATGATACGGATTTAAGTTTGAGGGTATTGTCCTTGGGTGATGTATGCACGGTGAACTTCAATTCACTTCTATCGGGTAAACAAACTTCAGGTGGTATGAAAGGTGGAATGGCAAACATGTATCAAAACCACACTCACTTGGGTTATCAAAATAAGTTTGATTCATTGAAAGAACAGTGGGGTGACATAGTGACCTTAACCAACAAACGACACAAAGACAAACGACCTCATCACCACATTGAATATACCAAACTGTTTACTCAGGAGTTGAGATTGAAACAACAAATCCCAACGGAACCAAAGGTGAACGAATACAATATGATATTTTTTAAAAAATAATTTGTGTAATCCAAACCCCTGATGTATCTTTGACCCATGAAAAAACAGAAAAACTTCCACATCGTTCGTTATTACCTCAATGACGAAGTTCAGTTCGCAACCTCTTTGACCGAACCACAAGCGGTCCAATATGGTGACTACGTTGAAACCCTTGCTCGTAATGAAGCAGGTGGACTCACAATTTGGTATCGTATGGACATCCAACCCTCAAACAAATAAGACAGACATGGGTTTATCAATTTTTTTCTCAAGGAGTTATTTCTCTGAAGACACGGTGATTGATGGTGAAATTTACAACGTTAAACATCAACAGACCTCACAATTTAATGCATCAATTTACCATCAGTTGGTTGACTATCTATTTTATAAAATTAGTGATGACGGTATCAGTAACTGTATGAACTACGAGTTCCAACATCACCTGTTACCTGATATTATTGAGTTCTGTTCGGAACAACTATCGGAGTCTGTTGAGGTTGGATGTGAATCCACCACGGATGACTGGTCGGTTCTGATTGACTATCTCAAAAAAGAACAAACTTGGTTTGAACAGAACTATGATAGAACTGAAGCGATAATGACATTTTCAATTTGGTTCTAAAAAAAATTTTGTTATCGTAACCGGTGTTACGGTAATTTGTATTACCTTCGTAGAACAATTAAAAACAGACAGACATGAAACTTATCTCTTTATCGGTAATCCACACCGATACTAACGGTGAAATCCCATCAAGGATTTTCCTTGAACTTACAGACTCTGACTTTTCTAAACTTGAAAAGGAGTTTTCAAACTACCAAGGTCCAGTTATGGATTTCTTTAATGAAGCGATTCTATGTTGTGTGGGGGTTTGGAACTTGAATATTCTTATGATAGTCCAAGAATCTGCATGTGTTGGTCCTGTCTTGGAACACACCACACATACTTTTTATGACTTCGGAAATTAATTTGTGTAATCCAAAACTTTAACATAACTTTGTAGAAACATTTAAAAACAGACACCATGATATCAGCAATCGCAAACCCGACCAAATCCATCACTCTTAACCAATCAGTTGACAAAGTTAAAGAGGTGGTAAACAACCTTACAAAGACCACGAAGTTACTTGGACATCTTGGTTACAGTCCAACAAAGTCCGATGAGTTCATGGGTATGTATACCATCTCCAAGACAGAGACCCTAAGTTTGGGTGTGAACATAATCATCATGGTTAACGGTGATGAGAACAAGACCACAATCGATATTGAAATCGCACGAGCGATGGGAGCGTTTGACTCATGGGTAGAAGTATCCAACGCAAACCGACACATGAGAAACATCATGGAGTCAATCTCCTACGGTCTAAATCCTGACCCCACCACCAAGGTATTCACTGACGAGGAAATCCAATCCAAGGAGAACTCCAACGCTCTGTGGACTTTCGTTGTCGGTATCTTTGTCATCGGTTGGATAATCTCACTACTGTAATGAGAAAGATAGAAGTTGATGTGTTCCAAAGTTACGTGAGAACACTTGAGTTTGAACTCACCTCCAAACAGAACATCATTTTGGAGAGGGACATTAAGAACCGTGAGGTTGACCCCAACAATGGGGTTGACCTCCTATCTTACCTCCGTCATAACTTGGGGGTAGAACCACAGATTACAGAATCCTGTAAATGTGATGAGAAAGTTCAAGAAGTAAGACTTGAAGAACTTTACGATGAACGTGAAGTTTTTGATATGGATTGGAATTAATTCACTATCTTTGTAAAACAATTTAAAACCCCTAAATAAAATGGCAACTATCACACGAAAAGAACTAAACGATTGGAAAAAACAATTCCAAGTAGGAGACAAAGTAAGAATCACATACGAAGGAAAATACTTCGGTATGATTGGTGTTGTATCAAGTAAAACCTCTTATGTAAAGGTAGAATTGGAAAACGAACAGGAAATCGGTTTCCGTAGAGGTTTGGAAGTAATTGAAAAGTTTATCAAACCCAAGAAAGAAAAGGTAAAATCTTACAAGTTGTCTCGTGCATCAAAGTTGTATAAAGATTTGGTGGATAGTGGATATGAACGAAGTTTCTTTTCTGATTGGTTAAAGAATAAGGGTCTCGTCATTTCTGGTGAAAAGTTTGACGAACACTCTAATCGTGATACTGAAAAGGCTGAATACAAAAATCGGGAAGGTGATTTGGGGTCTGTATTGGATTACTTTTTCTATAATTGGGAACTCACGAAAAAAAACTATGGTTCTACTTTTGGTGATGAAGGTTTTTACTACTCTACATCTTGGAGTTATGATGGATTTTCTCACCGCAGCGTAATCATCACAAAAGAACCTTTGGACGAAATCTACAAAAAGTATTTGGTAGATAAAAAATAATCACTATCTTTGTTGGTATGACACAAGAACAACGAGACCTACTACACAGAGAACTATCCGACCTAAAAAATCGGAAAGCATTCAACTATACTAGTGACGCACAGTTATTAAATGGTGAATTAAGTTGTGTTCCTTACGAACAGGTTAAAGAAATGTATGAGACCTGTAAATTGATAGGTTTGAAAAAAACCGGTGAAAAATACAACAAATCCAACAAAAATATTATCATACACTTCCAAAAATACAATTTTCCACGTGTAGGTAGAACGTATAGTCTTTACGAGAAAGAAGCAATACTTAAAAAACAAACAAAATCACTGACTGAAAAATATCAAGACAGTTTAACTTTAGGATACACTGAATGGAATCTTAAGTATAATACTAAGTCAAAATCAATTTACTACAAACATAAAAAAGTTGCAAAAACATTTTTAAGTAATGAAACTTTGTAGTATCTTTACACCCTAATAAAATAACACACATGAAATACAACCTCAACCAAGACCAACTCAACGCACTTACAGAGGGCGCTAACATCCGTAAACATATTGAGAACATCGTTACTCGTGGTATCAAAACCCCACTTGATTCCAAGTTCCCACACACCTACCTGTTTTCACTACCAGGATTCGGTAAGACCTTTACCGTGGAGAAACTTTTGAAGGAGTCAGGAAACGAACACCTGTCCATCAACGGTTCAACGTCTATGTTTGCGTTTGGTGTTCAACTTGCGGTCATCAACCATTTGGTTCCCAAGGGACAGAACATCATCATCTCTGTGGATGACTGTGATGGTATCCTCAAGAACGAGGAGAACTGTAACATCATGAAGAATGTATTGACAGGATTCAAACAGTTCGCATACGAGAAGAACCTCACATCACAAATCGCAACCCTCAGTGAAATCCAACAACAAGCAATCGAAGCACACACAGACCCTCAACGTATGGGATTTGTGGTTCCGACTAATAGGTTCAAGTTCATCTTCACAAGTAACTTCCCACTCCCGAGTGCGGATGACGTAAAGGACATGAGAGAGAAGGGTGGTAGTAGGAACATGTTACAGGTCCATAGGAACGCTATCCGTGACCGTGTGAAGTATGCTGACATCCACTTGTCTTGGAGTGAACAGTGGGGACTGGTTTCAGATGTATTGATTAACAACATCAACCTTGACCACGCAACCGATGAGGTCAAAGAAAACATCCTCCATTGGACATATCAGAATTGGAACAAGATGACCGAACGTTCAATCCGAACCATAGAAAAAATGTTGGACACCGTATTGGAATCACCGTTTGATTACGTAGATTCGTGGGAGATTGATTACCTTCGTTAAGACCATGACACCTGAACTACGAGACCTACTACACAGAGAACTTTCCGACCTAAAAAATCGGAAAGTTATTTCTAAAAACAGTGACAAACGACTTGAAAATTATGAGAAACTGAATATTTGGACAAACTCCGAGGAACACAAAACCAAGAGCAGGGAGACCGCTATGAAATTACGCGCACGGTTTACGATGGACCAAGTGAAAGAGATGAGAGATACATATTATTATGGTGAACCCATCACAATGGAAACACTCAATGAGATATTTGGAAATAAAGTCTCTATACAGAATATTAAACAGATATTAAAAAACGTGTCTTACAAGATTGATGATTGGAATTACTCTGACTATGAAGAACGTAAAAAACAATTTAAAATTTTTAGAGATAAAAAGTATGGTGAAGATGTCTTGAGTGGTATCAGTGTTATAGACTTTGAAAAGAAATGGGGAACCTCAAGATTTGTCTATTATAGAATCTGTAAAAAGATTGGATACAAATTAAGATATGGTTGTAAGAGACCACCTATGTAAAACATTGTCTGTGTTTGTCGGGAACCCTCATCAGAAATGGTGGGGTTTTTTTGTTTCTTTCTGAACCATTTTTGATATATTTATTGGATATAAAACAATATTTATGGGATGTAATTGCAAAGGAAGAAAACCACAAGTCCTCAACAATCTTGAATCAAAAGACCACCTTAACCTCGCACACGACATTTATCGTGATGTGATTAAAAAGAAGACCATCGAAGAGATGGATGACCTTGACCACAAACAAATTATGTTTGGGTTCTATTCTATCTACCCAAACGCAAAGGGTGAGGTGACGATTGAACATGCAATCAACACCATAAAATCATCAATCAAACCACACTACAATGGAATCGAATAAAAAACCAATAGGTAGACCAAGAACGGAAACCTACATTAATCCTATGTGGAAGGAGATAATCCTTGACCACGGAAGGAGAGGTTCACACGTGACTGCGTTCCTACAAGAACTCGGTTTATCATGGGACCAACACTATGCGATGTTGAAAAGAAACAAAGATTACAACCATGTATTCCAAACCTATCAAAGGGATTGTGAGCAATGGTGGTATCAACAAGCACATAAAGCAATCGAATCAGGAGAGTCCAACAAGTTCAATCAAAGACTGTGGACCATCATCATGAAGAACAAATTCCGTGAGAACTGGTCCGATGAAAAACAAATTGACATCACAACTCAAGGTGATAAAATCAACCCAACGGATAACAAAATTCAAGTGGAAATTATTAGGAAGAATATTGATGAATGAAAAAATCACAGTCAACCACAACCAAAATTGTAAAACCTAAAATCTCAAGACCCGGTGTTCATTCTAAAACCCGAACATCCAACAATAAGTTATCAAGGAATTACAAGAAGAAATACCACGGACAGGGAAGGTAACAATACAAGATATGAAACTCCAAGCAAATGAACTGTTCGCTCAAATACAACTTAAGATTCAGGAAGGTCTCAGATATATCTTCCTGAGGGGTTCATCTCGTTCAGGGAAAACCATAGCAGCAATACAAACTCTTGTGGTGGAATGTCTATCCAATCCAAAGACCACCGTAACCATAGCACGTGAGACCCAAGTATCCATCAAGAACACCATTCTAATCGATTTTAAGGAGGTTATGGAACAGTTGGATATGTGGGTGGACGGAAGGTATAATAAAGTCGATATGGTGTATCGTTTTGATAATGGTTCATTAGTAAGATTTGTGGGGTTAGATGACACCACCGGTAAACTCCGAGGTATGAGAAGTGACATCGTTCTAATCGATGAGGTCAATACGGTATCAATTAGTTCATTTGTTCAGTTGGACATCAGAACAACCAAGTATGTGATGGGTGCATACAACCCTGAAATCCCAACAGATTGGTGGGGATTGGACTATGAGAAAAGAGACAACGGTTGTGTGTTGATATCGACATGGAGGGACAATGCGTTCCTTGACCAACGAATAATTGATTCAATCAATTCTCTGAAGGAAACGGACCACGACTTATGGTTGATATACTCAGAGTCACAAATCGTTCCTCCAAGAGAAATTGTATACCAAAAACCAAACACCTACGAGACCTTACCACAGGGAATCAAATACACCTACTACGGAATTGACTTTGGATTCTCACAAGACCCGTGTGCGGTGGTGGAGGTCTTTGTAAAAGACAAAGAGGTCTACGTTAAGGAACTGGTATATGAACGAGGTCTCACCAATGAGGACCTAATCTACTTATTAAAAGATAGGGGTATTAACAGAAACAATGACATCGTTTGTGATAGTGCGGAACCTAAATCAATAGAAGAACTAAAACGAGGAGGACTAAATGTCAGAGGAGTCAGGAAAGGAGCGAACTCTGTTTTGTTCGGAATACAAAAATTACGTCAACACAAAGTCTTTGTTCACAAGGACTCAACCAATCTTATCAACGAGTTTGATAACTACCGATATAGAAAAGACCGTTCAGGACGGATAACAAATTCAACTGATGGACCGGACCACGGATTAGACGCACTACGTTATGTCATGTCTGAGTTCATAGATAACAAACCAAGAAAATTTACAGTAATATGATAGAAGTTTTAATAGACGATAAAGTGGTAAAAATCAATCCTCATTTGACGGTTGAGAAATACCAAAAAATAATGAAGAACCCAATCAAGTATAACAGTCAAACTGAGTTGTTAGCATTGTATTTGGATTTGACCGCACATGAACTCAGGGAACTCCCTGTTGAACAGATTAGGTTCGTTGAGTCCGCACTATCACAACACCTGTTAAAACCTCCCACAAACGATATTATCTTTACCTTCAGTTACAAGGGTGTAACCTACGGATTGGAGAACGACTGGTCCAATATGAAATGGGGACAGTGGATTGACTTGGAGGTCTATTCTCAACAGGATAAAATGTATGAGAACTTACATAAGGTTCTTGCTTTATTATACCGTCCAATAGAAATTGAGAACGGAACAAAATACAAACTCACGGAGTTTAAATCCTCAGAAGTTGACTCTCGTTCAGAGGTCATGAAAGAGGTTGATGTTATAATTTGGTATTCAGTGTCCGCTTTTTTTTTGCACATATTAAAAGAATTCACCACACGTATAAACACTTCTTTGAAAGTGAAGATGAAGATAGAGAAGTATCTGAAACCACTGAGGAAGATACTCCCGTCATTTGTGCTTCCGAGTCCACTACCCGATTTTACTTTGAACTCACGTATCAACTCTGTAAAGAAGACCTGACAAAGTGGGACCGATTACTTGAAACGAATATGTATTTATGTCTAAGCACTGCGTCTCTAATAAAAGATAGAATAATTAAACAACAGAACGAGATAAAGAAACTTGAATCAAAAATGAAGAAAAACTAATGAACCAATATACAACATTCCATAAGGTCTTGGATTACCTTCAAGACTTCCAAGTCGACTCACCAATTATGAATACGTTTTCGTATGGTAACTTGGTAGATTTTGGACAGATTCATATATCAGGGGGAACTGTAGAATATCCGTTTATGTTTGCGGTCCCACAATCGATTCAATACGATGACAACATAACGACATATAACATGACGTTGATTTTTGCTGACATCTTGAATTGGGATTTAAGTAATGAAAGGGATTGTGTTTCAGATATGAGTCTTCAAGCACGTAGATTCCTATCCTATGTTAAAAGAGGTATCCATACCTTCCCTGAATTGTATAACAATTTTGACATCAATCTACCGGTTCAAGCAATACCGTTCTTTGAGAGATTCGGTGACCACGTAGCAGGTGTTGCGATGGAGGTTCCAATCATGGTATTTGAAGACCTAAACGCATGTGATTACTACGATGAGACTCCAACACCAACGGTGACAAGTAGTCCTACTCCGACACCAACAATCACACCCACGGTAACACCATCTTAATAAGTCATGAGTCAATCAACCAATTACCTTGAACTTATCGCAGACATTCTAAAGGATGACATCCAATCAGAACTTCTAAAAATTAGACCGTCAAGAGGATTTGATGGACAGAGAAAACCTGTGTCAGGTAAATACCCAACACCATTAAACAACCGTGTTGATACAGGTCGTTTATACAACTCAGTGACAGTAGATTTTGTGAATGACCCCCAAGGTCAGACAAGACTAAGATTGTCGTTTCCAAACGCTCCTGAGTGGAGATTCGTTAACGATGGTCGTAGGGGTAAGAAACAAAATCCAGCACTCAGATACCCACCTTTAAGAGCAATAACAGAATGGACTTACAGAAGAGGACTGTCTCAATTTAGAGATTCCCGTGGTAGGTTCATAACAAATCAATCAAGAGCATTTATGGTTCAAAGAAGTATCGGTGAATACGGTATTTATCCAACCAAATTTATCGATGAAGGATTTAATAAAGCACGAGAAAGAATTGTTTATTATTTAGGTCTTTACGGAAGAACAATTCTTGAAGACTTTATACAGAAAAAAATTATCATTCAAACAAACCAAAGATGAGCATTTCATTCCTAAATACGCCTGCGGAATTCCAACCCGTATTATCAGACGGAATCTATTTCACCGTCTCAGGTTCAACCTATGACCCACAAACGACATTCAAATTCAAGTATGTCTACAATTTGGAAGTTGACGGTGTTCCTGTATTCTCAGGTAAGTGTTCTCCAAATCCATTCGGATTGGGGATTATTGACCTTCAACAGATATTGGAAACTTATACCAATTCGTTACCCATTTCATATTGGGATACGACCCCAATCTATACACACCAAACATTCCCGTTCTCAAGACCAGCAAACGTTGAAACCATCTTCTACCAAATCAAGGTAGGTTATGAGTATTCGGATTCTGCAATCAGTCCGATAACAGGTTTCACAGGATATGGAAACTCAATCGGTTTACCAGCGGTAGCGTCACAGGGATACAAGGTTTTCCGTTCAACTATGGGAACCAATCCAAACGCAACCCTACAAGACTTTAACATCAATCCATTTGTTTTATCAGGAACCCCACAAGGGATATATCCAACAACATCAGGATTGTTCCTAACCAACGCACCACGAATATTAGATATCACACCCAATGACTATTTTACCTTGGGATTCACAAACTATTATCTGTGGAGTGGATTTACATCAATGGGTTTATCAGAACCATATTATAGTGAGTATAATTACTATGACGACCAAGGAGCACTAATCACCACCGAGAGGTATGAAAACCTCACGACCAACGGAGGGGGTCCAAGAACTATATGCACGAACGTTTATCAGAACCTATTTCTGATTGACCCGTTGTCTGCGGTCACGGAGTTCAATACACTTTATGTGGGAGCAGGACCTCTAAACATTCCTAACTTCCCGAGTGGAACAACACAATACACCGTTCAGTTGTTTGGTAAGTTCACAGGAACGACAACACCGATTCCTGCGTCCCCGACTCCAACACCTACACAGTTCTTAACACCAACTCCAACTCCTACACCATCATCAACCCCTACAGGAATCTGTTCAGGTTGCACCGAGTATCAAATAACATACACAGGAGAATCCGTAGCGAGTGTTACAATAATAAATTGTTATACACAACAACCACAAAATATTCTAATTCAACCCAACTTAGTTTACAATTTATGTTCTTGTGAATTCCCTGTAACTGAAGTGGAGATGCAAATCTTAACAGGAGGTCCATGTGGTCCACCAATCACACCAACACCAACTCCAACTCCAAGTAATAGTTGTATTTGTGTAGAATACATAGTTACAAACGACACCCTATTGACTGACTTCATTCAATACATAAACTGTCTTGGTCAGGGAGTTACGTTTAGTTTAGGAGGAAATAGTGCGACAACGATATGTGGTTGTGAAGGGACCGTTGAAACAACATACTCAACTGTTAGTGAATTAGGACCTTGTGTTCCCCCATCACAAACACCAACAAGAACCCCAACTAAAACTCCAACACCAACACCAACACCAGCGTGTGTTTGTGTTGAATACCAAATTGACTCAGAGCGAGAAGATGTAACTACAGTATCTTACATTGACTGCGATAATCAAGCGCAATTTGACTCACTACCTGGATTTGGAACCCTAATAATTTGTGCTTGTGAAGGTTCTGTTAATGTTGAAGGTGGTGTTTCTATTACTAACTTAGGTCCTTGTTAAAAATTAAAATATTATGGCTTTAATCCCACAACCAGTCCCAACAGGATACACACAAGGAATCTGTGCACAGTTCACACCTGTATCCGAAATATTTACATTCAACGTATCGTGTGGTCCAACACGTTCTTCAAACCAACATCTTCAGTTGATGTGGTTAAACAGATACGGACACTTTGATTACTATACGATGTTGTTTAACCGTTTCCAAGGTCTATCAATATCACGTCAACAATACAAGTCCCTCAATATTGATTGGGGGTCTCCTGACCCACAGAAAACACAATACTCAAGAGGACTAAACGACTCTGAGGTTGTGATGGTAGAGACCGTGATAGTAAACTCAGGATTCTGTAATCAACCAACCTTCCAATGGTTAGAAGAACTTTACACATCAAATCTTGTATACGAAATCACAACAAACCGAGGACTCGCACCGGTGAATATCCTCAACACAGAATTTGAGAAAAAGATTCAGGGTAACAGAACAATCTATAACTTGGAGTTACAATACGTTTATTCCAATAATATCAAACTTTTAGGTAAATAATGAATACCACCCTTTTGGTTCAATTATCAGGTAATACATGGACACAACTCGATTTGTTTGAGGATGTCCCAATTACCCTTATTATTCAACAGAATGACCTTACGAATTTAACTACTCGTAGGGTTCCCTATTCAAGAACAATTTTGATTCCCGATACCGCAAACAACGCTATCATCTTTGAACATTACTACGAGGTCAATGGGAGTGAATTCAACCCGTTACAGAAAATACCTTGTGTGGTTCAATATCGTGGAACAGACATCTTCCAAGGGGTAATGAGATTGAACTCTGTAACAACCTCAACAGAGGAAAGGGTATATGAGATTTTTGTCTTGGGTGAGGTATCCGACTTCACCGCAGATTTTCGTAACATAGAACTTCAGGATTTAAATTGGACTGACCTAAATCACGACCACGTGTATAGTTCAATCACAGAATCTTGGGAGTGTAGAAACGATGGTGTAACAGGTTTATTTGGGGGTAAGATTCTTTATCCACTTATCAACTACGGATTGGATTATCAGGGGGACAGTTCCTCAGGAGCAACCCCAACATTCACCTATGACTTTGACGGTCCTTTATCATTTGATAGTGCATCATTTCCTGCTTCACCGAGTATGTTCAAACCTGCACTTCAGGTAAAGGATGTGTTGGATAGAATTTTTAATACCACATCATATACGGTTAACAGTGAATTTTTCAATTCAGAATACTTCACTTCAATGTATATGGATACGTTCCAAAATGGTAAGATTGGAATTGAGTATGCATCAGGGGTAACAAACCAAAACATCTTTAAAGCGTTCGGTAACAATACTCGGGTTCAGACATTTGACTACAATAAAGATACCCGTCATGAGATTCAATTTTTTGATGATATTAACGGTGGTTATGACCCATTGAATAACTACACATCTTCGGGAGGTAATACGTTCAGGGTTCCGTATTCAGGTCAATATGGGTTTAATCTAAGATTCAATTTATCAACGTTGGATTTCTGTATTTGGACCGCAATATTAGTTCCTGACATCACCATCCAAGCATGGAAGGGAACAGACCCAAATACAATTTTGACTACAGGGACTATGTTCTTTGAGTCCTCACCAATCAAACTATCTCAAGCATACGCAGGATTGGGTGGTTCAGGTCCATTACCGGTGAATCTGTTCTTCTCTGATACCTTAAACGCAGGCGAATTTGTCCGTGTGTTTATATTTGACAAGACCACATTTGGTAATCCATTTTGTTTTTCTCAAAACAAAGGAAATTATGAAATACTTGGATATGATGACGGGACAATCACTGACTTACTCCCAATGTATGAACTCTACCAATCTCCAACAATTATCACAGAATTGGTGGATATGACTTTGGGTATTCCAAACGTAAATGCGTTTGAATTCCTTCGTAGTATCATCACCCTGTTTAACTTAATTATCGTTCAGGATGAGGTTCAGAAAGTTATTAGAATAGAACCGTATAATTGGTATTTTGATGATAACGGAAGACCCATAAAAGACTTCACAAAAATCATGGATTTGGACTCAGGTGTTAGAATTGAACCTCTGTCATTTGACCTCTCCAAAGACGTTACATGGACTTATAAGTTCACAGATAATGAATTCCTACCCAAACAGTTTACAGACCGTTTTGATTACGTTTTCGGTAGGGAGAGATTTACTTCACCATCAAACATTTTTACCGGTGAACAAGTCTATGAACTCCCGTTTGGTTCATGTCCTACCTCAGGGGTAACCAACGCACCGAACTTTATCATACCACAGTTCTATTACCTGAACAACCAACAACAAGCACCCTACTCCACCGTTCCCCATTTATTCTTTTGGGTGGGAAACAGACATGCGTATAAGGATGCGTTGAAGTCAGACCAAGGGTCATGGTATTTGTTATCAGGTTCCACACCAGTCGAATGGGTAACCTACCCATGTGTATCACACCTATCAACCTTGGAATCTCAAGGGGTGAGTGAGGTAATATCAGATTTAAACTTTAGAGGGACTTTTGACTTCTTTGGTAACTCAACCACACAGATACTACAGTTCACTCCGTTTACCATCTATAACTCGTTTTGGAGGACCTATGTGGAGAATCTCTATGACCCAACAAATAAGAGATTAACAGGAAAGTTTTTCTTCAGACCGATTGATGTATATGAAACAAAACTCAACGATAAGATATGGATTAAAGATTCCTATTTTACGATTGAAAAAATCACGGATGCTGACTTGGTGAATAAACGACTTACTCAGATTTCTTTGATTAAGGAATCAAGTCCATACTATAAGATTGAACCACCTGCTCCCATCTATATCTTGGACCCTAACGAAGGATATCCATCACCTGAACCGTTTTGGTATGGTCTTGCTTACGTATCGACAGACAAAGATTTGGTATGTAATGGAACAACACCATCACTAACCACCATTTATTCGTTTGGGTCAGGAACCTTAGGTAATTTGGACAAGGTATTCATAGACACAGGAACCTCTTACCAAGTTCTTCCAATGGGAACCTATGTAAGACAGACAACATCTACGACCACCTTTGTTGTGGTTGATATTTATGGAAGAGTATTACAAACCTCTTGTTAATAAAACATGCAAAATATAGCGTTAAACATCGTCTTGAACGGTGTCCCCCAAGCAATCTCAAACCTCACTCAATTTGAAGAGGTATTAATATCAGCAAGAAGTCAGTTATCAGAACTTGAAATTGGTAGTGTTGCGTTTAAGAAATTATCGGGTGAGATTAAAACTGCGGATAACTCATTACGTCAGTTAAAAAAACAAACTGAGGGTAAAGACCTTGAAGGTCGATTGGGTGATTTTGGTAAATTAGGAGGAGCGATTGGTTCCTCATTTGCTGCTGCTACTGCTGCAATCCAACTCTTCGGAGATGGGTCAGAAGATTCCTTAAAAGCGGTGACTTCAGCACAAAACGCACTGACGATTGCATTCGCTGCTCGTGGGGTTGCGGAAGGTGCTGTCGTGGTTGAGAACATAGCGTTAGAGATTTCTAACTATGCGGTTGCGAAATCAGAACTTGCTGCAAACGCTGCAACCAAAGCGTTCTACACAACCCTTGCTGCTAACCCATACACCGCAATCCTTGTGGGTGTTGGATTACTTATTACAGCGTTCATCGGGTTGACGAGTGCGACCGATGATGCGAAGAAAGCACAGAAAGAATTCAACGAAGCATTGACCAAAGATATTGCAAAAGAACAATCGTCTTTTAGGTCACTACAAAGAACCATTGAGAATACAAACTTGAGTTATGAAACCCGTAAGGATGCGTTAGATAAACTCAGGGAACAGTTCCCCAAGTATTTTGAAAACTTAGAAGATGAAGAAATACTCAACGGTAAGGTAAAAATTAGTTATCAACAGTTAGCAGAAGCAATCAGAAGTGCAGCAACTGCACGTGCTCTTGAAGGTCGTATTACATCACGAGCAGAAAAACTTCTTGAGTTAACCGATAGAGAAAAAGTTTTACAACAACAAATTACAAAAGCAAAAAAAGACCAAGTTGAATCACAAAAGGTTTTAATTTCAGGTGGTGGTTCAACCGGTATTGGTGGTAATTTAATTTTCCAAGAAGGTGTAGAACGTAGATTATTTGGTTTACAGGACCAACAGAAATCAGTTCAAAAAGAAATCAGTAATTTAAAAGCGTTGGACCTTAAGGATTCAAAAGCGATTTTTGATATCCAAAATCAAGTTGAACCTGTAATGGGTAAAATCCGAGACGATGAAAAAGACATCACCAAGGAGAAAGAGAAACAAGAGGTCTTAAATGTTAAACAACTTGAGATTGAAAGATTAAGATTGGAAGCGGTAGACCGACAAAAAGCAACCTTACAAGCAATCTTTGATTTTCAATCCATATCTCAACCTACGATTCTTAAAAACCAAGAACAGGAAATCAATAACCTAAAACAGATTGAGACCATACTCCAAGGGATTATCAAAGGTTCTCCCCTGTCAGATGTATTCAGTCCTCTTGACACAGATAAAGAATATAAAGATGTATTTAAAACTATTGTTGATGGTTCTATTACAGCGATTAAATTTATTGATAAGTTTCCAACATCGATTGAAGCAATTAAAAAACAATTTAATGATATCAATTTTGATGTTTTTAGTCCTGAACAACAGAAAGATATTGTGTTGTATTTCAACACTATTGATGCAGGTATTCGAGCAATCGGTAAACTTAAGTTTGGTGAGAAACAATTAGATAATAGTAAGACACAATTACTAATTCAAAACCAAATTACAGAATCTCGTCGATTACAAGCGCTTGTTGATAAAGGTGCGTTCACTCAATCTGTTGCGAATCTAAAACTTAGAGAATCTCTATCAAAAGAAATAACCACACAATTAGGTTTAGAAGAAGAATTTACAAAGTTCTTATTAGCACAAACTGACGAACAGAAAAAAACATATCAAGCGTTTCTTGATTCAAAGGAGGAATACCAAGGTTTAATTAGTCTCATCAATACAAGTTTATCGACTATCCTTAAGTTCAATACTGAGGTAAGTGACAGTGGTAAAAAAATTAATGAGAACACTGAGGAATACAAAAAGAAATTACAGGAAGTTAAAAGATTATTAAAAACTTTAAACGAAGAAGAATTCAAACAATTCTTACAAGCGACAGGATATGACTTCCAATCCGCATTGACTGAGGGTGTAACCAGCGCAAAGAAAATCGTTGAAATCGGTGGTAAAGAAGCATTACAAAAATGGTTAGACGCTACCGACAAGTTACCTATTGAATTTGATAAGATGACAATTAAACAATTGAAAAATCTTAAATCAACTTTAGAACTCGCAGGTGAAGAATTAGATGAATACGGTATTGTTGTAACCGAAACTTTTGACAATACATTATCAGGTGTTGAAGGAGCAATCAAGGAGAAAATCACAGTAAATATTCTCGGTGCTCTTCAAGAAGTTCAATCGGTTTTAAACACATTATCACAAACCACATCAGCATACTATAACGCTCAGTTTGATGTTCTTGAGAAGAGAAATAAGAGAATAACTGAGGGTATTGTTGGTGACAGTGTCGCAGCAAATCAGAAACGAATTGAAGCAGAAAAGTCCTACCAAACACAAAGAGCAAAACTTGAGAAACAAGCAGCAAAAACATCCCTTAGGATTTCACTTGCTCAGTCTTTATCAAACACCGCAGAAGCAATCACCAAAGCAGTTGCGGTATATGGACCCACACCAGGGTCATTCGTAGCAGCAGCGTTGGTTGCGACGCTCAGTGCGGTTCAGACAGGAATCATCGCAACCCAACTTGCAAACATTGACAGTTACCGAAGTGGTGGTATGTTAAAGAGACAAGGTGGTGGGATGGTATTTGGTCCTTCACATGAAAACGGGGGAGTTAGATTTCAACAAGGAGGTATTGAACTCGAAGGTAATGAATCAGTAATCAACCGTGTATCCACTATAAACTATATGGGATTACTTAGTCAGATTAACCAATCGGGTGGTGGAAGACCAATCGGACCAGGTTATGATGATTCACGTATCGTGGAAGCAATCGCAAAACAACGTAATACCCCAATTAGAGCATACGTTGTAGAATCGGATATCACCGCTAAACAAGAGACAGCAAGACGACTTGAAAAACTCAGTCAGATTTAATCAAAATATTTATTAACAATGTATAAAATTATAGAACTTGAGATAGACCCTGAATTATCAGGAAACACCGGTGTGTTCGAGGTAGCATGGGTTGAATACCCTGCGATAGAACAGGAACTTATGTATTTCTCCAAATACAAATTCTTTAAAGCACCCGACTATGTCTCCTCCAAAGCATGTCAAGCAATCAAGGAGAACCAGAAACGTGGTAATCCAGCAGGGACTCAAGTAGGAAAGGTTCGTGCACAACAGTTGTGTAACCAAGAGGAAATCTCATTGGAGACCATCAAGAGAATGAAGTCATTCCTATCAAGAGCTTCGACCTATGACACGGGTAATTGGGATGACAATGGAACGATTGCTATGGGACTTTGGGGTGGTCAGGAAGCGTTAACATGGGTCGACAAGATTCTTGACCAACAAGAAGAAATGGGTATCCAAGATTTTGTTTACCCAACAATCGGTGAACCCAAAGATGAGTTTATTTCCCGTTGTATTCCATATCTAATTAACGAAGGTAAGACCGAGGATGAAGCGCTAGGTCAATGTTATGGAATGTGGGAGAACAGGGAATTCTCTCCTGACAAAGTGTCATTTGATTGGGATGATACATTAGATACTCGTGGTGGTAAAATGTTATTGAAACAGGAACTCCAAAGGGGGTCTCTGATTTATATCATATCCGCACGTTCAATGACCTCAAAGGAAATGATTGACCTTAGTAACGAATATGGATTCCCTGCGAGTCATATTTACACCACAGGAAGTAACCAAGAAAAGGTTGAAAAAATTAAAGAACTTGGAATCAAAAGACACTACGATAATAACTTCAGAGTTATTCAAGATTTAGATGGAGTAGGTATCAAGTTCGATTACGATGTTACAGGATTACCAAGTTACGACAATTACCCATCATCAGGAGACACCGACAGTATGTTGATTGAACCTGTGTTATTCTCATGTGGATGTGATTTACATGAAGAAGATTTTGAATGGACAGAGGAAGATTTGTTGATGAAACAAGAATTCACCAAACTAAAAGAGAACCTGACTCAAGAAGAATTTGAAGCGGTCACCAACCCCCTACTTAGAGGATTTACTGAATCTGAAATTTACGGGTTGAATCACCCTACACCTGTGACTTATTTTGAGTATAACAGAAAACTCGGAGGAAGTCCTGACAGAGACTTTTGCACTTCCATTCAGGGTAGATGGTTCCGTAGAGCACAAATCGATGCTCTGAGGGATTTAAACACCCAATTTGGACATAACAGACAACCGTATTCTAAGTGGTTGTATAAAGGTGGACCGAATTGTGTTCACGCTTGGTATAAAGCATTATTCCAAGGTAGAAACCGAGCGGACCAAGGATACGCTCAGGGTCTTGCAGGACAAGCACCAAAAGAACTTCCTAACCAAGGATATTACAACGAAGAGACGAAACGTAAAAGTGAGATTGCTTACATAGTATCTCAACAAAACATGAACTCAGTTTCTTATACCAAGTCATTAGATTGTTTTGGTGATGTTTGTAAGGTAGGATTCAGTAAAGAAACCAATCAGATGTTCGCTACCAAGACGGACCAAAGGATGGTTTACACTCCACTGATGATACCTAATATTCTAATACCTCGTTTTGATGAAGTGTCAAATGAAAAGTATTTTGTAAAATTTACTCTTGAGACAATTCTTAAGATTCAACAAAAGTTCATGATAGAACAACGAACCCGAGCAACCAACTACGAACATTCAGATAAGAAATACAGTGATGCGGTGATGGTGGAGTCATGGATTGTTGAAGGTGAAAAGGATAAATCATATGAACTTGGTTTTACCCAAGAACAGATTCCGTTTGGAACATGGATGGGGGGGTATAAAATCCTCGAAACCCCCGAGGGAAATGAGATTTGGAATGAACTTATTAAAAATGGAAAAGTCAAAGGAATGTCCGTAGAAGGTAATTTCTTAATGAATTTTTCACAGGTTAAAACCGATGAGTATTTATTAGAACAAATCATAAACATATTAAATCAAATAATTGATTAAATGAACGCAACAGAAGCAATCAACAAAATCGCTGTTTTGTTAGGATTAAAATTTAAGTCCGAAAAGTTCATGGTTACTAAATTGGTAGACGGTTCAACCGAAATCACAAATAATCAAGAAGGTCCATTCTCCGTAGGTGAAGGACTTTTTGTTGTTGGTGAAGATTCGATATTGGTTCCCGCACCATCAGGTTCACACGAAACTCGTGAAGGGTTGATTCTTACCGTTGGTGAGGATTCAATCATTTCAAAGATTGAGGACAAACCTGTGGTAGAGGAATCGAGTCCTGTGGTAGATGCAGCGACGGATGTTGAAATCGAAACAGAAGTCCTATCAAAAGCAACCTTAACTGACGGAACTAAAATTGAAACTGACGAGGAAAGTGATTTCGCAGTTGGTCAAAAACTCTATGTTATTACAGAAAGTGGAGAAAGAGTTTCAGCACCCGAAGGTCAACACACAACAGAATCCGGTATCACTTTGGTGGTAGACGGTGAGGGTGTAATCACGGGGGTTAAATACCCTGATGAAGAAGGTGAAGGAAGTCTTGGAGACATGAAAAGTGACATGAAAAACATGAAACAAGCGATGACAGAAATGTTATCAATGTTAAACAATTTTTCCAAGGATTTTGAATCCTATAAAAAAGATTATGAAGAATTTAAAAATTCTCCTGTCCATAATAATCCAGTGGTTAAAAAAACCTTTGGACAAGAAAACATAATGGACGCAAAGGTGAGATTTTTAAGGGAAGCATTAAAGAATTAAAAAAAAACAATAAAAAAAATGAAAAAACAAATGTTAAAAAAAGGTGAAGCAAAAAACTTCTCTTTTAACTACGATTTGTCAAATCTTCCCACATACGAACAGTATGGAGATGATATGATGATTAAAGCATTTCTTGGTCTTACACTTCCAAAATATAGTTCTGTAAGAGTAAATTTAAAGGGAACCACAGAATTGGTTGGTTTCGTAACTAACGATGTAATTTTGCAAGACCTTTCTTGTGGATTTACTCCGACAGGTGATACAACACAAGATGTTGTAACTGTTAATCTTTGTAGCAAAAAGGTAAACCAACAATTATGCCCATACTCGTTGTTTGATACCTATTTGTCTCAGTATTTAACTGACGCAAACTTCCAAGAGACAGTTCCATTTGAGGAGGTTATCTTAACTGATATCGCTAACAGAACTGCTAACCAAATTGAACTACAATTATGGAGAAACACAACCGCATCAGGTGGAACAATTTATAACTCACAATGTTTTGATGGTGTAATTGCGTTAATTACATCAGGAAACGGAGCAACAAGAGTTGCTTACACAGGTGCTACTGCTACTAACGGTTTGGATGTATTCTCTTCATACTACAGAGCAATTCCTGAGAACGTTCTTCACAGAGATGACCTTGTAATTTACTGTGGTTATTCTGACTACAGAGCGCTTGTTGCTAGCATGAGAAACAACTCATTCATCAACCTGTTTACTGATAACACATCAGTAGGAACAGATAGTGCTGATTGGGGTGTTATGTTACCTGCATCTAACTGTAGAGTAATTCCAACTCAAGGTTTGACTGGTCAAGGTAAAGTATACGCAGGACCGGCGCAATACGTAATGGTAGGTATGAATTCCGAATTTTTCACTCAACGCGCACTCTATGACCCGTTCGAGGACATTGTAAAACTTAACCTTCATGCTACATACGGGCTCGGCGTATTCAGCGTTGATTCTTTCGTAGTTGCAAACTAATAAACCTTAACTAAAATTATACAAAAATGAGTTGCTTTATATCAAGCGGATACACCTTAGATTGTCGCACAGCGTCAACAGGTGGTATATCTACAGTATGGATTTTAGGGGGTTCAGGAACTGCTGCAATAACAGGTTATACTGAGAACGTTGATTCTCAAATTACCTCAGCATCAGGAACAGGAATTTTCTACAAATTTGAATTAACAAAACAGGGTTCTGCCTTCACAGAAGATATCAACATTAACACCACTTCAAGTTCAGTTGTATTCACACCAACATTGGTAATGAATCTTCCAAAACTTGACAAGGAACTTAGAAATATGTTCTTTGAATTGGTTGGTCAAAATAATATCGTGTTCATCGTAAAAGATAATAACGGTAGATATTGGTCAGGAGCATGGAACAACGGAGCGTTGGTCATCTCAGGTGGAATTGCTACAGGTCAAGCATATACAGACCTTAACGGATTAAACGCTTTGACTATTCAAGGTGGTGAACCAGTCGCTACTCAAGAATTGTTGGTAACAACAACCTTAGGAGCATTATTCACAGGTATTACTGTTCAGTAATTTCCCGTGATATTTATCATAAGAAGGGGGGAGGATAACCTCCCCCTTTTTTTAAAGCCAGATTAAAAATATGAAGTGGAACGGAAGAAGTTATAGACCCGTATCGGGTATTTCCCAAAAGAAAAAACCTTTTGATTTCCAAGAAGCGTTAAAACCTCTTGGTGAAAAAAATATACCTGTATGGAATCTTGTTATGTCGGTTGACAATGAAGTTCCCGCATCACCTGTTCCAACATCATCACCTACCCCAACACCAAGTATTACTCCAACAATTACCCCAACACCTGGATTGAGTCCAAGTCCGACTTCAACAGTAACCCCAACGGTTACTCCGTCAATATCGGTTTCGGTTACTCCAAGTTTAACACCAAGTATTACCCCAAGTATTAGTCCTTCAGTTAGTCCAACTATTACTCCATCTGTATCCGTATCTGTTAGTCCAAGTTTAACACCGACAACAACACCTACAAATACACCAAGTATTAGTCCAACAACAACCCCAAC
>Ga0247833_1003000_pt1 | contig 23319 bp, 17 predicted proteins | sample LaCruzMarch2015__7_FD_187117 | JGI IMG/M metagenome (GOLD analysis project Ga0247833, IMG submission 187117) | Freshwater microbial communities from meromictic Lake La Cruz, Castile-La Mancha, Spain - LaCruzMarch2015_8m | ecosystem: Environmental > Aquatic > Freshwater > Lake | place: Spain... | reverse complement strand
ATTTTTAGCCGATCTGCCTTTAGAGAAGCGGTTACGGCTCCGGAAGATAATAGGCGATCAATATTTTCTACCGTTTTGCTAATCCCTGTTTTCTTTTTGCTTTTGGTTGGTTTTGCGGCAACTTTTCTCATTAATACCGAGCGGATACTATTGAGGTTGATTACGGGAGCATATATGTCCCAATTTAGTGAAACAGGAACATGGTCGTCGCTTAATACAGACAACACATTGTTTGCGCGGCCTTTCATATATACAGCATTACCAGCTAATTCCCCTTTAAGACTGTCTACAATTAGGTTGGCGTTGTTAAATGTAAAAGTTCCCGTACATTTTTGAATGGTTGCCTGCGGCCCTGTTAATAACAACGACCCATTTTTAAATCTTAGAAATCCTGTGAGGCTGCTATTTTTCGAGCTGATGCTGTCGGTTCTTCCTGAGTAGTTCAGCGAAAACTCCCCCTGGCCATCCGTGAATTTCATGGTTTCTGATTGCATCGCTGAATTCAGTTCGTTCAGTGGAAAGTTCGAGCTGGCTTGAACCGCGAGACTTGGATGTGAAAGGTTCATCACATTCAGCTCTTTTATGTTAAGTTTCATCCCCTCCCAAATTCCGGACATTTCTTTTACATATATATGTGAGTTCTCGTCGGAATAACCGTTGCCGGGAACTACTTCATTTAAGTACTCGCCTGTAAACGAACACTCCGTCATGTTTAAAAACTTGCTGTCGACCTGGTTGTTTTGCGTGTTGAATTTTACTTGTACCCTCGGATCCCCGCCAGCCAAACTTCCCCCAATGGTGGCGTCTACATCAAGGGGTTGTTTAACAGAAACAATCCCGATAGATCTTGCGATTTTAGGTGTTAACAAAGAACGGGCAAAATCTACTAATATTTGTTGGCTTGTGATATGAAGCTGAAAGCTATTTTCCTTGCCCAACAAAAACACGCCAGTAAACACAAAAGGCTGCTCACCAATTTTTAAATTCATATCATTGAAAGAAAGCTTTTTTTGAGCCACATCAAACTGCAAAGCGTATTTGCCTGCCATCGATTGTTTGCCCACAAAACTGCCGTTCTTTTTCTTAAAGCCAATTCCGCCGACTTTCAATTTTTTATCAACTTCAACAGTAAAAACATCTCCCGATTTTTTAACTGAGGCCTCTAGTTTTTCTACCGTAATGTCATACAATTTATCCCCGGGCACGTCTTCTAAGTGAAGGGAAAAGTTTTCAATCAACACATCGTCTAATAATTTTTTCGCTGCTTCGTTGGTGTTAGACGTTTTGGGAGGATTTGGATTCTTGGGTCTCAATAGATACCCATTGCTATATCCAGTAGAGTCGGTAAACAAATAAAAGCCCCCGTTCCGCAGTGTAAATTTATTTATCAGTACGCGACCAGTAATTAGGGAGGGGGTGCTAAGCCGAACAAATAAGTTTTCAGCCGATAATATCTTGTGTTGGTGTTTGGGATAGAGAGAATCGGTAACACTCACATTAATCAGTCGAATAGATAAACTAGGAAAATGACGAAACAGTGAAACGTTCAAATCTTCAATGGTTACATTTCCGCTTAGCTTTGTATGTATGGTTTCTGTGGCTTGTGCAATCAACTCTTTTTTGTTACTGTTCACGTACATCGTTAGTCCCAGAAATAGGAGAAACAATAGTACGAGTAGCCCTGCAGCAATTTTAATTGTCCAGCTAAAAAATTTTTTCAAGTGAAGTCTTTAGTTAAAGATAACTTTTGCCGGGGGCATTTCAAAATTTCATCGGCCCATGTAAACCATCAGAATTTGAACATCGCTTGGGTTTACCCCGCTGATGCGACTCGCCTGACCGAGTGTCTGGGGTTGAACTTTTTTGAATTTCTGCAACGCTTCGTTAGATAGCGCAGGAATTTGGTCGTAGTTGATGTGGCCGGGAATCAGCAGATTTTCGAGTTGACTCATCCGCAACGCCATTTCCTCTTCCTTTTCTAGGTAGCGGGAATATTTGAGCTGTATTTCTGCTTGTTCAATGGATGCTTCTGAAAGCTCGCCTAAAGCTGTCTGCAGGTTGGCGTCGTTTTCCATTAGCCCCTTGATCGAAACATTGGGCCGCAATAATAATCGCCCAATTTTTTGTCTTTCGCTAATTGCCGCAGAATCAACAGAACTTAGGTAAGGGTTGATCAAGTCTGGATCTAGAGAGTCTTCAGCACATACGCGGGTAATTTCTGTAACTTCGATTTTCTTTTTATTCAGCGATTGCATCCTTTCTTCGGAAGCCAGTCCCATTTTATACGATCTTTCAGTCAGTCGCCAATCGGCATTGTCTTGCCGCAGTAAGGTTCTGAATTCCGCGCGACTGGTAAACATCCGATATGGCTCGTCCGTTCCTTTGCTGATTAGGTCGTCTATTAATACCCCGATATAGGCTTCGTTTCTTTTTAAGATGAGCGGCTCCTGTTCCTGAACCGAATGGTGCGCGTTGATACCGGCCATCAATCCCTGACAAGCGGCTTCTTCATATCCAGTGGTGCCGTTTATTTGTCCGGCAAAAAATAAACCAGTTATATATTTTGTCTCCAACGAATATTTTAATTGTGTTGGCGGAAAGTAGTCGTATTCGATTGCATAGCCCGGACGGAAAATCCTAACGTGCTCAAACCCCGGAACAGTACGAAGCGCTTCGTATTGAACTTCTTCTGGAAGGGAGGTGGAGAATCCGTTTACATAAATCTCAACGGTATTCCATCCTTCCGGCTCAACAAACAGTTGGTGTCGGTCGCGATCGGCAAAGCGATTGATCTTGTCTTCGATACTTGGGCAGTAGCGGGGGCCCACGCCGTCTATTCTTCCCTGGAACATCGGACTTCTGTCGAACCCGGTTTTTAATATTTCGTGTACGGTTGAGTTGGTATAGGTAATATGACAACTCCGCTGTGCTTCGGCTTTAATTTTTTCGATGGGCAAAAACGAGAATCCAACGATTTCATCGTCGCCTTTTTGTTCATCCATTTTTGAGTAGTCTAGACTTCTGCCATCTACCCTTGGGGGCGTTCCAGTTTTCAGGCGACTGCTTTCGAAACCCAGGCTCACCAATTGTTCGGTTATACCGGACGCGGCTTTTTCGGCTACTCGTCCTCCCCCAAATTGTTTTTCACCGATGTGAATGATCCCGTTTAAAAAGGTTCCGCTGGTAACCACCACCGCCTTAGCGCGAATGGAATTACCCATTCCGGTAATTACCCCCGTGACCCGATTGTTTTTGATGATCAGTTCCCGCACCATGTCTTGATAAAAATCCACGCCCCTTGTGTTCTCCAGCATTTCTCTCCAGGTGGCCGCGAACAGCATGCGGTCGCTTTGGCAGCGTGGGCTCCACATGGCCGGACCCTTACTTCGGTTGAGCATCCTAAACTGAATCATGCTTTTGTCGCTCACGATTCCACTATATCCGCCCATGGCATCTATCTCCCGAACGATTTGTCCTTTAGCGATTCCCCCCATGGCCGGGTTACAGCTCATTTGGGCAATGGTTTGCATGTTCATAGTAACCAGCAGCACTTTGCTGCCCAAATTGGCAGCCGCCGCGGCAGCTTCACAGCCGGCATGACCGGCCCCCACTACAATCACATCATATTCTGGAAACATGGATGCAAAGATAGAAAGGATTCGTGTAAACGGTAAGCCAAATCGTTTCATGTTCCACGTGAAACAACCCCGACAAACTATTGAAAAACAAACCAAACGGTGTTCCACGTGGAACGTTTCGGGGTGGGCAACTCGGAAATTGGCAAAATCTAAAAAGAAAGTAGGGTTCCACGTGGAACAAATGGGTGGGCACTAGGTCTAAAAGCGCGAGTTGAGGGTACAGGAGAAGTCCTGCACCAGAAAGAAATTGTCTGAATCATAATCCACACATCCCAATCCAATCTGCGTATACTGCTTGTTCAGCAGGGTTTGCCGGTGTGCGGCAGGGGTTAGGTTCATGTCTAGGTATAATAAAACCACTGAAAGTAGCACTCCTTGGTTGCCCAGACTGATATTTTCTCCCGCACAGGTGCTGATGCCAGACAATCGCATCCGATCGGCAAAGCTGTTTCCGTTGGTGGAACTATGAGAAATAGGGGATTTTTTACGGGAAATATCAGTCGCGTGTGCACGAGCGGTTTTGTTGAGGAGGGCGTGTGGACTAAACATTGCCAAACTCCCGGCCGCTAGCAGGTCTTTTCTAAGGGTTGCCGACTCTCGACCACGCAAGATGGGGAAGGCTTGTAAGATAGGGTTGAGCACACTATCGCAGAAAAATTGTGGGCTCTTGCGGGCAAGGTTTACCCAGTACAGGCATTCCTGCTCGCGGGTATTCATAGAGGCAAAGGCGGGAAAGGAACGATTCCATTCGAGAATGGCTTTGTCGCGGGAGGCAGGGGAGGGTACAGGCTTGACCTCTAGCTCCACTTCCGATAACTGTGCAGCAACCGAACCAACAAAAATCAGCAAAACCAGTACCAGCGAGGCTTTACGCATGAGGCATTCTTTTCTTCAGGAGTTGCAAATATCGGTCCTCTTTTTGCCGAATCAGCACCTGGTCTTTTTTTAACTTGTCTTTAAACCCACACAAATGCAAAGATCCATGTATTATCACCCGCCGCAATTCCTGCAAAGTAGGAACCCCCAAAGCACGGGCGTTGTCGCGCACCCGATCTACACTAATGTATAACTCGCCCTCCACCGGAGCACCCCGTTCGCTCATCAAAAAAGTGAGGATATCGGTATAGTAATCATGTTGCAAAAACTGCCGGTTTAATTCCAGCAAATAATCATCCGAACAAAAAACGATTGATAAGCCCGCTAGTTGCCGGCCCTCCTTGTGGAATAGATCCGACAGCAACGTTTTAAGAATCGTTTTGCCGGGAAGCGAAATGCCCTGGTCGGCTGTATGAAAGTGTATAGCTGCCATCAAATTGTTGTTAACTCCTAAAATCGTAACAATAGTACACTAACGCTTCCTACCTTTATTTATTCTTTACTGAACCCCTGCAAGTGAAAACTACGGAATTGAAAAGACTCTCGGAATTGGTGGTGGGACAAGTGGCTTGTATCCATTCTTTTGAAAAAGACGATATCTTCATTAAGCTGATGGAAATGGGCTGCGTGCCCGGTGAAATAGTAAGGGTAGAGCAGGTGGCTCCTTTGGGCGACCCCATCTCTATCTCCGTTGCGGGCTATCACCTGAGCTTGCGACTGAATGAGGCCCATAGCATTTTTGTAGAATCCGCCGCACATAATTAGTTGACTATCAATTGTTTACATGAAAATCGGCTTATACTTCGGATCATTTAATCCCATCCATGTTGGCCACCTAATAATTGCATCCTACGCTGCCGAGCATACAGATCTAGACAAAGTATGGTTGGTAGTAACCCCCCAAAACCCTCATAAACCCGAAGCGGCGCTATTGAACGAATACGACCGACTGCATTTGGTACGGCTGGCGATTGGTGATGATACCCGCTTGCGCGCATCTGATGCTGAGTTTTCTTTGCCCCGCCCCTCTTATACCATTGATACGTTGGCGTATTTGACAGAAAAATATCCAGAACATTCTTTTCACATCATCATGGGCAGCGACAGTTTGCAAAATCTTCCACGATGGAAAAATGCCCGATTGATTATGGCGCAGTTCCAATTATATGTGTATGAGCGCAGCGGCTATCCGGTGGTAGAACATCCGGGTGCACGCATCACAATTTTTGATGCACCTATTCTCAACATATCTGCAACTGCCGTGCGCGATCAAATTCGCGACGGACACTCTATTCGCTATCTGGTGCCCGAACCCGTGCGCGAAGAAATAGAACAGAATCGTTACTATACAAGCATTGGCGTTCCCCGAAAATAGTGGGCAAAAAAATATGCGCCAGCGGCGCATATGTAATAATTATTTCTAGATAAAATATTGAGTTAGCGATTCATCGAAGCCAAAAACTCTTCATTGTCTTTCGTACCGCGCATCCGCTTGAGTAATTCGCTCATCGCTTCTTCCGTATTCATATCATTAATATAGAGGCGCAGAATATTCATCCGCTGCAACACGTCTTTATCCAACAACAAATCATCGCGCCGTGTAGAAGAGCCCACCAAATCAATTGCAGGGAACACACGCTTGTTGGCCAGTCTTCTATCGAGTTGCAATTCCATATTACCGGTACCCTTGAATTCTTCAAAAATTACTTCATCCATTTTGCTACCTGTTTCAATCAACGCGGTTGCAAGAATGGTGAGGGATCCGCCGTTTTCGATTTTACGGGCAGCACCAAAAAATTGTTTGGGCTTTTGCATGGCATTGGCTTCAACCCCCCCCGACAATACTTTACCCGAAGCAGGTGCCACTGTGTTGTGGGCGCGGGCTAAACGGGTAATGGAGTCGAGCAGAATCACCACATCGTGTCCGCACTCTACCAGTCGCTTTGCTTTTTGTAGGGCAACGGCAGATACTTTCACGTGTTTTTCTGCGGGCTCATCAAAAGTGGATGCAATAACTTCTGCGCGCACACTGCGTTCCATATCGGTAACTTCTTCGGGGCGCTCATCTATCAACACCACCATCAAATAACATTCGGGGTGATTGGCTGCAATGGCATTGGCCACTTCTTTCAGCAACATGGTTTTACCCACTTTCGGTTGCGCCACAATCAATCCACGCTGACCTTTACCAATAGGCGTAAACAGGTCCATGATGCGTGTGCTGTAATTATTAGAAGTAGTAAACAGGTTTAGCTTTTCGAAAGGGAATAGCGGCGTTAGATAATCAAAGGGAACGCGATCGCGTACTTCATCGGGGCGCTTGCCGTTGATATAATCAACTTTCAGCAGCGCAAAATATTTTTCTCCTTCTTTGGGTGGACGAACAGCTCCTTGCACGGTGTCGCCGGTTTTGAGGCCGAACAACTTGATTTGTGAAGGAGACACATATACATCATCCGGGGAAGAGAGGTAGTGATAATCGGAAGAACGAAGGAATCCATATCCATCGGGCATCATTTCTAATACACCTTCGCCTTCAATCACGCCTTCGAACTCGATATTAAATAGCGGTTCTTTTTTAATGGGGTGACGGTGATGGCTGGGAGCACCGGGGGCGGGAGCAGCTGTTTCGGCCTCGCCGGGTTGGGCGCTTTGCTGTTCGGCTTGTTCGGGGGCACTACCATCTACTGGCGTTTCTGCCGAAGAAGCTTCTGGGTTAGCGGCAATAGGTGTTGGTGGATTGGGTCGGCCTTTTTTCTGCGGACCTTTTTTAGGGCCCGGCTTTTCTGCGGCAGGGGCTGCGGGGGCTTCCTGCATCACTTCTGCCTCTTCGGTAATATGAGGAGTTTTTAGGGTAACGGGCTTACGTCCGCGGGCAGGCTTTTTTCGGCTTTCCTCAGCCGTTTCGGGAGTATTGCTGGTAGCCTGGGCGTCGAGGATTTTGTAAATCAGTGCCTGCTTGTCTAATTTTTTGGCACCGTTAATTTTCAGTTGCTCTGCTACATCTAATAATTCGAGCAGCAGCATGTCGTTCAGTTGCAGAATGTCGTACATAAGTAATTTAAATCGGTTATAGGGGGGAGATAAGTAACAATTATACAGTTAGAGGGGAGGAGTCGGTAAGACAGGTAGAATCAAAAACTTAAATTGGTTGGGAAGAGATGCCGGAAGGTCTGTGAACGGGTAAGACGATCGACGTTGATTATGATACAAAGGTAAGGGCATTTTGATGAAAAAAGAAAAATTCATGAAAAAAGCCACCGAAAGGGCTTCCCGAAGGGGGTGCGGGCAGCGTCTTGCGCTTATCTTTGCTGTGCAATCCGGCAACCGGGGAAGCGAAGAAGTAAAAAAAGCATATTATGTTTAATCAGCGTACAAAAATTAAAGAGCTGCTGCAAAAGGGCCTGGCGGGAGAAGCGGTAACGGTAATGGGTTGGGTGCGCACGTTTCGCAACAATCAGTTTATTGCCCTGAATGATGGCAGCACCAATCAGAATATACAGGTAGTGGCTTCTTTGGGAGCATTTTCCGACGACCTCCTCCGCCGCCTCACCACGGGCGCTTCACTAAAAATTACAGGCGAGTTAGTGGCATCCGTTGGGAAAGGCCAAACCATAGAAATTAAAGCCGCCACCATTGAAGTGCTGGGCGACAGTGATGCGGAAAAATATCCGCTGCAGCCGAAAAAACATAGTTTAGAATTTTTGCGTGAAATCGCCCACCTGCGTTTTCGCACCAACACATTTGGGTCGGTATTTCGTGTTCGCCATGCGTTGGCATTTGCCGTGCATCGGTTTTTTAATGAGCGCGGATTTGTATATCTGCATACCCCTATTATAACAGCCAGCGATGCCGAGGGTGCCGGAGAAACTTTTCGGGTAACCACGTTGCCGATGGATGGTACAGCGAAAAGAACCGAAGCTGGTGCGATTGATTATACAGAAGATTTTTTTGGCAAGAGCACGAACCTAACGGTGAGCGGACAACTAGAAGGCGAGCTGGGCGCGATGGCGTTTGCGGAGATTTATACGTTTGGCCCTACATTTCGTGCCGAGAACAGCAACACGGCCCGTCACCTGGCTGAGTTCTGGATGATAGAACCCGAAATGGCTTTTTACGATTTAGAAGATAATATGAATTTGGCCGAAGCTTTTATTAGGTATTTGATTGGATATGTGATGGAGCAACATGCCGACGATCTGGCATTTTTAGATCAGCGACTGGCGGAGGAAGAGCAACAAAAGCCCCAGCAGGAGCGCGCCGAGATGGGCTTGTTGGAGAAATTGCGTTTTGTGATGGATCATCCCTTTGAACGCATCACGTATACGGAAGCGATACAGATTTTGTTAGACAGCCCCGCCTATAAAAAGAAGAAGTTTAAATATGATGTTGCCTGGGGCATAGATATGCAGAGTGAGCATGAGCGGTATTTGGTGGAAAAGCATTTTAAGCGGACGGTGATAGTAACAAATTATCCTGCCAAGATTAAGGCATTTTATATGCGACAGGATGATGGCTGTGAGCCCGGAAGAGAAACCGTAGCGGCGATGGATATTCTGGCACCGGGCATTGGGGAGATTGTAGGGGGCAGCCAGCGAGAAGAGCGCCTGAGCAAGTTAGAAGACCGGATGCAAGCGATGCATATCCCTGCCGAAGAAATGAGCTGGTATTTAGATACGCGCCGTTATGGAACGGTGCCACATGCTGGCTTTGGACTGGGTTTTGAGCGGATGGTGCAGTTTGTAACGGGCATGACGAATATCCGCGATGTGATTGCCTTTGCGCGTACGCCGAGGAATTGTGAGTTTTAGGCAGAACCCATAAAAACATAAAAAAACGGTGGATAATATCTGAATAAACCCGCAAGTCCTTATATTTGCACCCCGTTCGCCTTTCATAGGAGTGCTGGAATGGTGCGGTAGCTCAGTCGGTAGAGCAAAGGACTGAAAATCCTTGTGTCGCCGGTTCGATCCCGGCCCACACCACAAAACCCCCAACAGCTATGTCGGGGGTTTTGGTTTTCGAAAAGAAGGTGATTGTAAAAACATTTGAGTCGGTTCCCCCGACGCGCCGGGGCCGGCCCACACCACAAAACCCCCAACAGCTATATCGGGGGTTTTGGTTTTCGAAAAGAAGGTGATCGTAAAAACATTTGAGTCGGTTCCCCCGACGCGTCGGGGCCGGCCCACACCACAAAACCCCCAACAGCTATGTCGGGGGTTTTGGTTTTCGAAAAGAAGGTGATTGTAAAAACATTTGAGTCGGTTCCCCCGACGCGTCGGGGCCGGTCCACACTAAGGAAAGCCGCGCTCTATCTAATAGTTTTTTTAACCTCATCCAAAGTAGTATTTGATTATTGGTTGGTCAAGCCGAACTAATCTAGGCGGTTCTTGCTAACGGTTCTTTTTTGCCGGTTTTGTGCTATTTTAGTTATACAAAAGTGAAATAGTAATGAAAAAAGTCATGGTTCTCGCCCAATTAGTGCTAATGTTTAGTTTGGCAATAAATACCAATTGTTTAGCGCAAAATACTCAGCCAACCGACATGAAATCTTTTTCAGATACTACAGGAAATAATGGGTTTATTTATCTTACTATGAACTGTTTTGAATGTTTTCCTAGGAACCTGTCATATTATAAAAAATTTGCCATAGTTAGTGGTGTTTATAAGGTTCAAGATTTTTATAGTTTGGAGTCTACGCGAACAATAGCACACTTTCGAAAGCAGATAGAAGACCAAAAATATTTTATTGATAAGTCGTTTCAAGTTTGGAAATCTCCGGAAATTTATTATTCAATCAAAGAGGCCGAAGAGGCTAGGAATGAGCTTGTAGCTAAACTCAATAGTGAGCAATACAAGCTGATTCAGTTTGAGGGTTATTTTGATGCTAAAAAGCTACCAAAGGGAAATGAGTAAAAGGAGTTATTGGCTATTTGCTTCTATAGGGTTTCTTTTACTCGGCATATGGTCTTATTATGCAGGCAGAGACGGCGTTTTGTTGTATGAATGGTATTTTGGCGTCAGGAGCAAAACCAAATCAGTCAATTTGCCAGGCTGGTTTTCAGACGCTTGCTGGTGTTCAAGTTTGCTTGCAGCCTTTGGATTCATTTGGGGCGGGGCAAAAAAAATTCCAACGCAATGGTTGTTTTCTCTTTGGCTGGTATGCAGTTTTTTAGAAATAATGCAGGTTATGCTTCCTGTTGATGTAGCGACCTTTGATTGGTTAGACCTGATTTGCTATCAGGTTATTTTTATATTATTTTATTTTGGTAGGAGAAAAATTTAATCGGAGTTTGGCAGAATTGTTTTTTTCTTTAAATTTGAGTTATGGGGGGAGAAACAATATAAAATCTCCACACTAAATTTTTATCACCTTAATGCCGGATATTTCTTTATAAATATGCCAGCCATTAAAAAGAAATTATGAAACTAAATCCGAATCACAGTTCTATTTTAGTATTAGCCGTTTTCGTCGCCTTTTCGATGGCGAGTACATCAGCTCCAAAAGTACAACAGGCCCCCCCGCCCCCAACAATAAAAGTGGCGCAATATGACTATGAGCCTTCTGTAAAAGAGAAATCAAAATCTGCTCAGGTTGTATTTTTGCTAGTAGACCCGGCCTACCAGGATAAATTTAAGTATTCAAGTTATAAATTATTCACTGATTTTTCTAAGGCCATGTCGTCTGATTTTAATGAAGCGCTAACACAGAAGGGCTATACTGTGCGGGGCCCATTTGAATATTACGACCAAGTGGTTTATAGTGATAAAAAGGAAAGCGATCTTATGCTTAGCGTAGACATCGATTTTGATTTAAATGATCAAAATGTAAAGTGGAGCCCGATTAACTATCTTTCTGGAACAGGAAGAAATGCAAGATATGTGCTTAGTCATTATAATATAAGTGGTTTTTTTGTTTTATCAGGCAAAGTAAACTTGATTGTTTCCGAGCCAATTACGAGAGAAAAACTATGGGCAAAAAGCATTCCTCTAAAACAAGTTGAGATTCCAATAACAAATTATTATCAAATTTTAGAGAACAATTATAATTCCAGTTTATTAAAAGACCCCAACGTTATAAATCCAATCGTATCTGCGCTTGAACAATATTATAAAACTGTTTTTACTACAGCCTGGCTAAATCTGGATCCGAATGAATTAACTCCTTTGAAAAAGGAAGTAATTGAAATCAGAGAGAAAAAGAAGTACTAGGCAAACCAAGTAGGCCTTATTCTTACGTTTTGAGGTCTTAATGAATAGCAATAAAAAAAATTCTAACCCCCCAATCTATCATGAGTGAGGGTAGAAGATTAATCAAGACTCTGCGAGTAATTTGTTTTTCTAAAAGGGAAGTGAATGTAAAAACATTTGAGTCGGTTCCCCCGACGCGTCGGGGCTGGCCCACACCTCTGGAGCCCCGATTTTGTCGGGGCTTTTTCATGCAAATTTTGGTGATACTGGCCGCCCAGATATGGTTCTGAATAGGATTAGTATGCATTACTACTCCGACATCTGTCTATTTAATTCGTCCGCAGCGTGAAAATACCTAACCAGCTAATTATTTAAAAGGCCAAATTGCAGGCTAGTTCAACTAAATTATATCGGGAGCAGGAAGGAAACAGATAGCCCGGCTAGAGGCGTAGCGGTTGGCTGAACCGAACATAATATTCCCGTTTTGGGAACTTTATATTATTTTGCATCAAATTAATTGGCTTGCGCGTAATTGCTAAAAAAGTATTGCGAGATTTTTGGACCAAGCACAAAGATTGTGAGGGTCAACTGAAATCTTGGTATCACGAAGCTCATACGGCCAGCTGGAAGAATCCGAATGAAATAAAAAGAGAATTTCCTGCTGCCAGTTTTCTTCCGGGCAACAGGGTAGTGTTCAACATAAAAGGCAACGATTACAGGCTAATAGTTAAAATTAATTACGCGTATAAAATTTTGTGGATTCGCTTTGTGGGAACTCATAAGGCATATGACGAGATTGACGCAAAAACAATTTAATATGGAGTACACAGTAATAAAAAACGAAAAGCAGTACAATAAGGCAATCAATAGATTGGAACAAATCTTTGATGCCAAAAAAAGCACCCGCGAAGGAGATGAGCTAGAACTGCTTTCATTGCTTATAGATAAATATGAAAAGGAAAAATATCCCATTGATTTTCCTGATCCAATTGATGCCATCAAGTTCCGCATGGAGCAGCTGGGTTATCAGCAAAAAGACCTGGTAAGTGCAATAGGATTAAAAAGCCGTGTGAGTGAAATCTTGAATCGGAAAAGAAAGCTCACGCTCGAAATGATTCGAAAGCTAAGCGCTGAGTTAAGCATATCAACGGATATTCTGGTAAAAGAGTATTAATAAAGCGCCATCCCCTTCAACCAAAACCCCCTTCTACTTGGAACCGGGATTGAATTAACTACAAGACACCAAAATCAATTAAGCCAATAAAATGTAATGCCATACGATTTTAAGTACTTAATACTGTATCTTTTTCCATCAGTGCCTAAGGCTGAAGCCGACTGCAGCTTTTGAAATCCGAAAGGGGGGCCGGCAAATACAATAAGTAGCAAAAAGCCGTGTGAGCGGAATCTTTAGTCGTAAAAAGTGAAGGGCTATTTCAACCTAAACTCTTCACATATCGACCGTGTATCTAAACATAATAATTTTATAAAGCAATAGGTTTAGGATTATTGCCATTACCAATGTAATATTTGCAATCAAATTAGTCTATTATGAAGCAAATGCTATTAGTGCTCTGTATGGTTTGTTCTTTGGCAGCCGTACATGGTCAACCCTATTCAACAGCCAACGCGCATTCACACAACGATTATGAGCAAAACAAACCATTTACGTTAGCTTATAACGAACTATTTGGGTCAATTGAGGCAGATATCTTTTTAGTAAACGGCACAATTTTAGTAGGACATAATGTAAAGGATCTGACACCCAGCCGATCGCTTGAGAATTTGTACTTGGCCCCCATAGCCGATTATACTCCAACCAGAAAGCTTCAATTGCTAATTGATATTAAATCCGAGGCGGCCAGCACTTTACAAGCCTTGGTTGATTTGTTGAAAAAATACCCGGCAATCATTAATAATAAAAATATTCGCATTGTAATATCTGGAAATGCTCCCAAGCCGGCTGAGTTTGATCAATATCCCGCGTTTATTTGGTTTGATGGAAGAATCAATACCGAGTATACCAAAGAACAGTTGCAAAGAATCGCGCTATTAAGTGGAGATTTTGGAAATTTTGTGGTTAAAAGAAGATGGCCCCTACAGCAAGAAGACCTTGCAAAACTAGAAACAGCCATAAAAAGCGCACATGATTTAGAAAAACCGATTCGATTTTGGGCAAGTCCAGATTTTAAAGATGCCTGGGAGCAATTTGTTCAGTTAAAAGTAGATTTTATTAATACCGACAAAATTAATGAGCTCTCCGATTTTATGGTATCTCGCAACAAAGCGGTTCATCAGTTGCCGTATAATAGAATTATTCAATCGGCAGGTACAGTTGTTCGTTACGGAAAACCGTCGCTCGAAAACCATGCTTTAGATATTGCGAACCTGAGCGACAAAAACCTGGTAGTGGTTGAAGAAAGATATGGAGTTTTTGTGCTGGATATTATGCAGAACAAAGTAATCAACGAATGGCGATTTGAGCAAGACCAATCCTATAAAGGGATGATGAGCACTTATTCAGGAATCAAAACAATAACGATTAACGGTAAGCAATATATTCTTTGGTCGGCGGCAACAGGAAGCAAATCAGCTTTAATGATTGCCGAATGGGAGCAAGGATTTAAAAATATAACCAGTATACCATTTGAAAAAAAGGCACCTGCGAAAAATGCTTTGCCTAATCAGGTAGAAGTGGTTAAAGAAAACGAGCAGTATTTTATTTATGTTGTTTTAAATGGTAACAACGAATTGGTTAAATTAAATTGGGATACAAGAGCCATTGTTTGGAAAGCCAACACAGGGGTAGCTCCTTTTGGACTAGCGGTTATTGGGAAAAATGTTTTTGTAACCAACTGGGCAGGAGAATCCGTTACAGATAGCAGTAAATCAACGGCAGGCGTTCCCTGGGGATTAGCGTATACAAGCCCAATCACTGGGGCGACTGCTAGCGGCACTCTTTCGATTTTTAATTCAGCGAATGGAACGTTGAAAAAAGATATGACGGTGGGCCTTCACCCGAATGCTATAATAGCTTCTTCGGATGGCAAATTTATTTATGTGGCCAATGGATCAAGCGATGAAATATCAGTTATTACTGCAAACAACCATCAACTGGTAGAAAACATTTTTGTTGGAATGGCCGGGAAAAACTTACAAGGCAGCACCCCCAATGGATTGGCGCTTAGTGCTGATGGAAAAAAATTATACGTGTCTAATGGATTGGATAATGCCATTGCAGTAATTCATTTAGGAAACAGCAGCGCTAAATTTGGTACAGGTAAAACTTTTGTAGAAGGATTTATTCCTACAGAAGCATATCCTGCAGGATTGCTAATTAAAGAAAACAATTTAATTGTTGCCAATTTAGAGTCAGATGGTGCCAATGTAGTAGACGAAAAGAAACAAGCCAGAACAATTCATCAAGAACTGGCCTCGGTAAGCATTATTCCGGTACCCAGTAAAACAGAATTAGAGGGGCATACAACCAACGTTAAAACGCAAAATCTGTTAAGCAGACTAGACCAGTTATTATTGCCAACAAGACCCAATGTAGAAGCCATTCCGATACCGGAAAGAATAGGAGAGCCCTCTGTGTTTAAACATGTAGTATATATCATCAAAGAAAATAAAACTTACGATCAGGTGTTAGGAGACGTAAAGAATGGGAATGGCGATAGCAGTCTTTGTGTATTTGGCGAAAAATATACTCCTAACACACATGCACTGGTAAAACAATTTGGAGGCATGGATAATTTTCACACATCTGGTAAATCTTCGGCAGAAGGGCATCAGTGGACCGACGCCGGAATGGTGTCAGATTATGTTGAGAAAAATGTACGTGCTTGGTTTAGAAGTTATCCGCATCGGCAGGAAGATGCATTGGTATATAATAAAACAGGGTTTATTTGGAACCATGCACTAACCTTTGGAAAAACAGTACGTGTTTTTGGAGAAGCTTGTGAAACAGAATATGATAAAAAGTTAAACTGGTTCGATTTATATAAACAATACGAACAAGGAATAAAACCCACATGGCATAACACAACTACTATCGATAATTTACATCCTATTATCTCTCCCACATTTCCAGATTGTGATAATATGGTGTTTAGTGACCAGCAAAGAGCGAGTATTTTTATGGAAGAATGGAATCAGTTAGCTGCTAAAGACAGTTTGCCAAATTTAATGGTGCTCTCGCTTCCCAATGACCATACAGCGGGAACTTCTCCTGGTTTCCCCACCCCCTTTGCAATGGTTGCCGATAATGATTTGGCACTGGGTAGAATTGTTGAAATGATTTCGAAAAGCAAGTATTGGGATTCAACAGTAATATTTGTTACCGAAGACGACTCACAGGGCGGCTGGGATCATGTTTCGGCCTATAGAACTGTTGGAATGGTAATTAGTCCGTATACTTCCAATAAAATGGTGCATACAAATTACAACCAGGTTTCTATGTTAAGAACCATTGAACAAATTTTGGGCATCCCGCCCATGAATACCATGGATGCAACTTCCCGGGCAATGACAGACTGCTTTCAAAAAACAAAAAACAGCAGCATATACTCTTCAGTTCCCAATCGGGTGCCGCTAGACGAAAAAAACAAATCATTATCCAGTTTAAAAGGCATTGAAAAAAGGTATGCTGAAATTTCTCAAAACGAAGTATTTAATGAAGTGGATGGCGGCCAAGACGATATGATGAATAAAATATTATGGTATTATGTAAAAGGCCCCCAGAAATATCCAACAATAATTAACAAATTATAAAATTAATTATTCGGTAACAATCAGATAAACTATTCGTAATATCGAAGTGCATGATAGCTGTAGTAAAAATTAGAGTTTTGTCTTTCTCTAATTTCAAACTAACTACAATTATCAAATGAAAAAAAGTTCAGTTCAATTTTTGGGCAGACAGGTATTTTTGCACTGTGTTATTGCCTCATTTATTTTGTTATTTGCTCAAAGTGCCTTTGCAAATTTAGCAGACAGAACAGTAAAGGGCAGGGTTACAGATGCGGCTACCGGTAATGCACTTTCTGGCGCAAGTATTACCGTAAAGGGTGCGACATCTAGCAGTATTACAGATGCAAAGGGCGAATTTTCTATTACTGTTGCCAATGACAAATCAACTGTAATAGTTAGCTTTTTAGGGTACACAACACAGGAAGTTTTTGTTGGGACTAAGAGTACTATAAATATTCAATTACAAACTGCTGTTAATGATTTAGCACAGGTAGTTGTAGTGGGTTACGGATCACAAAGCAAAAAAGATGTTACCGGAGCTGTAAAAAGCGTGAAAGCAGAAAGCTTTAACCGAGGCATTATTAACAATCCACAGCAATTAATTCAGGGTAAGGTAGCCGGGGTAAATGTTACATCGGCAAGCGGCGAGCCGGGTGCTACTTTGGCTATTACCGTACGGGGACCAGGGGGAGTTAGAACAGGAAGTACCCCTCTATTTGTAGTAGACGGTATTCCATTAGACAATTCAAGTACTGGTGGCGGAGACCCACTAAACTTTTTAAATCCTCAGGATATTGAATCGATTGACGTGTTGAAAGATGCATCTGCCACGGCTATTTATGGGGCTAGAGGTGCTAATGGTGTAATATTAATTACCACTCGTAAAGGTAAGGCAGGTACTTCAACGTTAACATTGAATACCAATGTGGGCGTTTCTACTATTACCAATAAATTAGATGTTTATGGAGCAGATGACTTTAGAAGAGAAGTTGCCAAGTTGGGTGTGCCAGTAGACGACAAAAACGGAAATACAGACTGGCAGAGCTTAATAACAAGGTCTGCCATCACACAAAACCACAACATTGCTATGAGTGGCGGAGCAGATAAATTGGTTTATTATGCTTCATTTGGATTACAAAAACAAGAGGGAATTATAAAAGGAAATGATTTAGACAGGTATTCGGGAAGATTTAATGCAACCCAGAAATTTTTTGATGATAAATTAGTAATAGACGCTAATTTAAGCTACAGTGCAACCAAGAATCTACGTCCCAACATTGGAAGTTTAATTGGTGATGCGATTTCTAATAATCCAACCTATCCTGCTTACGATGCAAATGGAAGAATTGCCGGATATCAAAACATTAGCAATCCATTATTATCTCTTGAGTTAGATAAGGATATTACTAACATAAATAGAGTGATTGCCAATATTACGCCCTCATTAAAGATCACTAAAGATTTAATTTTTAAAGTGAACCTTGGTGTCGATAACTCAACTGCAACCAGAGATTTTCAATCACTTGCCAATGCAGTTCCATTAAGAGATGGCAGATTAGAAACCTATAATACTATCAACAGAAATACATTAGTTGAAAGTTATTTAACTTACAATTTCAATGTTAATGAACATAAAATTTCTGCTTTAGCGGGGTTTTCTTATCAAGAAATATTTGTACAAGGCCGCGGATGGAGCATCAATCGTTTCCCTATTGGCGGGGTAGAACCTATTTATAATCCAGGCATTGGCCAAGAGCTTACACTGGCAACCAACAGACCCAACGGATTTGCGGTAAAAAATGAGTTACAATCATTCTTCTCACGTATTAACTATTCATACAAAAACAAATATTTAGCTACAGCAAATTTTCGTATGGATGGCTCGTCTAAGTTTGGAGCAAACAATAAATATGGATTCTTTCCTTCCTTCTCTTTTGGATGGAAAATAAATGAAGAAGATTTTCTTAAAAATGGTCCTTTCTCTAATTTAAAATTACGGGCAGGATGGGGTAAAACCGGTAACCAAGAAATTCCTTCAAAAATCACGCAATCATTGTTTACTGCTACAGTAGGATCAACCACCAGTTATCCATTAACGCCTGCGAATACTTTTCCTGCAGGTATTACGTATGCAAGATTAGCCAATCCTGATATTCAGTGGGAGGTATCTACGCAAACGGATATTGGTATCGATTTCGGATTGTTTTCAAATAGATTAACGGGTACAATTGACTGGTTTAATAAAGTATCTAACAATATTTTGTTGGAAGTAATTCCGGCAGACCCCATTCAGCCAGCCGGTACTTTCTGGACGAATGTTGAAAACATGAACATCACCAATAGTGGATTGGAAATTGAATTAGATTATAAATTGAAAAATAGTGGAAGCCTTACTTATGGAGTTGGTGGTAACGTTACTTTCATTAGAAACAAAGTTACCAACTCTCCGTACTCAGTAATTTCATCGGGTTCTGCCTCAGGTTCTGGATTAACATCAGCTACCATCAATGGCTATATCAACAATCAGCCAATCGGAACTTTTTACTTACGTGAGTATACAGGTATAGGCGCAAATGGTTTGAGCACCTATAGGGATACCGATGGAGACGGAATTGTTACAGATAAGGATAGAATCGCTGCTGGAACGGCGTTACCTAACCTATTGTATAACTTCTATGGAAATATCGCTTATAAAGGATTTGATGCTGTAATTAATTTCAATGGAGTGTCTGGCAATAAAATTTATGACAATACTGCCAACTCTAATTTTTACAAAAACAAGTTATCCAAAAGCGTGAATACAACACCGGCAGCCATTGCTGAAACAAATGAATCGGTTAGTAATGCAGCTCCCGTTAGTACCCGTTACTTAAAGGATGGTGGCTTTTTGAGATTGAATAACTTGGCAATTGGGTATTCATTTAACCCCCAAAAATTAGGGGTTGGCAAAATCATTCAAGCCATTCGCTTATCGGTTACCGCTCAAAATTTGCTGGTATTTACCAAGTATGATGGCTACGATCCGGAAGTAAATACCGACAGAACCATCAATGGTATTTCGAGCTATGGTATTGATTATCTAAGTTATCCAAAGGCAAGATCATTCCTTTTCGGATTAAATATCACTTTCTAAATAGAAAAACATGAAACATACTTCATTATTACGATTTACATTAGTAGGGATCATTTTCTTTACAGTAGGATGTACAAAATTAACCGAGAAAGTATTGGATGAGTCGTCCGTAACTGGGCTAACACAAAAACAGTTGGCCGATGGAATTATCGCACCAGTATATGCCGGCCTACCTTCCTTGTTTCAGCACACCACTTATTTTGCCTTACAAGAAATTTCTACAGACGAAGCTATTTTGCCATATCGTGGTGGAACCGATTGGGGTGATAATGGAATTTACGTGGCCCTGCACCGTCATGAATTAACCAGTACCGACCCTAATGTTAGAAACACTTGGAATATTATAACAATAAGTATTTCTCGTGCGCTTACTGCCATAAATTCTTTAAAAGATAATACTGACCCAAGTGCAGTACTATATATAGCTGAAGCAAAAGCTATGTATGCATACTATAACTTGGTTGCATTAGATTTATGGGGAATTGCCTTTAAGAAAGACGACTTAGGGGCTCCTTCAATTATCATAAGAGGAAATGAGGCCGTTGAATACATTAAAAATCAATTTTTAGAGGCGGAACCAAATTTGCAAACTACAGTTGGGGCCGGTAGAATTACTAAAGCAGGCGTATGGGGGTTATTGGCAAGATTACACTTAAATGCAGGTGTATATCGCGACCCTTATGCTGGTTCTGTTGTATTTAAACCAGAAGATCTAGACAAAGTAAATGAGTACACCACTAAAATAATTTCTTCTAACCAATTTTCATTTTCAACAGATTATTGGGCAATATTTAATGATGAAAATAACACCAATAAAGAGCTCATATTTGCGGTTGATCAAAGAGCATCATTAAATGGGCACAATCGTTTATCTTATTTTACACTTTCTGGAGACCAGTTTCCGCTGCCTGCATTTACAGGGGCTAATGGTACAGATGGCCCCGGAATCACTCCGGATTATTATAGAACTTGGACAAGTGCTTATGGAGCAGTAGATCCGGCCGTTGCTGACCCAAGATTTTTCAAAAAGAACATGAATTACACCATCAATGGAACGGATACCTGTATAGCTGATGCAGCCTTTAGGTATGATCGAGGAATTTTAAGAGGACAGCAATATGGGTTACTTAGAGTAAATGGTGTGTTTTTAAGATGCCCAGATGGGAGATTGAGAATTGGAAAACTTCATAATGTTACGAGAAGCAAACCATTTTTACCAGTAAACTTTACTGAACAAATTGATTTTACCACAGCAGGAAGTGATTATAGTACAGGATTTCGTGCTTTGAAATATGAATTCAGCAAGGGCTCTGTAAGTGGAAGGAATTTTGGAGAAGTAGATTTGCCCATTGTGCGGTTAGCGGATGTGTATTTAATGCGCGCAGAAGCAAAGTTGCGCAAAAGCGATGCAGCCGGAGCTCTGGTAGATGTAAACGCAGTTAGAACCAGCCGTACTGCCAATTTTGTTGGAAGCACTTTACCTTCTCTTACATTGGATAATTTATATAGAGAAAGAGGGTTTGAATTGTACTGGGAAATGGTAAGAAGAACAGATATGATTCGTTTTGGAAAGTATGAAGATAGTTGGACCGAAAAAAACAACACGAATAAGAATATGCGATTAATGCCTATTCCACAAACTGCCATTGATGGTGCATCTAACTTGCCGGGTTATTTAAAACAGAATCCTGGCTATTAATTGAGCATGGTATGGATACAGTATAAAGCGACTAGTACATATTTGGAAAAACCTCAACAATATTGGTGGGGTTTTTTGTTTTTGGGAATGGGCGTATTACAAGCTTGCTATAATGGCTGCTTTCGGCCCAGATGGATGGCCAACAGTCCACAGGTCCTGATTTTATCGAAAGGTTGTTATGGGCACAGGCATCAAAGCATAATCAAATGCTTGAAGGGCAGCACTATCTTGATTTGGTATAATTGGTATATTTGAGAAAACAGCCAACTGGTCTATTTAAATGAATTTAATACCAAATAGGGCGTAGAAAATTTAAATAATGGCAAAGAAAGAAAGCATGACTACTCAAAAACCCACCAAAAGCGCATTTAACCGGTTTCTATCTGCTCAATCTTGGTCATTAGATATTGGCATCCTCATTCTCCGCCTTTGTTGTGCACTGATGATTGTTCACGGATTGGATAAGTTTATTGATTTTTCCGATGGTGCTTCCGATTGGCCCGACCCGTTGCATGTTGGCCCCGTTGTTTCTAAGGGATTAACCGTTTTTGCCGAGCTGTTTTGTACCCTGTTTGTGGTTGTAGGTCTTTTTACCCGGCTAGCTTTACTACCACTCATTATTTGTATGCTGGTAATCATCTTCGTTATGCATGCCGGGGAGCCCTTTGGCGAAAAGGAGTTGGGCGTGCATTATTTACTGGCGTACCTTACTTTGCTGTTTACTGGGCCGGGGAAATATTCGCTGGATGGGGTTATGCGGAAGGGATAGATTTTTTATCGCAGTTGTTTTTCGAAGAACTGTAAATTTAATTTTTTCAAAAATTGGTTCAACTGATGACGTTGGCGCTGCATTAGTGCTATTATCTCAGCATTTACGAACCTCGCCGAACCCTTGTACTTAACATCAAGATTATATCCTTAATTAGCATCGGCACTAGCTAGGGGGGATTGTATTTTCCAAATTGCGGAAAGCCTATGCTTTTCTTAGTATAACTACGTAATCTCAGCACAGGAACCTTTATAAAATAGGTAGTATCTTTAATTTCAAAATTAATGAAATGAAATACGGATAATTTGTCGTTGAGCCCGAAGAAATGATCGGCACTGCTGCTTTTGCAGGACCCCGTGCTCTTATACAAAAGCTGTTCGAATACATTGAGGGAGGGGATGATTTGACAGAAATTTTAAGCCCTTCCATCAGTTTAGAAAACATCAGCATTGGCCGTTTATGAAATGGATAAACAATCTCTTTGAATCGAAAAAACATTCTAGAAACGAGCTCTGCCATTACCCCAAACCCTTAGTAGTCTTTGTATAGCTAATTATTTGGCATCAAAAAGAATAGCAAAAGGGTTAACAAAACTGGTTCTAATCCGTTTTGTGATTTTAAAGTAAATAGGCACGAAAATTTTTAGCAAAATGAGTTAACCCAATAAGGGAAACGTTATTTTTACCAAATGGCAACATATAGCAAGATTAAGAAGGATTTAAACATTAATATAGACAAACATCTTAATGATGGCTTTGCCCAACTAACTCATTTTTGGCAAAACCAACAAAATGGAATTTCTAATTACTTCAAAAATGATGGCATAAAATACTTGAAGGAAGAAATTTTATATAATATTGAGGAACCTGATCAACTTTACATCCCTCTAAAATTTGATATTCCATTTCCTCCAAAACTAAATCCCAAATTTAAATTCATCGATTTATTTGCAGGCATTGGCGGGATTCGGCTCGCGTATCAAAACTTGGGTGGGAAATGTGTATTTACAAGTGAGTGGAACAAATTCGCAAAAAAAACCTATGAAGCGAATTTTGGAGAAGTTCCTTTTGGCGACATAACTAAGATTAATGAAAATATCATCCCTGAACATGATGTTTTGTTAGCAGGATTTCCGTGTCAACCATTTTCCATTGCCGGGGTATCCAAAAAAAATGCTTTAGGACGCAAGCATGGATTTTTAGACGAAACACAGGGAACCCTTTTTTTTGATATTGCACGAATTTTGGAGCAAAAGCGGCCTAAT
>Ga0247833_1002997_pt1 | contig 23336 bp, 22 predicted proteins | sample LaCruzMarch2015__7_FD_187117 | JGI IMG/M metagenome (GOLD analysis project Ga0247833, IMG submission 187117) | Freshwater microbial communities from meromictic Lake La Cruz, Castile-La Mancha, Spain - LaCruzMarch2015_8m | ecosystem: Environmental > Aquatic > Freshwater > Lake | place: Spain... | reverse complement strand
TGCCGGTTCTCCAGCAAAGGGAGCAGTTCTTCTTCCCGGTCGAAATGCTGCCAGGCCCTTTTCCACGTCGCCCACCCCCACGCATGGTGATAGCGGGTAAATCGGTAGCTCTCCGGTCCCGGCCAGTCCCGGGGATCGTCATAGTTGTCGCCACTAATCGACCCGATCCCCGGATGATCCCGGTACTTTTCCAGAAGCTCCGATGCAAAACGGAAAAAAGTGGGGTCCGGAACAGTGTCATCCTCGAGGATGATGGTTTCCCCAGTTTGTTTAAAGACCCAGTCTAACCCTCGGGAAACACTAAGGTAGGATCCAATATTGGTTTCTCTTTCAAGGATTTCCCACTGGCAGGGCCAGTTGATCGCCTTTCGAAAAATCTTTCGTGACTCCATCACGCCGCGGATGGAGGCGGGATCATTCGGCTTGGGTCCGTCCGAAACGCCAAAAAGCCGGGCGGGTCTGGCCTGCCGGACCTGCTCCATGACCTGCCGGAGATGATCCGGCCGGCGATAGAAGAGCACCGTGACCGGCGCGGAGTTGAGGGCGCGCTCAGCTCCCAAGGTTCAATCCCCCCAGTCGACTCACCAGTAGCAGCCGTCCTCCTTACGCATATGTCCTTTTGGGGTGTCATCCGGCAAAGGACGGACCCAAAATTGATTGTAAGGCATATGCCAACCTTCTTGGTCCCAGCGGCGGCCCTTGATTCCGAAAATGAGCTGGGTGGCGCCCCCGGTATGAATTCCCTTTTTACCGGCATTTTTCAGGTTCGCGAGCAGGGGAAGGGACCATGCGCCGGCCCCCACCAGGGCCACATCAAAGTCGAATCGCAACGCCTGCTCCGTCAAATGCTCCAAGCCCGCTTGCCAGTCCGGATAGGACGTCTTTTCGAGATAGGAAAAAAAAGGGCAGCGAAGATAAAAAGGGGCTTTGGCGAGGTGGTGTAATTTCGGATGCCATGGGTAAAAAGAGTGGATTTTTTCGAGTCGGTCTTCCTGACTTTTCATCGTTTTGGTGAAAGGTGAAATGACCAACCACTGAAGGTCGGAGATTTCCGGAAGGAAGGAAAATGGAGACAGAACCTGGCTACTCAATCGAATGGCCCGGGGACAAAGAGATCGGGCCAGCTCTTTCTCGTAGGTCTTCAAAAACTCCGAGTCCTGCCAAAGGCAGATCCCATCCAAGGCCCCGACACTTTTTCGGTAAGTATCCAAAAATCGGTAAAATTGTTCCCGTGAAGGGGGAAACACTCCCGAATCAAGATAGAGCCTTTCCGCTTGGCGTTTCCAACTTAGGCCGCTTGGCCACGAGGGTTGAAGAAATCGCTCGGAAAACTCCATCGCCAAAAGCTCCGTGGTTCCTAATTTGCCGTAAATCATACCCGTGCGCGCCTCTTTCAATCTGGCGATGGCAGCGGCGGTCTCCACGACCTGAGAATCATCGGAATTCTGTGCCTCCCTTTTTCCACAGGGTTTCAGCCGACGATTGTTAAGGACCTTGAGCGGATATCGGTAAAAAAGACTCATGAGGTCGCGGCGGTTTTTTTCACAATCGAATGGAGTAAATCCTTGGATGGGACGGCGACCTCTGCGCTCTCTGACACCTGCATCAGTTTTTGGAAAATTTCCCGTAGCCGGACCTGGAGGGTGTGGGACCGCAAACAGGCTTCCCGGCCTAGCTCTGCCGTTTTTTGAAAACAGTCCGGTTCCGCCATGAACCTTGTTGAAAGCTCTCGGAGACTATCCGGCTGATTCTTATCATAGGCGAGATAATGAACTCCCGGCTCGAGTCCCTCGGGATGCGGTCCGGAGACATCGTGTTGCATGACACATGCCCCCATCGCCAGATTTTCAAAAAAATTGGAGGTTAATCCCGGGCAATTGGAGGGAAGGTTTAGGAGTCCTTGGTACTCGTCCTTCTCGCTCACGATATGGCGGATTCCCTTTTCTGGATTCGTGGCTTCCCGCCAGGAGAAACCGGGAAGATCCTTGATTATTTCAAAAAGTGCCCCTCGATCCCGGTAGGCTTCTGCAAAATCCCCCACGCTCAACTTCCCGGCCCAGAAAATGCCTTTTTTTTTCTGCTCATAACGACGCAGTGGTTGGAACGTCTCCGTATCCGCGTGCTGGTGGCAAAAAAGGGGTGCCGCGCCCTCGGAGGAAATGACCCCGGCAGCGATGGGATCGAAATGAGCCACCAGATGGCAAAGTCGGGCGCATAATCTGGTCTTTTCCTCGCTGCGCGGAAAAACCGAATCGACAACCTTTTCCGTGGCCAACCCCACCCAAATACCTCCGTCCTTGCCCCGGCCGAAACGCTTTTCCTCACATAGGTGGCGGGTTAAATCATCCAGGTGGTGATCGTTGAGCAGCAACACGACCCCTTCAGGCTGGATTTGCCGGACCGTCCTCTCCGGGTGGCCTTCCCGATGAACGATCCAGCGGAACGGGATCCGGACCTTTTTCAGGTTCACCGCCCAGGCTTCCCTCATGGAGTGGGGGAATACCTTGAAACCGGGTACGATCACCTGGAGAACAGGCTTCTTGCTAAAAAACAGCTTCAAATCCGGAGATAGTCGCCCCTCAGAATCCTCCGCAGCTGTTTCCAAAATCCCAACGGGGGCTTTCCCTTGGTATTTTCGCCATAACGCAAGGATCCGGTCGCCGTGGCAGGAGCCCCCATCTGACTCTTGGCCTTCTGCAAGGCACTCAGGTAGGGACGGAAAACTTTGTTCACCAAGACGGCACAAGGCCGAAGAGCGGTATGGCTCCATTGGGGATCGAAAATCCGCTCTGTTAGCCGCCGTAGGCCGGAAAAATGATAAAAAACCAGGGGTTGCCCCTGAACCAACACCCTCCGGCCATCCCAGCTCAACCCCACCTCCCCCACATTCCAGTTGGCCAGGTTGGCCCCGGGGTGCCCGAGGACCTTCACTTTGGGATATTTTTTCGGCCACGCGTCCAGATACTTCTGGTCCGCGTAGCGCCGAGGCTCGGGGAAGTCATGGCACCATTCCAAGCACTGATTTTCCCAATCCTGCGCGCATTTCCGGCCGATCCGGTCGTTGCGGAGACTCACCCAGCCCACGTTAAACTTTCCGAAACGCTCCCGATCTTGCAGGGGGGCGGAAAACCGGTGCGGCGTGATGATGATGGAGTGGTTTCTTTCCAGCCGGTGAAGCAGGGCGGGGCTTTTGTAAAAGTAGAGGTCCGCGTCCAGTTTGGTTAGGATTTGCCCGGCAGGCACCTTTTCCAAACACGATCGCACAAAGACCGGACTTGCCGTGAAGTAGAATTCCACCGGTCCCCGCTTTGGCCTCACCTTCCGTAGGGCGGGCTGTTGGGCCAGCAACTCCCGGAGGGGGACCACCCGGGCCAGGGGAGGTGAGATTTTTTTCAGGATTGCCTCACACTCCTCGGTGAGCGCCAAGACCCATACCACCGCTTTTTTTTCGAAGGACGCCAGGGAGGCAAGCATGGCCAGTCCCTGCTCCGCATACCGGTGGTCGAAATAGGTGCAGTAGTGGTTCAAGAAAACCCGGTCAATTCACCGTCAGTTCCCGCGCAGATAACTCCGCAGGCCATCCGCCAGCGCCAACTTGGGACTCCAATCGGTCGCTCCGGAAAACTTTTCGCGGCGGTACCCCGCGTGGGTCACGTCCCAAGGGCGCCCCGGCTCATTCTGGATCCTTATCGGGACACCCAAAGCGGTTTCGGCCGTTTGTACAAGCTCATGGATGGAGTGGGTCTCCCCGCTGCAGAGGTTGTAGGTTCCCGTGAGGTGCGCCTGCAATGCCGCCTCGACCCCCCGGCAGAAATCCTCGACGTGCAGGTAATCCTTGCGGGCGCTGCCGTCCCCCCACACGCGGAAAGGATGTCCCGCCCGCGCCGCCCGGGCCAAATGTGGAATCACCCCCTGCAAGGCTTCCTGTTTTTGGGCAAATCCGTAAGGATTCGTGATTCTGAGAATCAAGGCCGGCAAACCATGCTGCTCCGCAAAGCGACGGATCAATTGTTCGGCTTCCGCCTTGGCCGTGGCATACCAGCCAATCGGCCGCGTAGCATCTTCCTCCCCAAACGGCTTTTCGGCCGACCCCGGCCCGTAGACCGCGCAGGTCGAAAAGAAAACAAAGAGCGGGAGGCGGGGTTGGCTTTTTTTTAGAATCGCCAAGGTCTCCAAAAGGCCGGCCAACAGGGGCAGATCCTCGCGCCACTCGATACCGGGATGAATTTCCGCGGATGCGGGCACCGTGCTCCACGCCAGGTGAAGCAGGGCGTGCGGCAGCTCCCCCTTGTGGAGATGATCGGTTAAAAGCGAAAGAGGCAAATGCCTCTCATCCGCGTTCCGGGAGTAGACGTCGACGGGCCTACCCTGGCTCTCCCAGCGTTGGCGTAGCACACCCCCCAACCTCCCCCGTCCGCCCGTAATCCAGATGTTCAAGCGAAGAAGGCTTGGCTAGGCCCCGGATTCCTTCCAAAACGCGACTCCCACGGCGTCGATCCGTTCCAATTTCGGACTAATTTTTTTCTTTTGGAAAAACTCGTCGATCGCCTTCTTACAGCCGTCCCAGTGGCCGTAATCATCCACCTGGATGTAAGCTCCCGGCGAAAGCTGGTCATAAAGGTTCTCCAAAATATCCTTGGTGGAGGAGTACCAGTCCCCGTCCATGTGCAGCAGCGCGATCGGCCCGATATTCGCTCTCTCCCTGGGCAAGGTCTCTGAAAAGAGGCCGGGCACGGGGATGATCCGCTCCCAGCAACCGAGAGCGGCGGCCGCCGAGCGAAGGGAATCGAGCGGAGCCGCACAGGTTCCCGTTCCCCAGCCGGTCTTCTGCGCTTCCATACCGCAATGCACATCCTCCGGCCCGGGAGGCGGCATCCCCTCGAAGGTATCAAAGCTGAAAAGTTTTCTTCCGGACGAAACCTCTTGATGCAACACGGCCGCGAGCAGCGCGGAGCTGCCTCCCGCAGCCACCCCGCATTCGACGAAATTGCCCGGAATCCCTTGGGCCATCACTCGCTCGGCTTGCTGGTACAATTTGAGCAAGCGCAAGGGACCCAACATGGTGTATTCGCGGGCGACACGAGATATTTTCGCGAACTCCCCGTGTCCATCGGGCATCGGCTCGGAGGGTGCCGGCACCTCTTTTTTCAGGATAGTTTGCAGAAGTTCTTGGGCCTCCACGTTGCCAGGATGCCAACGCAACTCCTCCTTGAGCATCTCCACGGCTTCGCCTGGGGCCTCTTTTTGAAGACGGTACCGGGCCCTTAATAAATCCACGCCGGCCAACCGCACCCGGCCGGCCTTCAGCCGGTTAAGTAGCCGGAAGGCCCGTTTTTCAAACCCATGGGTCATCATCCAGCCGGCCAGCTGCAGCAACCAAACCTGCCCTCGGTGCCGGATTTTCTCAGTAAAAGCTTGAATCATTTTTTAGCCTGCACATCCGCCGGCGGGAACGGGGCGAAGTCCCGGCCGGAAATTTACCCATCGGAAAAAACTTCTGCGGGATCGGCCCGCCGCCAGCCCTTGGTGAAGGAGTTTTTCGAGGTGTTCGGCGGTTTTTCGAAGAGAAAAATCCCGCAGGCACCTGGCTTGTCCCGCCCGGGCGATGCGGATGCGGGCGTCGGGATGTTCCAGGTAATGGATGATTTTTTGGTGCAGTTCCTGCCGGTTGCGGAACGTCTCGATCTCCTGCCCGGGGCGGAATATCCCATGGTCCTCGCGACCCAAGTCCGTCAAAAGGAAACTGCCCATGGCGGTGGCCTCGAAGACCCGCATGTTCCCACCGGTTCGCGTGGCCAGCTCGGCATGAATGTTCAGGCAAATCCGGCCCGATCTGAGAAATTCATACATTTCCCTTCCATAAACGGGGGCTTGGGCGTGCATGGCGATTCCCGCCGGGGTTTCGGGCCCGGAGTTGACGGCATAGTTGAGTTCGAATCCGCGGCCCGGCCCTGTCTGATCCATGGCCAAGCCGGTGAGAATTTCGGTGCGGCGACGGTGCAGCGGTGAAAGCTGCCCGGAAAAAACCACATCCCGGCTTTCAGCGATTCCCTCCATTTTGCGGGCCAGCCGGATCGGAAAACCCGGTTGAAGAAATTCCTGCCACCGGGCTCCCTTCTTTTTCCCGGCTACCAGGGAAGGGGCATGGTTGGAAACAAGCAGGTCGATGTCACTCCAGTCGGTTTTTCGGGGCACTTCGGAGGCCCTCCAGGCCACCACCATCTTTGGCCTTGGGAAAATCATTGCCACAAATCTCGAGTCCAGAGAAATGGGATCTTGCAGGTAAAGCACGTCGGGTTCGAATCTCCGGATCTGCTCCAGCAAAATCTCGAGAAGCCCGGCGGGCACGCAGGATCCCCAGGCTCCGGTTGGGCCGTGGCTACTCTGGTCCCCGAGGGAAAAGGGGTTTTGCTTTCGCCAGGCCAGCTGGCTGCCGGGGTCGTTGGCCACGACCATCATGGTCTCGTGCCCAAGTTCGGCCATCCCCTCGGCAAAGTAATGGCAGGCTGAAAACCCGTCCTCGGACAGCAGCTCCTGCTGTCGTTCGAAGGACTCCACCTCCCTACCCGGATGCCGTCGGTTGAAATCCGCCAGGTACTGGTCGTAGAACAGCGCAATCTGGAAGAATTTCATCTAGGTGGATTCGCGGGTTGCTTGATCGAAGAGTCCAGAAACATGTTTTCCCAAAGGACGAGGTTCAGGCATGTCCACCAATAAAGCGTTTTCTCCCAATCTGCCGATCCCAGGGTTTTGCCCCGTTCGGCAGCCAGGATTTCTTCTCCGATCTTGCGAGCGGGAAACAGCCGGCAGGAACGCCAAGCCGGGCTTTCGATCACTTGGCGGGCCAATCCGCCCAGCCCGCGGTTGAACCAGTCCACCATCGGAGAGTTAAAGCCGATTTTTGATCGCCGCAAACGGATCCGCTCCGGAAGGATGCCATTCATCGCCTCCCGCAGGATCCATTTCGTGTAGCCTCGCCCGATCTTCAGCTCGGCCGGCAGAGCGAAGGACAGGCAGACCAGCCGCCAGTCCATGAAGGGCATCCGCACCTCCACGCCGGAAGCCATCGAACACCGGTCAAAGTTCCGCAGGATGGAGGGCAACAGCGTCTGGTGAAACTCCAGGTACAGCCGATCGTTCAGGCTTTGCATGGGCTCCGCCAGGTACCATCCGTATCCGCCCAACATCTCATCCGCCCCGTGACCGTCGAGGGAAACCCAAACCCCTTGGGAGCGCATCGCCCGGTAGTTCTCCACCACTGGCACAGCCAGGGCCGGGGAGACATCCTCCATGGTCCAGACCGATTCCTTGATTTGCCTGCCTGAAGGGGGATTGGCGAACACCGTGAGCCGACATGGCGAACCCGTGGCCCGGGCGGTTTCCTCCGCATAAGCCGTTTCGTCGAGGGCGGTGCCGGGAAACACCGAACAGAAACTGCGCCGCCAGTCCCGGGGGGCCCGAGTGAGTCCACCGGGGTTTTCTTTTTCCAGGAGATGCATGCCGGCGGCCACCGCCGAGGAGTCCAGACCACCGCTCAGGCTGGTCGCCACCGGCACGTCGCTGCGCAGACGCAACCGCACCGCATCGAGAAAAAGCTCCCGCCAGGCGGCGACCTGCTTTTCCAGGTTTGCGGGTGGAGACGCCAGGTGATCCCGGGTTTCCCACCATTTTTCCTTTTTCCAACGGCCTTCCCGGTCGATCTCCATCCGATGCCCGGGGAGTAGCTTCTTTACCCCTTCCATCATGGTCTCCTCGGAGGTCCCTTCCAGCGGTTGGCTTTTGCGCAGGGCCTCCGCGGCGTACCCGCGGTTCAGCTTGCGCCGAAACTCCGGCAAGGCGCAAAAGGCCTTCAGTTCCGAGGCAAAATAAAAAATGTCCCGATGCCAAAGATAATGCAGGGGCTTGATGCCAAACCGGTCCCGGGCAAGAAACAGCCGCCGCTCCTTCGACTCCCAGATGGCCAGCGCCCACATTCCGTTGAAGCGCAAGAGGCACTCTTTTCCCCAACGCAGGTAGGCCGCTCCGACCACCTCGGTGTCCGTCTCGGAGTGAAACAAGTAACCCTCCTTCTCCAGTTCCCGGCGTAGCTCCAGGAAATTATAGACCTCCCCGTTGTAGGTGATGACACACTCCCGTCCGTCCGGCCCGCGGCAGACCATTGGACAGGCCCCGGCGGGCGAGAGGTCCAGGATGGCCAGCCGACGGTGTCCTAGCCCGACCGGCCCCTCTTGCCAGATGCCCCGGCCATCCGGCCCACGGTGGCTCAGCGCATCCGTGATCTGGTTGAGTGCCTCGGCATCCGGCGACTTGCCAAATCCATAAAAGCCAGCGATGCCGCACATAACCGGGAGGCCTTAGGCTTTCCTTCGCTTGAAAATTTTTTTGAAAAAATACCGGATCCCTTTTTTGGAGGAGAAAGCCTGAAAGTTTGTCTCTTTGTCCTTTTGATATTTTCTGAATGCCTTGTCGACCTTGTTTTGGTTGGCTTCGGGAATTCGGCGTTCCGAGGCGATTCTTGCTCCGAAATCAACAATTTCCTGCACGATATTGGCCCGCCGCAGGCGCGGCTCCGAAAGGATTTTTTCCTTGGAGCGCCGGGCAACGGTTTTGCACTTTTGGGGATCTTGAATGAGTTTCAGTACCTCCTTGATGTTGGAACAGTCCTCTCTTAGGAGAACGCAGTCCTGATCCGGTTTCATCAGGCCCGAGTAATCGCCGGGGGTCGCCAGTTGAACGGTTTCGGCGAGAGCGGCTTCGATGTTCCTGGGTGAAATCGCGGAAAAAATATGGCGCTTGTCCTCGCCCGGAAAGCAGTGCTCCTCAATTTCTCGAAAAGACGCTTGGGGGTTGTGAGTCACATATCCCTCCACACACTTGCGGATCTCATTTCTCGGATCGAGCAGCGAGCTCCCGCTGGGAGTGACCAGACAGCATCTGGAGTTATTCATGAACTCATGCCACCGCTTCCCTGGAATCATGTCTTCAAATCGCACGGAAATATCCGTTTTGATGCGTGGATTGTTTTTGATGGCCTTGGCAAAGCTGCCCGCAATTTCGTATTTCAACTGCCCCAAGCTCCCAAAGTTTGCTGGTAACTTTGTGGCTCGGTACGAAACGTCGATTTCTCTTTTTCCGTGCGGTTTTGGAAGCTTCCAGGTTTCGATCCACTCCTCGGAGACATACCCGGTATAGCCAAGCATGATTTGCGTCTTTTGGGTGCAGGTCGGATATAAGATTTCCCATTGATCCGGGCAAACCGTGTAAATGCGGTCGACCGACCAATCGTGCAGCCAGTCGTCCAGGATGGCGGAGCAGTCGTAATCATCCTGTGGCAACGCGACCTTGCACGCCTTGGTCTGGACAAGGAACCGGAAGTTTTGCAAGGTCTTGGCAAGGTTTTCTTCCCGATACCGGTTACAAAGAAAGGTCGGCCCAAGCACCACCAAGTGAAAATCCAGGTCCTGAAGGTAATCCGGAAAGGGATAGGCGCAGTCGTGGACCAAACAGTTCAAATCAGACCGGCAGTCGTGGATCATGAACTCGAGCGATCGGACGACTTCCCGCCAGTATTTCGGCTCGCCCATCTGGTGCAGGGCCAGGACGTTCAGGCGGCTCACTTCAGCATGCCCTCAAGGAGATCCCTGACGATCTGATTTCCCGCCCGGCCATCGCCGTAAAGATTGGCCGTGCTTGAAATTGCCGTCTCCATGGCCTGATGAATGGTGACAAGGGCATCCCCAGATTCCGGTGACACCAACCGGTTCGCGCCGATCTTTACCAGTTCCACCCACTCGGTTTCCTCCCTCAGGGTCACGCAGGGTTTGCCATGGAAATAGGCCTCCTTTTGCATCCCTCCGCTGTCGGTGAGCAAAAGCCGGCAGTGGCGCAGCAACCACGCGGTTTCCAGAAAACCTAGCGGCGGGGTCACTTGGACTCCCTTGGAGAATTTTTCCACAACCGGATTTTCCAGGGCGTGGGCGGTGCGGGGGTGCAGGGGAAGAACCACCGGCAGGGTGGCGGCCACGCGGTTGACCAACCGCACAATCGCGGAAAGTCTGTGGGGATCATCGGTGTTTTCGGCCCGGTGGATCGTGCACAGGACAAAAGCACCGCCGTGCTCAAGCCGAACCTGGTTCGGTCGGCGTGCCCGGTCCCGGAAAAAAAGGGTAGCATCGTACATTACATCACCCACCAGACGGACCCGGGAGCCGCGAATCCCCTCCGCCGCGAGGTTTTGGACGGCAGTTTCAGTGGGGGCGAAAAGCAGGTCGGCCGCATGGTCGGTCAGCACCCGGTTTATTTCCTCCGGCATTCTTCGGTTGAACGAACGGAGTCCGGCCTCCACGTGGGCCAGGGGAATCCCCAGCTTCACCGCTGCCAGGGCCCCCGCCAGGGTGGAATCGGTGTCCCCATACACCAACACCCAATCCGGTTTTTCGGCCAGCAGAACGGTTTCAATTTTTTCGACCATCCTCCCCGTGTTCTGGCCGTGGGTTCCCCCGCCGATGCCCAGGTGATGTTCGGGCTTGGGAATTTCCAGGTCCCGAAAAAAGATTTCGGACATGTTGTCATCGAAATGCTGCCCAGTGTGGATCAGCACGTCGCGGATCCGGGCCTGGCTGGCCATGGCCCGGCGGACTGCCGCGGCTTTAATAAACTGCGGCCTCGCCCCCACCACCGTGGCAATTTTCAGCGTTTTTACGAAACCACCTTGCCGATGCGGCGCATGTTCCCATCGTGCTTTCGCATCGTGCGCCGGATCAGGGCCCGGTGGGCCCGCGTCCAGTCGATCGTTTTTTGCAGCCCTTCCCGCATCGTTGTGGAGGCCCGGAAGCCTAGCTTCCGGCGCGATTTTTCCACGGCCCCGAATCGCCGGCCGGATCGGTCCCAATCCCGGCCGGGGCGAAAATCGGGCAGGGTGGGATTACCGGTGATCTCATTGATCATTCCGGCCAATTCCGCAATGGTCGTTTCCCGGCCTGAGGCAAGGTTGTAGGCCTCGCCCGGCTCTCCCCGCGCCGCACAGGCCAAGAGGCCCCGCACCAGGTCCTCGACGAAGATGAAATCCCGGCTGGTTTTCCCTCCGTTCTCCAGCGGCAAGGCCTCCCCGTTCAGGGATTTCCAGATGAAGGTGGGCACCACGTTTCGCCAGACCGTATGGACGGTGCCCCGCCAACGGCCAGCCCCCAGGATTTCGCGGGGCCCGTAGACATTTTGGAAGCGGGCCTTCACAAAGGGGACGCCATGCCGGCGCCAATAATAGTTCCCGTACATCTCCCCGATCAGCTTGGAAATGGAATAGGGGCTGTCATGAAAAAGAGAGACCGGAGCATCCTCCGGCGTGGCTTGCGCGGCTTTGAATGTTTTCTCTGCCACTGCACACCCGGCAGCGGCATAGACAACTTTCTTGAGTTTCGGAAAGGATCGGATCGTTTCCAGCAGCTTTAGGGTGGTCAGGGTGTTGTTGCGGTGATCCGCCAAGGGATCCACAATGGAAGACTGATTTCCGTGGTAACAGGCCAGATGGAAGATGCACTCGATGCTCCGAGGGAGTCGGGCAAGAATTCGGTCATCGGCAATCGATCCGCGCAAAAAGCCAACGCGCGGATCCCGGGGAAGGTTGGCCGCCTCGGCCGAAAGCAGGTTGTCCACGATCAGGATGTTCCGGCATCCTTGGAGAAGGAGCTGGGACACCAGATTGCTGCCCACAAATCCAGCCCCCCCGACCACAAGAACTTTGGATTCCTTGATTCTCATCACCCCTTCCCGTCACGGCACCCCGGGGAATCTGGTGAACCCGCTTTCAGGTGGGAATACACGTCGGTGACCCCATGGCGGTCGTACCACTCCAGTTGACGACGGACAGCCTGCTGGAAAGAGTGCTTAGGATTCCAGCCGAACGCCTCCCGGGTTTTGGAAGGATCCAGCGCCATCACCGGAACGTCGTCCGGGCCCACCGGCACGATCCGGACATCGTCCGGCGGCAAGCCCAAGTGCTGGCGAACCAAATCGTAAATTTCCTTCACGGAGTGGGCCTCACCCGTGCCCAGATTGAAGACTCCCCTGGGTGTGTTCTCCCGGATCGCCAGGTCCATGAATTGGAGAAAGTCTTCCATATCCAGAAAGTCTCTCGAGGATTCGGTGCAGAAACACCCCTTTCCCCCCTTTAGCCTTTGGTAAAAAGTGGGGATGGGGCCGATCGCCAACCTAGGGCCGGTAACGTTGGCAATCCTCAGGGAAATCGTCGGCACGCCGGATAGGAGCATAAACTGTTCCCCGGCGGTTTTCGTGATGCCGTAGCTGCCAAGGGGAGCAGAGGGATGGCCGCTGGGAACCGGTATCTTCCCGGGTCGCCCGTAACAGAGCGCGGTCTGGAAGTTGACCAGTTTTCGGACGTGGTGCTTCTGGCAGGCACGGGCCACCAGGGCACTGCCCATGACGTTGATGCGAATGTCCTCCGCCCAATCGTTCGGGTCCTTGTAGGCTGCGGCCGAATGGACAACGATCTCGGGACGAAACCGGGTGAAACACGCCTCGAGCAGCTCCCCGTCGGCCACGGAGCCTTCCACCAGCTCGATCCCCGGCACATCCGGCAGGACCTCCCGCTTGCCGGTGGCAAAGTTGTCGATCGCCAGCAGATGGTGTCCCAGGAGAAGCCAATGCTCGACGAGGTTGGAGCCCAGACAACCGGCCCCGCCGGTGATCAGGATGCGCACGGATCCGCTCTTTCAGGAATCAACTTTGAGATGGGTAAAGCCCCCGAAAACCCCGAACTTCTGGAAATACCTCACGGCCTGCCGCACGGTCTCCGCCAGCGGGGTGAATTCGATTTTACCGAAGTCGGAAAACGTGCGGCTGGGATCCAGAAGGATGGACGGGGCATCGTCCGGCCCGAGGTCTTTGACCTCGGGCTCCGGGTAAGGTTGGATCCCCATGGCCGCCACCACATGGTTGTAAAGATCCAGGATGGGGACGTCCGTCCCGCTTGAAAAATGGTAGGCGCCCCGGCCCGTGCCCTCGAGGGCCCGGAGAACGATTAGGGCCAGATCCTTCACAAATACGAAGTCCCGCCGGGATCGGGTGACGAAACACCGCTTTCCCTCCTGCAGGCGCCGATAAAAGATGGGCAGAGGCCCGGAAACGTTACGGGGACCGATCACGTTGGCCAGCCGCAGGGAAACATGGTTCAGGCCGGAGATCTCCAGGTAGTCCTCCGCCGCCGTTTTGGAAATGGCGTAACTGGAGTTGGCGGGAAACTTTGGGTGCTTCAGGGTGATCGGGTTGTGCAGCGGCTTGGTGCCGTAGCAGAGCGCAGTTTGAAAATAGATGAACCGTCCAACCTTGTGATCGAGCGATGCCCGCACAAGGTTGGCGCCCCCGACACAGTTGGTCAGGGTGTCGTTGTAAAAATCACCGGGATCCTTGTAGGAGGCGGCGGTGTGAACCACCGCGTCGGGGCGGAATTCCGAAAAAAGGCCGTCCATCAGGCCGCGATCCGCGATGGTCCCCTCCACAAAGCGCAGGCGGGGATGCGTGCCCGGCAGATGTTCCCGCCGGCCGGTGGCAAAGTTGTCCACGGCGAGGACCTCATCCCCGCGTTCCAGACAGAGTTCCGCCACATGGGAACCCACCTGCCCGCACCCGCCTGAAATGAAGACCCGCATGATTTTAGCCTTCGACTGACGCCGGTGGGGTATCCATGAAAAGTTGGAACCAAAGCTCGAGGGAAAGGAGTCCCCAGATCTTGCGGCCGAATTTCGGCTCCCGCTCGAGCGAGTGGAGAATTTCCTCCGAATTGAAGATCGATCTCTCCCGCGCCTTTTGGCTGCGGAAGGTGTCCTGGACAAATTCGCGCAAAGGCCCTTTAAACCATGCCTGAAGAGGCACAGGAAAGCCCATTTTATCCTCCCTGGAGATAATCTCTTTCGGAAGGACGTTCCGGAACGTCTCCAAAGGCAGGCGTTTCAGCCGTCCCTCCTTGAACTTCACATCGGCCGGGATCGTGGCGGCAAACTCCACCAGCGGGACGTCTAGGAAGGGCACCCGGGATTCCAGGCCATGGGCCATGCTCATTCGGTCTTCCACGTGCAGCAGCGCGGGCAACAGGGTTTTGAAGTCAAAATGGGTCATCTTGTCGAAATATGCCTCGTGCCCCACGTTTTGTCCGTTAAAAATCTCTTTAAAGGAGTCGAACGGGTCGTAGGAGCCCAGCTCGCTCCAACGCACCTCACGGCTGAGATCCGGGGCCCGGTTGACCAGCCGGAAATACCGGCGGTCCATCGGCCCAAAAAGTCCTTCGCGCCAGAATTCCTGCAACATCGGTTCATAACCCTGCAAGAACTTTAGATTAGGGATGATCGACTCGTAGGTGACAACATAGTTGCCGTTGTGGAGCGTTCCCTGGATGGCCCCGCGGATGCACTGCTCGAAGTAGGCCACGAGGTAACGGACATATCCCCCAAACACCTCGTCCCCGCCCTGTCCACCGAGAACCACTTTTCCGCGTGAGGCCGCCAGCCGGGAGACGCAAAACTGGGGAAACGATCCCGGACCGGCCACCGGCTGGTCCAGGTGCCAGATCACCTTGGAAATATCCCTGATGAAATCCTGCGGGGTAATCAGCGTCTCCTCAAGATTCATGCCGGCGTGTCGGGCGGCCGCTTGGGCGTAGCGGCTTTCGTCAAAACTTGGCCCTTCGCTGAACCGACCGTGATACCCCCGCATCGGAGCCGCGGACTTCCTCGCCGCCAATGTTGCCACGAGGCTGGAGTCGAGACCCCCGCTGACGTACGCCCCCACCGGAACATCACTGCGGAGATGCAGATCGATTGACTGATCCAACAAACCAGCCAGCCGGTCGCGAAAATAGGCCTCTTTTTGCCCAAGTTCGGGGCGATAATGAACTTCCCAATATCTGCGGATTTGTAACTTCCCCTGCTGCAAAACCAACAGATGCGCCGGAGGCAGCTCTTGGACTCCCCTAAATAGAGTTTTGCCGTGCAGATAAAGTTGAAAAAAAAGATAGTCCTTAAGGGCCTCCGGGTTGACTTCCCGGTCTTTTAGGAAAGGAAGAAGGGCTTTGATTTCGGAGGCAAAATAATACGAGCCATTTTGGTCTGCATAATAAAAGGGTTTGATGCCAAAATGGTCCCGGGCACAGAAAAGTTTTTTTTGATTTTGATCCCAAAGGACAAAGGCAAACATTCCCCTGAACCTCGTGACGCAATTCTCCCCCCACCTGGCATAAGCGGCCAGAATAACTTCGGTATCAGACTGGGTCTTGAATTGCCATGAACCCCTTAACTCATCCCGCAACTCCTTATAGTTGTAAATTTCACCATTAAAAATAATGTCCAAGCCGCATCCGTGCATAGGCTGATTACCGGATGCTAAGTCGATGATTTTAAGCCGGGCATGAAACATGTAGACCGACATATCCGGGCTGATCCAATCAGCAGTCGCATCCGGCCCGCGGTGAGCAAGATTCGTCTTTACTAAGCCTGCTTGAGCTTGGATCTGCTTTGTCTTCTGGGGGGAGAAACCAACAGCCGCAAAGAATCCGCACATGGATTAAATCGGCGAGAGCCGCTTTTTTACAATTGAGTCGTAATTCTCAAACACTCCGATTTTCAGTAATGTGGGTCTTATTCCAAAAAAGACTTTCATTGGGTAATTTGTAGGTTTATTTTTTAGTAGTCGGCAGTTAAAATGAAAAATGATTTTTGCAATTGACAAGCACAGAAGCGTAAAAAGAAGCTGCCTTGAGTTGTAGTGAGGCCCTATAAAAAAGGTGTTTTCTGATTTTTTCATTTTCCTAGATTTTTGAAAAAACTTTTTAGTGAAATAATATTTGGACGTTTTGCTTAATTGAAAGTTGTGGTTTTTCTGGGTTGGTATCGGACCGCTGGTTATTTCCAATGAATTATAAAAAGGTTTGCTTGTTATTTCCCAGCAAATTCTTTTCTGGTGCAGGAAAAGTGCTGCTTCCTTTGCTTTTTTGAGATTTGCCTTTTCCGTAAAGTATCTTATCACACTCAGAAACTCATCTTCATTTTTAAAGTCAACGCTAAATCCTGCACCGGTCCCTTTTAAAATACGCGCCACAGCAGGTAACTTGTTTGCCAGGATTGGTAGCCCAGCTTTTAAGTATTGTGAGAATTTGTTAGGGAAACAGTATTTATTATTTAAGCAAACCGGTTCATAAGGTATGATTCCAACATCATATTTTTTTATCGAACTTATAATTTCATTTTCACGCACCGCCGCAGGGAAAAAAAGGCTTTTCCCTTTTATCAGATTTTGGGTGCTTTTTAAGTTTTGTAAATATGTTTTAAAATCGTTATCTTTTCCTTGTATATATAAGCACGCTTCTTTAGGACAATTTTCCCAGTTTTTTATTAGTTGCTCAAATCCCCTTGTTGGCCCAATGTTTCCACAGACCACAAATGCTATAGATTCTTTGATCATATTGGATCTGCAAAAGGCACGGCATTTAGCATTTCAATAAATGGCAAACCAAGTTCTTTTTTTGCAATGTTCCCCAGTTCTTTTGTTACAATGAAGCGCTTGTTTGTATGTCTACAGAGATTCATTTCCATTGTTTTCCAAAATGATCTAATATTATTTGGCACATTGGGGACTTCCTCAGAGAAGTATTCATGCGCTTCGTAAATTAAAGGACAGTCCCAAAGAAGTTTTAAATAAACGCCCGCAAAAAGTGTATAGAAATCGGAGGCAATTATTCCGCTCGGTCTTTGTTCCATGTAACTTTGATACGCAATTAATCCACGGCTGCATTCATATAAGTACTTTATTTTTGAAGCAAAGATTGCCATCTCATTTTTTGATTCTTTCTGTTTTAGATAAGGTTGGGCACTTAAATTAGTGTCTCTGATAGAAAAACATAACAATTGAAATGCAGTTTCGAAATACGCCTTTATTCGTGCCGGTTTTTGTAAGGATTCCTTCTCTCTTGATTCCAGCTCGTCTGCCAAGTAGTCCATCGCAGTGTCAAATTTAAAGTTTTTTACAACTTCTTTATATTTCCTTGTATGAGAATTATGCATTATACCGCATTCGCCTGTATTCCAGTTTTCAAAATAAGCGAGTGTTGATATATTTATTCCTTTCGGGCAATGCCGGCATATCCAGTCAATGCGCGGATCAAGCACAGGATCATGATGTACGAGCAGTAGCCAATTAGTCTTCATTGCGCTATTTTTTAAAAACAATCATTAGCTCTGTGGGTAATATAAAATCCTTAAATGCCTCCTGCTTTTTTGATAAATTTGAAGATATAATATCATCTAGAATTTTCTGTGTTACATTGTTTATTTCGTTTTGTAGATCTAATAATCTTTTAAATTTGCAAGCGTCCTTTTTGAAAAACATGGTTTTTTTATTAGATTTTATTATTTCTTTTAAATTCCGGTAGTCAACGGTTTTTGAAATATAAGTCCTCGTGCGATTTATATTTAGAAGGTAGCCCATTTCCTCTTTATAAATATTTTTGAGTGCAAATATTTTTTCAAAAAGTAAAATTAGTTCGGCCTCACAAAAGCTTCTCAGATGGACTAATTCGTATGGATTTTCTTTGTCCAAATAACTGCTTAAATCCTCTTGCAGCGGAACTCTTATAAAAATTAAGCCCTCTTTTTTTGTTACTCTTATTATCTCCGCTATCACCGTATTTAAGTCTAAGACGTGCTCCAAAACATCTGTGCAAATAATCCCATCAAAAAAGTTATCTTTATAAGGGAGGTTTTCTAGTCTTGCAAAACATCCAATAATTTCTTTAGGTAGCTGCTCCAAGTATGATGTGCTTATGTCCACGCCGTATTTTTCATATTCTGGTAATTTCGACAGGAGCCCGCCATAACCTACACCAGCATCTAAAATTCTGCCCTTTGAAAGAAATCTTTTTATAATCTACCATGTTTTTTCTTCTAGCTCCATAACAAGCTCTTCTGGCATGAATGGGTTTTTCCCAAATTTTTTTAATCCATCTAAGTGATCTTTTGAGATGATTTCATAATTCTTTGTGTAAAAATCCTCGTCGCAAAATATTGGTGTTTTTCCAACTATTTTTAAAGGATCTGTTTTGTAAGGACTCATTATATTTTTATTTACACTTTTTTCCGTTTTTATCGAATGTTCCGTCTTGTTCCGCGGGGACTCCTTTCATAAGAGCGAATGGTTTGACATCTTTGGTGACCACCGCCCCTGCACCAATAAAGCAGTGCTCCCCCAGGGTGACCCCGCAGATAATTGTGGCGTTCGCACCGATGGTAGCCCCTTTTTTTACCAGGGTTTTACGGTACTCGTGTTTTCGTGAAATGGCTGCGCGAGGATTAAAGACGTTTGTAAACACCATGCTGGGACCGCAGAAAACATCGTCCTCAATCTCCACCTCGTCATAGACGCTGACATTGTTCTGAATCCTTACCCCGTTGCCAATTTTCGCTTTGCCTACATAGACATTTTGGCCCAGGGAGCATCGTTCCCCGATCACCGCCTCCGGCCCGATATGACAGAAATGCCAGATTTTGGTGCCTTTCCCGATCTTAGCTCCGGGATCGATGATGGCGGATGGATGGGCGTAGTAGTCGGGTGATTTCATTTCATCAGAACCTGTTTTCCATTGGTCGAAAGCGACTTTTGGGCGGCATGGAGCAGGCTCAAAACTTCCAACCCCTTCCGCCCATCCGTTCTGGGTGTTTTTCGTGTGCGGACACATTCAACAAAGTGACGGCACTCCTCGGCCAACGGTTCGGCTTTACCAAACTCCACCTTTTGTCCGTCTCCCTTCACCGGAACCGGTTGCCCCTCTTTCCACTCCACCCGCTGATCGTACAGAATCAACTCCTTGGTGATATCACAAAAACTGGCCATCTTTTTTGATCCCACCACCACCAGCTTCTGCTCCTTGAACGGATGAAGCCAGCTCACGTAGATGTGGGCCCTGACGCCGTTATCGAACAACATCTGCATCAGGGTAATATCGGGGATGTTCGGGCTCACATACGCCCCACCGGTGCTGATCACTTCGAACGGCATTTTGCCTGCGATCCGCAGGATCACCGAGATGTCATGCGGCGCAAAGGACCATAGGGCGTTTTCCCGTGTTCTAATCTTGCCAAGATTTAGCCGATGGCTCATCACATAGCGGATCTCCCCTAACTCCCCTGAGCGGGTAAGCTCGTGAAGCTTGAGAATAGCCGGATGATACTCCAGAAGATGCCCCACCATCAGGATTTTGCCCGCCGTCTCCGCAGCCTTGACCAGCTTTTCGCCCTCTTTTAAATCCACCGTCAGAGGCTTTTCCACGAAAAGATCCTTTCCCGCGGCCAAAATCTTTTTTCCCACCTCATAGTGGGTCTCGGCGGGAGTGGCCACCATCACGCCGGCAATTTCAGGGTCGTTGAGAACTTCCTCGGCCCGAGAAGTCCATCGGATCCCCCTGCCTTGATCCCCGACCAGTTTCCGGGCTGCCTCCAGACACGTCGAAGAAGGGTCACACACTGCAGCTAGGTGCCCGAGCTCAGCAAGGGTCCGCACAATATTCCGACCCCAGGCTCCGGCTCCCATGACGGCGATGTTCGCTTTGCTCACGCCTCTAGATTTCGGAGGTTTGATTTCGGATTTTTTGGCTTGGAACTCTCATTTGTAAAATTGCAAAATTCCAATTCCCGATTCCCAATTCCGCAATCCTAAATCTCAAATCAACGCCTCTTTCACCGCTTCCACGATTTGATCCTGCTCCTCCTCCGTTAGAAAGGGGTACATCGGCAGGCTGAGAACTTCCCGGGACGCCTTTTCCGATTCGGGGAAATCACCCCAACGATAACCCAGCCCGGAAAAAACCGGCTGCTCATGCAGACACTTGGGGTAATAAACAGCCGTTGGGATGCCCTTGGCCTTGAGCTTTTCCGCAACCTGATCCCGTTGGGGCACCCGGATGGTGTACTGGGCATACACGTGGGTGTTACCTGGACGAATTCGAGGGGTATCACAAACATCCTTCAGCAACTCCGAATAGCGGGCTCCCACCCGACCTCGAGCCTCAACCTCCCAGGGAAAGTGAGCCAGCTTGGGGAGCAAGATCGCAGCCTGGAGGGTGTCCAATCGTCCGTTCATGCCCAAATGCGGGTGGTGGTGTCGCTGGATTCCCCCGTGGGTCCGAATTGCCCTCATTTTCTCGGCCAGTCCCCCGTCGGAAGTGAAAAGGGCACCCCCGTCCCCGTAACAACCCAAGGGCTTGGCGGGAAAAAAACTAGTGCTTCCGATTAAGCTAACCGCACAACTTTTTTTCCCGTGACGGGTGGCCCCGAAGCTTTGGGCCGCATCCTCCAACACTGGAATCCTGCTTTTCGAGGCCAGTTGGTTGATCCCCTCCATGTCGGGCAACTGGCCAAACAGGCTGACTGGCATGATGGCTTTCGTCCTCGGGGTAATAGCGTTGGCAAGTTTGCCGACATCAAGGTTGTAATCCAGAGGATCGATATCCACGAACACCGGTTTGGCGCCCACCAGAGCGATCGACTCAGCCGAACTGATCCAGGTGAAGGACACGGTAATGACCTCATCCCCCGGGCCGATCCCAAGGGCCCGGAGGGCGATTTCCAAGCTATCGGTTCCACTGGCACAGGAGATGGCATGGGGAACGCCCACAAAATCCGCCAGGGCCTTTTCGAGTTCCGCGATCTCGGGCCCCATGATGAAACTCCCATGATCCAAAACCTTGCGAATCCGGGCGTCGATTTCCGCTTGATATCTTTGATACTGCGTTTTTAGGTCAATGAATTGCATCACTCGTGATTTGGCCCCCTCAGACCTACCCCCGCCCATCCATAACACCGCGTCCCGCGGAAATTGTCCTCCGCTTGCGCGGGGGGATTGAGATTGCGGAATGCGGAATTGTGATTTGTTGGTTTTGGGTTCTGGGTGCCGAGGACTGAGTGCTGCGTCTAAACTCTAACGAACAGCCTAGTACCTAGCACTCCCCACTTAGAACTATCAATCATGCCTGAAAATACAGTTTCGGCCGGTTGGGAGGTAAAACGCAGTTTCTCGTATCGACCAGCGGGACTTTCAAATGGGAAAAGTTGTGCGTCTTGAAGGGCGAATGGGCGGCGGCAATCAGCACCAGATCGCACGGAGTATCGATGGCGGACGATTTCCGTCCAGCCAGCTTGGGATGCTCCCGGCTAGGGCGGATCGTGGGCACAAAGGGGTCGTGAAACTCCACGGATGCGCCTTTGGCTTCCAGTTTTTCGATCAGAACAAAACTGGGGCTTTCCCGCTCATCATCCACATCCGCCTTGTACGCCACGCCGAGCAGAAGAATTTTTGAGCCTTTGATTGAGCGTCCCACCTGATTCAGGGCATCTCCCGCTTTTTGGACCACAAACTCCGGCATCGCGGTATTAATCTCCCCCGCCAGCTCGATGAAGCGGGTCGAATGACCATACTCTCTCGCCTTCCACGTCAGATAAAAGGGATCTATCGGTATGCAGTGCCCACCGAGACCAGGTCCCGGATAAAAAGGCATGAATCCAAACGGCTTGGTCTTAGCCGCCTCGATCACTTCCCAGATATCAATCCCCATTGAGCCATAAATGATTTTTAACTCGTTGACCAAGGCGATGTTTACTGAGCGAAAGATGTTTTCCATCAACTTGGTCGCTTCCGCCGCGCGGGTGGAGCTAACCGGAACCAGTTTTTTGATTGCCTTGCTATAAAGCTCCTTTGCCCGCTCGAGACAGGAAGGAGTCAGCCCCCCCACCACCTTGGGAATCTCCGCCACCTTGCTTTGCGGATTGCCCGGATCCTCTCGCTCCGGCGAAAAGGCCAAATGAAAATCTATTCCCGCCTTTAGACCACTTCCCTTCTCCAAAACTTTTCTCAAATCCTCATCCGTTGTTCCCGGGTATGTGGTCGACTCTAACACCACCAGCTTTTTTCTCATGCCCCCTTCCACCTCCCGCCTTTCACCATCGGTTTTCAAGTACGGCGCAATTGCTTCTCCTGTCTTTAAAATATACGAAATATCCGGCTCCCGATTTTTATTCAGGGGCGTGGGAACACAGATGACAACAGCTTCCGAGTTCTGGACCAAGGAGAAGTCAGAAGAGGCTGAAAATCGGCCAGCCTTGACCTGCGCGGCCACATCTTCGCCCGGAACATGCCGGATGTAGCTCCGACCTGCCTCTATGTCCTTGATTTTCCCGGGATCAATATCCAGCCCAACCACCCGCCAACCGGATTTGGCAAATTGTAGACCAAGCGGAAGCCCGACGTATCCCAGGCCGATGATGGCCAGATCAAACTTAACGGCTGGACTCATAAATCTTTTATTTTTTGTTTACGACCAAATCAAAGCTTATCTCAGAATTGTTTCCGTTTTTTTAGTTTTCCCAACACCCTTTGCCTGAAACCAAGCTGCCGCCCTTGGCCGGTTGGATCCGCTTCCGCGGTTCCAAAGCCAATCTAATGCCTGACAGTTCTGTGTTTTTGATCAACGAGGCTGATGCGAGGGCGGGAGGTGAAACTTGTAAGGTGGAAATATTTTCACACCTACCGCGCTCCACCTTCTGCCCCTAAAATATTTGCCTACCGTTATTTTTAGATTTCTAATCACCAGAAAACCTCAACGGGATATTTGGAAAAGTTCTTGTCGGGAGAAACCAGGGTGGATCCTGTCAGCTTTGCCTGGACGATCAAAATCCGATCGAAGGGATCCTCATGCGCGGGCGGAAGGCGGGAAAGTCCGTAAATTGCCGCATCGGTTAAGCCCAATGGGGTGAACCCGTATCGAGCCAGCTCCCGGGGTAACACCATCGCGGGTTCATCGGGCATGGGCAGTTTTCCCAACTGATATTTGATCTGAATCTCCCACAAACTGATCTGGCTGTAAAAAACCTCCGAATTCGGATCCGCTAGCTCCCGGCGAACTGCCGCAGGGACAGAATCCTCCTGACCCATGAGGTAAATCAGGGGTGCTGTATCCAAGAGATAAGAGCCGGCCATATTTTTTTCAGTCTCCCTTAAACATCTTCTCAATTTCCGCATCGGCCTCGAAAAACTCCGGTCCCAGCTTAAACATCCCCTTGGAGAGCCCGAAAATGCGTGGAGCCGATCCTCTTCGATCCAGAGGTCTAATTTCCGCAAACGGCTTGTTCCGGTCGCACAAAATCACCGTCTCTCCAGTTTTCACCATCCTAGTGTACTTGGAAAGCTTTGCCTTCGCCTCATTTATGTTGATTTGGATCATATCGTATTACTAGGTCATGTTTATGGTCATGTCAACCTTTGTCAAGTCTACTCAGAGCCTTCTC
>Ga0247833_1002992_pt1 | contig 23380 bp, 19 predicted proteins | sample LaCruzMarch2015__7_FD_187117 | JGI IMG/M metagenome (GOLD analysis project Ga0247833, IMG submission 187117) | Freshwater microbial communities from meromictic Lake La Cruz, Castile-La Mancha, Spain - LaCruzMarch2015_8m | ecosystem: Environmental > Aquatic > Freshwater > Lake | place: Spain... | reverse complement strand
GGTGCACGGATCAAACGATCAGGAGTCCAGCGGCCGCAAACAAGGCTCACCTGTTCCAGAAGACGTGCAGGGCATCGCAGGACAATGCGACGGTGAACACATCGCCGTTCAGAGCGAGATCCCGGCCCATCGCGTCCCAGTCGATATAGTACTGCAGCGCCTCGGGTATCGCCGTGCCGCACTCGCGGTGAAGCGTCTCGGCGAAGTCTGCCAGCGAGGGATATTCGCCCGCATAGTCGTCGAACGCAGCGGCGGCCGCGTCCAGGTCCTCGCCGAAGTGGCGGTAGAGGCACGCGCCGAGGCGGCCATGCGCTTCAATGAAATCCGCCAAGGCGCAGATCGCCTCGAAGCTCGCCCACTCACTCAGGGGAGCGCCCTCGAACCCTTCATGGTCATGCACGGCATGTTCTTCCGCTCCCGGCTCCGGGCTCGCCGCCAGCATCGCGCGCACCTCGGCGCGCATCGTCTCGGGGTCATTCGCTTCGATCCAGCGGCCATGCAGGCAACCTGCATTGTAGGCTGCAAGGCAGGCCACATAGACGCGCGGCCGCTCAGCTACAGGCAATGCGCCATCCGGCGCGGTAGAAATCAGGTCTGACATTTTCGTGCTCCTTCCCGCCCCGTTCCTCCGCGCATCAGGCGGGAGGGGGCGGCACAAGGCGCGTCGCCGGGGCGTACAAGGCGGGTGTGCACGGGGTCAGGTCGGACGGGTGCCAACGCCCCCGACGGCCCTCCTCCGCCCCCCGTGCAAACCCGCCGCGCCCCGGCAAGAGCGACGGGCCGTCTCCTCCCGCCGCGCGCAGACGCATTCGAACGCCGCCGACGCCCGGCGACCGGAGGCGCAAAGAACGCCCCTGGCGCTGTTCGACGAATGTCGGATATCTGGAGCGCAGGCCATTTGGGAATCTTCATCTCGCATGAGTTCAGAAGATCGAACTGGACAGGACTGGAGCGCCGATGAAATCGACCTCATCGTCGCTGACTATTTCGCCATGCGCGATATGGAACTGCGCGGCGAGCGGTTCGTGAAGTCGCAGCGCAATGAGGCCTTGCAGGCACTCACCGGACGCACGCGCGGCTCCATCGAATTCAAACACCAGAACATCAGCGCTGTCCTGATGAAGCTCGGCGAGCCGTGGATCTTCGGATACAAGCCGATGACGAACGTTCAGGCGGCACTTGTCGCCGGCGTCGAGCGTTTTCTCGACAGCCGTCCCGGCCGGATCATCCCCTTCCCCAAAGAGCGGGCAGGCGTTGCCGAAAGCGACCAACTCTTCTTCGGACCCGCGCCGGACTTCACCCGGTCCGAGGACGACACGGATGCCAACATCATCCGCCTCATGCGAAAGTTCGACCCCGCCGCGCGGGATGCCCGCAACCGGGAGCTCGGCAAACTCGGCGAGGAACGCGTCGTCGTGTCGGAGCAGACGCGCCTGCGGAGCGAGGGCCGTGACGACCTCGCGGGCAAGGTCCGCTGGGTGGCTCAGCTTGATGGCGACGGCGCCGGATACGACATCCTGTCCTTCGAGACGGACGGCGCCGAGCGCTTTCTCGAAGTCAAAACGACCGTCGGCTACGAACGCACGCCCTTCTTCATTTCACCGAACGAACTCAGCTTTTCACAGGAGCGGCCAGAAGAATTCCGGCTCATCCGCCTTTACGACTTCGCGAGGGCGCCAAAGGCGTTCGAGTTGAAGCCCCCACTTGAAGACCACGTCGCGCTTCAGCCGGTAAACTATCAGGCGTCTTTTGGGTGAGCTCGATCAATGGCACGCGGCAAGAGGTCTGTATACGAACGAGCGCATCGGACACCAACCGCTGCTCATTCCTCCAACGCACCGCGTTCTCAAGTGAAGCAACTTCGACATCCGTCCAACCTGAAAGCGCGTTTCGGACTATTGAAGCTGGCTCAACTGTCGAAAAACCTCCGGAATTGTCGAGAACCTATGAGCAACAGCTATGCGGTTCGAAAAACACGTCTGTCAGCACGTTCTGCTGACCCTGCACACCTTTAGAAAGTCGGCAATACTTCGAGGAGTCCTGCGGCGAGCTAATCTGCTGGCCGACAAAGCAGCTCAAAGACGCAGCTTAAGCTGAGGCCCGAGTTTGGACACGCCACTGTCAGGCGCGCTTGCCGAGAACTCAGCTGACGACGGTTCTGGCAGATAGCCAAGTGCTCGGTAGCCCGCGCGCCTCTTCGCGGCCATGCGAACCAGAACTGGAACTGCACTGTCAACATAGTCGAAAACCACGACATCTTTCTTGCCGGCGTGCTGACGGTGAAGACGCCCGACATACTGCGCCAAAGTGCCCTTCCACGCGATTGGCATGGTCAGGAACAAGGTGTCGAGACGCGCGTCGTCAAAGCCCTCACCGATATACCGTCCGGTCGCGATTATCAGACGCTCATCGCTGTCATCGACATTCAAGGTAGCACTCGCCGACTTTCTGTCATGCACCGACATTCCACCTCGAAGAACCACAAGATTCCGGACGAATGGCATGAATCTCTTTTCCAGGTACTCCAGATGATCCTTGCGTTCAGTGAGCACAATTGGGGAGCGCCGTGCCTCGAGCGACTGCAGAACGTCATCGAAGATCAAGTCATTTCGGGCTTCGTCTTTCGAGAGTGCAGCGTAGACTGCGGAAATTGAAGGGCGATCTGATCCCGTCAATTCATCCGGTAGTTCAAATTTTGTTTGACGGTCCAGCACACGGTATAACAGCCCCCTGTCAGCTGCCTGCGTCTTGGCATCAACCCGGTACCGTACCGGGCCACACTGCATGAATATTATCGGGTGGTGTCCGTCCTTGCGTCCCACCGTCGCTGATAATCCCGCAACATATCGAGCCCTGCAACGCCGGGCGACGCGTTCGAAGCTTACGGCCGACAGATGATGGCATTCATCGACGATTAGATGACCATACGACCCGACGATGTCGTCGACTTCCCCATCTCGGGTCAGGCTCTGGATGAGGGCGACGTCAACGATGCCTGTAGCCTTCCTTTTTCCACCGCCAACTACACCGATACTCTTGGGGTCAATTGAAAGGAACGAGCTCAAACGCTCAACCCACTGATTGATCAGCTCGCGTCGGTGAACGAGAATCAGAGTGCTGCGCTGGCGGTGAGCAATGAGGGCAGCCGCAACAACCGTCTTCCCAAATGCCGTTGTGGCGGCGAGCACCCCGGTGTCATGACTCGCAAGTGCGTCGAGTGCTTCTGCCTGCTTCGGATGCAATTGCCCTCGGAACGCGACGTTCAGCGGCAGCGGTATTCCCTCTTCGCGCTGATCCTGCAAGAAAACCTCGGCGCCGTAACCACTCATAAGTGCGAGTACTTGTTCGAGGCACCCCCGCGGGAGCGCAACATGCTTCGGATGAAGCTCTGCACACGAAATGATACGGGGCTTTCCGAAGGTCGGCATTCGCATTGCTTGCGCGCGATAGAATTCCGGGTTCTGGAAGGCCGCAAGGCGGATGAGTTCAGTGGCCAACGCTGCCGGAAGCGCAGTCCGGTCAACGTAGACCTGATCGGCCAAAACAATGCCTATGGTGCGTTGTGTGAGTGCCCCGGTGTGCCGGGCCTGGTGTCGCCGAGACGGAAGCGCTTTCCAAGGCTCGTCAGCATGCTCGTCTTCAACCGGCATCCGTACACCGAGCACCCGCCCTGACGCTTCCGCAGCCTCGGTGATCGCCATAACCTCCGAAGCAGGAAGCCGCTCCAAGGAAGACAAGTATGCCCACTGGTCGTTGTAGGGACAGAGATCATCATCCACAAAGACGCTATTGCCCTGATCGCGAGCCTTCTTTTGAAGGGGAAGAGCTATCAGATTTCCGAACCCGCCGCGCGGCATCGTATCCTGATTTGGAAAGAGCCGGTCGTAAGACTTGAAGCCGATCTCAGGACGCTTCTCCATTGTCTCTGTCATTAAAGCCGCGCCCAGCTGTCTCGCCGCCCGGGCCGCGACTGGTTCCGCGAAAAAGATCCAGACGTGACCGCCGTTGCCGGATCTTGAGCGTTCTAGTGCAGCCGATATGCCATGCGCGCGGCAGGTCTTCAGCAATGCCCTGCTGTCATCTGCCCATTCCTCATTGTCGAAATCCGCAGCGAGAAACCAGCAAGTCTCATCTTTGAGCATAGGATAAACGCCGGCAACAAAATCGTCTGACCTCGCATCACCGCCGCGAAGGTGCTTCTCGAAGATGTTTGTCGTAACCGGGATAAACGCCTGATGTTGGCATGCACCGCATTTCACCTTTGGCTTGCCGCATACATCTTTGACCCATTCGTTCGCGCATGCGGGCGAGTAGCCGGCACGCCCTGCTTTCTTGTTCTCCCAGCGAAGAGGGTAAACATCTGGTCGCCCCGCGAAGAGACTGCTGAACAAAGCGATCTTCTCAGCCGACGATGATTGATTGTTGACGAGGCTGATTTGAGACGCGACTGGCTTGGGCCCCGCTTCAGGAACGTGCGAGCTTTGCTCGAGCGCCCTCAGTTCATCTGCAAGGGTCTCCTGCTCCTTTATCAGCTCCGCCATCCGTTGACGGATCCGTGCCATCTCTTCGGAGGTGTCATTCTTGTCCACGGGCTCTGCGCTCTCGGCCGACTGATCTCGAGAAACAGTCTATCGCAAGCTGGCGACAGCTTTAAGCCTCACAAATTGTCGGTGTCTGAAAGCGGAGCGAGGCGTTTCGGTCCAGCCCCTCCGGCACGCAGCGCCAGCAGCCCAGACTCCATTTCCCCATCGGACAAGCTTCTTTCGACCAACGCTTCGGCATTACCCGCAGTACTAGGGGCACCGAGACTGCAGATCGGAAACCGCGACCGCCCCTACGCGTGGCAAGTCGCTGAAGCGCTATCCAACAAAATGGACGAACACTTCGCGCCTGATCTTAGATCACCCTCACTCGAACCCCGCCGCTGCATAGTCCGCAAACGCGTCCCGCACCACGTCCTCTAGCGACACAACCTCCGTATCCGTCAGCTCGGCAAACACACCGGTCCGCCGCGCCTTCGACAGCTGCCCGCCGTTCTGGCGCACGAACATGATGAAGTCCTGCGCCAGCCGGTCGGGCATCTCGACGCGGTCCATGATCTGGCGCATCGCCGCGTCATGCGCGCGCAGCCAGGCGATCTCCTTCGGCAGGTCGGTCTCGATCGTGCGCTGGACGCAGGCGTAGAGAAATTCAGCCGCCTCGGTAGCATCGAAATAGCGGTAGAGATCGCCCGTGTCGTTCAGGACTTCGACATTGCGCTGCGGCGTCGGTCGCCACTCGATGAAAGGCATCAGGGGCCCTGAATGTGCCTGCAGCACGGCCCGGTAGTCCTCGATCCGGTCCAGCATCACGCTGGACACCGGAAACACCAAGCCGGGCGGCGCAAATCCGCGCTCGGCCAGGACATGGTGGATCAGGCACCGGTGCAGGCGCCCGTTCCCGTCTTCGAGCGGATGCACATAGACAAATCCGAACGCGATCGCCGCCGCATGAATGACCGCGTCAACCGCCGTTGCGCGCAGACGGTTGTTGCAGGTGTTCAGCGCAAGCATCAGGTCCGGCACTTCGTCCGCCCGTGCCCCGATGAATTCTGGCAAGGGCTGCTGGTCGTGATCGCGCTCGCCAAGGAACACGCCGCCGGTGCGATAGCCGACAGTGGTGAACCGGCTGTCGCCAAGCAGGATGCCGTGCAGCCGGTAGATTTCGGTTTGGTTCAGGGGCCGCTTTCCTGCCTCCTTGAGCGCCTTCGCCCAGCGCTCGAGACGATCTCGCGGCGGGCGCTCGCCCTCGATCGCAAAACTCGCCTGGCTGTCGGCGAGCAGCATGAAGCTTGCCGCGCGCGAGACGAGTTGCGCGCCGGTCGCGCCGATCGTCTTCTTCGCCCTGCCCGCGAGGTCCATCGCCATGAAGCGGTCCAGCGCCTCGGAGCGCCGCACGATGGGGCAGAAGCCCTTGCCGCCGAGCAGGTTGTCCCGGACGCGGTGGCGCGCCGAAAGCTGCGGCCGGTCGAGAGTGATATAGTCTGCGGGATCGAGCGCATCGATCGCGGCGATCTTCGGCGCATCGGGAAGATCGAGGCGCGCACCCATTAACGTCTCGTAGAAGAACCAGAGCCTGCGGGCGAACACGCCGGTGGGTGCGCCAGCGATATAGGCTTCGAGCGGCGCCGGGCCGAGCGCGTCGAACGCGCGTTTCAGCACCAGGAGGTCAAACGTCTCGTTGCGCAGCGCGAAAAGGATGTGCGCGACCGGATCGTTGCCTGGATCAAACCGTTTGTCGAATATCCGCCAGGCCCCCTCCCGGCGCTGCGTCCCCCGGACATGCGCCGACGACACACAGGCCGGTTCACGCACCGGCGCGGCAAGCCCGAGCCCATGAACCAGCGCAGACCAGCCGATCAGGCTTGTCCCGTCCGGCAAGGGTTCATCCTGAAAACGCGCAGGCGACGTCTGAAACTGGCTCACGTGTCGAATCCCTCTCGGAAGTGTCGAAATAGACGTCTAAACCGGACGAACGGTCGAAAACAGATAACTACACGACCCTGTCGAAAATGACAACGGAATGTCGAAAATCAAACCAAACAAGCCATTCGGGTCGAAAAACGCGCCGGAAAGGCGCGTGTCGGCGCCCCTCGCCCTTTCAAAAGGGAGATCTGCTCATCAACGGAAGTCAGCAGCTTTCGTCCAAATCAAAGAGGCCTCCTCGACGGATTCGAGAAGGCCTCAAAGAAGTAACCCCTCGGTATTGGGCAAGCTCGCGCTCTAGGCCTGAGGGGTGTTGTTGAGATCGAAATAGGAACGCAGTTTTTGACCGTCAACTGGCGGTCAGCCCGAAACGAGCCTGTCGCCTGTTGCACCTCGCGTCTCTCACGACCCCGTCCGCACACCCAGCGCAGCGGCGACCATGTCCGACACGTCATTGGCGGCCTGACGCGCGGCGATGTCGGTGAGGTGGGCATAGCGCTGCGTGGTGGAGGTATTCTTGTGGCCGAGCAGCGCGCCGATGATCGGAAGCGAAAGACCATTGGCGGCGCCGAAGCTCGCGAAGCTGTGCCGCAGGTCATGCATCCGGAAATCATCCAGCCCGGCGGCAGCGCGCACCTCGCGCCAGATTTTCGGCAGGCCCTCGTAGGGTCCCGTGCCCTTCGCATTCGGGAAGACCCAGACAGGATGCGCGCGCGGCGCCTCGGCGAGCAGTTTCTGGGCGGCCCCTGAGATCGGCCGGATCGACTTGCCGGACTTTGTCGCATCGAGCCGGAGAAAGCCGCGCTCGAAATCGACTTCCGACCACTTGAGTTCGAGGATCTCGCCCCGGCGTGCGCCGGTGAGTGACAGGAGCCGGATCACCCGTATCGCCCCTTGCGGGTCGCCGCGTGTCTCGAACGCCGACAAAGCATCGCCCAGGCGCTGAGCTTCGGCCTGGGTGAGGTAGCGCTCGCGCTGGACTGCTGGCGGGATACGAACGCCGTGGCAGGGGTTCTTCTCCAGCAGCTCCAGATCGATCGCATAGGCAAACACGCTCTTCAGCATCGCGATCGTCCTGCGCGCAGTGCCGATGCCGCCCTTCACTTCCTGGATGCCGCGCGACTTCGTCTTGGCCTTCATCGCGGTGACGCCGGTTGCGATAGCGTCGCGCAGCCGGATGATCTCGTGCTTCTTCACGTTGGTGATCGGCAGCTTGCCAAGGATGGGATTGACGTGAACCCTCAGCAGCCGGATGTCATCGTTGTAGCGCTTCGACTTTCGCGGCGCACCTGTGCGCCGGTTGTACGGTGCCGCTTCCTTGCCCCACATTTCAATCAGCGCAGAGACTTTCAGGATGCCGAGCTCGTCGCGCCGGCGTTCCGCTTCCGGGTCAAGACCGATCCGGGCTTCGGACCGGAAGTCCTTCGCCTTCTGCCGGGCAGCTTCGCAGCGCAGACTTCCCACCTTGCCCAGCGTGATCATCCGCTCGCGTGCGAGGCGGCCCTGACCGATGCGGTAGCGTATGATGTAGGCCTTCGCGCCGGTCGGAAGCACGCGCAAGCCGAACGCCGCGATCTCCGTGTCCCAGACAATGAAACGCTTGCCTTCCGGCGCAACAGAGTCGACATATCTCTGCGTTAGCTTGCGTTTGATCCCTGACATTCGCCTGCATCTCCAGCCAAAATCTTCGTCCGCTCGGGGCCTTTTGTGCCCGCACCATGTCCGCACGCATGCCACATTTTGCAACAAATGGTAGCAAGCTTCAGCAACGCAAAAAGCATAGCAAATCTATGTTTTAATTGCAAATTTCAATGATCCGCATGCACACGCAAGGACCATCAAATTCTACCTAACGGCGCTTCGTAATGCGGGGGTCAGGTGTTCAAGTCACCTAAGCGGCACCATTCCCTCTCCTTCCCTTTCCTGTTGCGCGCTCCGGCCTAGTTTGGCCGGATCATGCTAGCTGTTGTGTTTGGAAGTTCGGGCGGGATCGGGCGGGCGCTGGCCGAGGGCGTGATTGCGTCCCGCAACTACACTGCCGTGTATGCCGTTTCGCGCTCCGGCGCGGAGATTAAGGGCGCGTTCAACAGGCGGGCGGAGTTTACCGACGAGGCCCAACTGGCTTCGCTGTCCGCCGAGATCGGCGGGGCCGGGCCGGTCACGCTTTGCCTGGTGGCGAGCGGGCTTTTGTCTGCAGACGGAGTGCAGCCGGAAAAGACCTACCGGGCGCTGAGCGCGGATGCCTTCGCGCGCGTATTTGCGGCGAACACTATTGCACCGGCCCTGATTGCGAAACACATGCTGGCGCTGATGCCGAAGGCCGAGCGCAGCGTTTTTGCGGCCCTGTCGGCGCGGGTCGGCTCGATCAGCGACAACCGGCTCGGCGGCTGGCATGCCTACCGAGCCTCCAAAGCGGCGCTCAACATGCTGATCCGGAACTTTGCGATCGAGCAGGCGCGGCGGGCGCCGGGGAGCATTTGCGTCGGGCTTCATCCGGGGACGGTCGATACGGGATTGTCGAAAGCGTTTCAGGGCGCCGTTCCGGGCGAGAACCTGTTCACGCCGGAGCAGTCGGCGGGGTATCTGTTGGATGTCATTGATCGCCTGAGCCCGGAAGATTCGGGCAAGTGTTTCGACTGGGCCGGAAAAGAGGTGCCGGCCTAGAGATTGAACTCACCGCGAATGACCGTGACAGCGCTGCCGGAAAGCTTGCAGCGCGCCCCTTCGGATTTCACCCCGACCCAGGCACCGCGGCCGGGATAGGCCTGGTAGCAGCGCGCTTCGGGCTTGCCGAAGTTTTCAGCGAGGATGCGCGAGAGCATCGTGTGCCAGCTGCCCGTGGCGGGGTCTTCATCGATGCCGGAGCCCGGTGCGAAGAAGCGGGACGTGGCGTCTGCGCCGTTCTCACCACCAAGGGCGAAGCAGCCGAAATTGCCCCTGTCCCAGCCGCCGCCTTCGGCGCCGAGGATTTTCAGCGCGCGTTGGTCCGGGGCAAGAGAACGCACGTCGGCGGGCGTCTCGAACCGGGCAGCGTAGAACATGCCGGTCCAGGCCTCGACGGGGCGCGCGCCGAGGGCAGCGGTGATTTCGTCCGTGACCGGAACAGGACGGACCGGGGCGGACGGGAAATCCATTTCGAGGCGGCCGCCCGAAAGGCGTTTCACGACGAGGCGGCCTGACCTGACGGTGTCGAAGGCGATGGCTTCGCCGGCAAAGCCGCCATGCGCGAAGAGCACGTGGGCCGAGGCAAGGGTTGCGTGACCGCAGAGCGGCACTTCGACCGCGGGCGTGAACCAGCGCAGGTTCCATACGCCTTCGCCCGCCGGGACGAGATAGGCGGTCTCGGCCACATTGTTCTCGGCCGCGATGGCGAGGAGGGTTTCATCCGGCAGGACGGCATCCAGCTGCATGACGCAGGCCTGGTTTCCCTCGAAGGTTTTCGACGCAAAGGCATCGACCTGAAAGAACGGGATGGACGGCATGGCGGGCTCCTGATCGGACCCGCCTGATGGCACAGGCGGGGGGCGGCGGGCAAACGAGGATTTCTGATGGGACGTTGAGCGCCGCTGATGGCAGTACGGACGGCCGCAGAAGCGGGGCCGGCGCGGGTCCCTCCCGGGTTTGGACGAGGGTGGGACTTGCACAAGACGTGCCGTGATGCACGGTGAATGAAAGCGCGTGCACGGAGTAAGCCAGTTGTTCGCGCATCGGTGCGGGCAGCTCGGTGACCGCCTCATCGGCGAGCGCGCAGGCGAGGCGCGGCGATGTGGTCGCCAGGGTGAAAGTCGACCTTTGCAGGCTGCAGCGCGCCGTTCGCCCAATAGCTCAATGTGAAGCCGATCGGCATGTGCCTGAGGCAGACGGTTCCCCAGCGGCTGATTTCATACCCGTAGGCACGCGCGGGCCTCGGTGCTTGCGAACCCAGGCCTTGAGGGCGATCAGCGGCCAGGTGAGGCGAAGGAAGAAGATGGTGCCGGCGGGGGGGCTGATGTAGGCTTCAGGTCATCGGCGAAGAGATTACGCCCGGTGGGCAAGCGGCCGGATTCGCGCGCGTGCGGCGTCTTCAGTGATCTGTCATCCACACGAAAGCCGGGATCCGGAAACTGAAGATGTATGGAGCCAGTCTTTCTTGAAAAAGCAGGCCTTCTCGGGGAAATAGCAGTGCGATTTCGGATCCCTCGAAGGGCCCCGGCTTTCGCCGGGGTGACAGGGCATCCATGTTGGGAACACGACGAAAGGCGCATATTCGCAGGCATAGTTAAAAACTTGGACGCCGAAGTTTCCGGCCCATCGTGGGCGGCGAGGAGGTTATCTTTCCCGGTCGTCCAGCAGCCAGCCGTGATGGACGGGGCCGTGGCCTTTGCCGAGGCCCCTGGCGGCCTTTATGGCGCCGTAGAGATAGTCCCTGCCCTGCTCGACCGCCTCGGGAACGGAGCGGCCCTGCGCGAGAAGGGCGGCGATGGCGGAGGCGAGGGTGCAGCCGGTGCCGTGGGTGGAGGTCGTCTGTATACGGGGGGATTCGAAGATCCATTCGCCGGTGGTGGTCTGCAACACGTCATGGATGACGGGTCCGCCGATATGGCCGCCTTTCACGAGCGCGCCATGCGCGCCGAGTTCGAGCAGGCGTTCAGCTGCGCGGCGCTGGCCGTCCAGATTGACCACGGCCTTGCCGGTGAGCACTTCAGCCTCCGGCGCGTTCGGCGTGACGAGGCGTGCGCGGGGGACGAGTTCAGAGCGGATCGCCTCGATGGCGCGGGCGTCAACGAGACGGTCTCCGGAGGTGGCGACCATCACGGGATCGATGATGCGGGCAATCAGCGAGGCCTGCACGCTGAGCGCTTCGGCGACGGCTTCGACGAGCTGGGACGTGCCGAGCATGCCGGTCTTGATCGCATCAGCGCCAATATCGGCGAGGGTGACCTCGATCTGGCCGAGCACGGCCTCCAGCGCGACCGGCCAGACACCATGGACGCCGCGCGTGTCCTGCACGGTGATGGCTGTGACGGCAGTCATCGCATAGCCGCCGAGCATGGTGACGGCCTTGATGTCCGCCTGAACGCCGGCGCCGCCGCCGGAATCGGAGCCTGCAATGATCAGTACACGGCCGTTTTCGGATGGCATCTCTGGCGCTTCCCTGGCCGCGCGGCGCCGGGTGGCGGGCGGGCGATGTTCAAGAGGTCACAGCGGTTATAGCATCCGGACCCCGCGGATGCCGCCTCGTTGTAGCGGCAGAAAACCCGGCGACAATAAGAATCCTTGATCCAGCGGAACCCGGGCGGGCGCGCGCGCGTTAGGTTTGTGCAGCTATTGGTAGCTGCGACACGAAAGGCATCGGCATGTCGAAACCCAAAGACCAGGCTCAAGACGCCGCTGAAGGCGCCAACGCCAACCCGCCTGTCCGCCATGACCAGACGGACGCAGCGCCTGAAACCGCTATGGACGATCAAGAGCCCGTTGATGAAGATAGCGATGACGTCGACCAGGACGTTCGTGCCCCCGGCGAAACAAGGGCGCCGGAGCTGCCGGGCGAAACACTCGCCGGGCGGGTCGACGCCAGCGGTCCGCCCTTTCGAAACCTACCGGCGCAGGAGGCCTTGGACCAGCCTAACGAGGTCTTGCGGGAATAACATCAGGATCGAGAAGAGGAAGAACGGGACCGACGCCGCAATGAACAAGGCGGTTTCCCCCGGCGAGCCGCTTCGCAAATACCCCGGCAATATGACCAGAAGCACGCCTATCGATACGCTGCCACGTCCGAGGAGCGGGCCCCAGGTCAACGGCCAGGCAAGCACCGGCCCCATGAGCAGGAGCGCCCAGAAGAGCACCAGAAAGGTAACACCGATATGGGCGGCCCAGAGGGAGGCGATGAATGCCGCCGCGACCACGGTACCGGCCACCCATCGAATGAGGCGCCGCGCGGGTTCGCGGGAGGTGCCCGTCAACCAATCTGTCATGCCGTCCTCCTTTAGCGGGCGAGGTTGGCACAGGAGGGTTGAAATTTCGTGCAGGCTGCCGAGCGTTAGACCTTGATGCCGGCCTTCTTTGCGTCGGCCAGGAAGATTTCGAGGCCCTTGTCCGTCAGCGGATGGTTCACCAGGGATTTGATCACGGCGGGCGGGGCAGTCATCACGTCGGCGCCGGCGAGGGCGCAAAGCTTGACGTGATTGGGTGTGCGGATCGAGGCGGCGAGGATTTCGGTGTCGAAGAGGTAGTTGTCGTAGATCTGGCGGATCTCGTGGATGAGATCCATGCCGTCGAGATGGATATCATCGAGCCGGCCGATGAAAGGCGAGATGAAGGTAGCGCCGGCCTTCGCGGCGAGGAGCGCCTGGTTGGCCGAGAAGCAGAGCGTGACGTTGACCTGCGTGCCCTCCCCCGTCAGCGTCTTGCAGGCCTTGAGGCCGTCCAGCGTGAGGGGAAGCTTGACCGTGACGTTGGAGGCGATCTTGGCGAGCTTGCGACCTTCCTTGATCATGCCGTCATAATCGGTGGCAACGACCTCTGCGCTGACCGGGCCAGGGGTCAGCGCGCAGATTTCGGCGATGACGTCAGCGAAAGGCCGGCCGGATTTGGCGATCAGCGACGGGTTGGTGGTCACCCCGTCGATGAGGCCGGTGGCGGCGAGGTCAGCGATGTCTTTCGTGTCGGCGGTATCGACGAAGAATTTCATGGATCAAAGGTTCCTGCGAGGTGAGTCGCAGGGCTTATACCACCGGGCGGCCGATCGACGTATAGGCAAAGCCGTAGCGGGCCATGTCTTCCGGCGAGTAGATGTTGCGCAGGTCTATGACGATGTTGGATTTCATCGCGCCCTTGATGCGGTCGAAGTCGAGCGCGCGGAACTGGTCCCATTCGGTGATGATGACCATCGCGTCGGCGCCGTCGATCGCGGCGTAGGCACTGCCTGCGAATTCGATGCCGCTCAGAAGGTGGGCTGCTTCCTTCATCGCTTCCGGATCATAGGCGACGACGCGGGCGCCGGCGGCCGTGAGGGCCGGGAGGATGTCAAGCGACGGGGCGTCGCGCATGTCGTCAGTGTTCTGCTTGAAGGCAAGTCCGAGCACGCCGATGGTCTTGCCCTTCACGTCCCCGCCCATCGCCGCGATGACTTTCGCGGCCATCGCTTTCTTGCGGGCCGCGTTGACCTCGACGACCGTATCAACGATGCGGACCGGGCTTCCATAATCATTGGCGGTCTTGGTCAGGGCGAGCGTGTCTTTCGGAAAGCACGAGCCGCCATAGCCGGGGCCGGCGTTCAGGAATTTCGAGCCGATGCGGCCATCAAGGCCGATGCCGCGCGAGACTTCCTGGACATTCGCGCCGACTTTTTCGCACAGGTCCGCCATCTCGTTGATGAAGGTGATCTTCACGGCGAGGAAGGCGTTGGCAGCGTACTTGATCAGCTCCGAGGTGCGCCGCTCGGTGAACAGGATCGGCGTCTCGTTGAGGAAGAGCGGGCGGTAGAGCTCTTTCATGACCTGGCGGGCGCGGTCGTCATCGGTGCCGACGACGACGCGGTCCGGGATCTTGAAGTCCTTGATAGCAGCGCCTTCGCGGAGGAATTCGGGGTTCGACACCACGGCAAAGTCGCCGTCCGGCCGGACGCGGCGGATGATGGCCTCGACTTCGTCGCCGGTGCCGACCGGCACGGTGGATTTCGTGACAATGACGGTGAAGCCGTTCATCAGCGAGGCGATCTCTTCAGCAGCTGCGTAGACGTAGGAGAGGTCTGCGTGGCCATCGCCGCGGCGCGAGGGCGTGCCAACCGCGATGAAGACTGCGTCCGCGTCCTTGACCGCGTCGGCCGCGTCTGTGGTGAAGAACAGGCGCTCCTCACGCACGTTCTTGGCGACCAGCGAGTCGAGGCCCGGCTCGTAGATCGGCATGACGCCCGCGTGCAGCTTTTCGATCTTGGAGGCGTCCTTGTCCACGCAAGTGACGATATGGCCGAAATCGGCAAAACAGGCGCCAGACACCAGGCCAACATAGCCCGTTCCGATAATCGCGACACGCATGGACAATCCCTCAAACACAAACAAAGGCGGATGACCGGGTTCGGGGTGCAATTTTTGTACGAATGCGTCAAGGCGCGTTTGACCCGCCTTGACCGGGTTGACTCCGGCGCTCGCTCATGTCCAGAACAAAACATGAACTTTTAGGAGTGCAACATGAGCGTCATTCTTTACACAAACCCAATGTCGCGGGGGCGGATTGTGCGTTGGATGCTCGAAGAGACCGGGGCAGATTATGAGACGCGTTACCTCGGCTACGGGCCGGAGATGAGCACGCTGGCCTATGAAGCGATCAACCCGATGCGGAAGGTGCCGGCGATTGTGCATGACGCCGCCGTGGTGACCGAATGTGCGGCGATCTGTCTTTATCTGGCGGACGCCTTTCCCAAGGCGGACCTCGCGCCGCCCCTCGATGCGCGGGCGGACTATTATCGCTGGATGCTGTTTGCGGCAGGCCCCTGGGAGGCGGCGAGCACCAACCGGTCACTGGACGTGACGGTGCCTGCAGAGAAATCCGGCATGGTCGGCTATGGCGATTTCGAACGGGCGCGGGACGTGATGCTCAGAGCCGTGCCGGAGACGGGTTACCTGCTGGGGCCGAAGTTCACGGCGCTGGATGTGTATATGGGCTCGCAGATAAGCTGGGGCGTTCAGTTCGGATCAATTTCCAAGACGCCGCGTCTGGAGGGGTATCTGGAGCGCGTGCTGACCCGCAGGGCCTACATCCGGGCGAGCGAGCTGGATAACGCGGCAATGGCAGATCAGGGCCCAGCGGGCTGATCCAGACCGGCGTCGGGCGCGACGCGGTAGATGGAGGCCGGGCCTGCCAGGAGCGCAGGTGTGAGCCAGGCGGGAGCCCGGCCGGCGAGGATTTCTCCGATCAGCCCCTTCGGAGAATGCCGCGCGAAGAACTGCATGTCGGGGTCGGCCGGACACACGAGGACGTAATCGACACCGGCGGACCGAAGGCGCGCGCGGGCTTCGACCGGCGGGGCGGTGAAGATCGCGAGGGCGGCTTCGATACCGGCTGCGTTGCGGTGGTAGTGACCATAGAGCGCGCTGTGCCTGGTGCTCAGCAGAAGACCGGGTGTTTCGGAGGCCGGGGCGAGGATGCGGCCGGGTTCAAGGGTGCTCAGGGCGGCATGGACGGCGCGCGGGTCGCAGGCGGGCCCAGCGGCGCGCGCCAGCGTGGCAGCCGGGGTCGGTGCAGACAGGGTCATCCCGGCGGCGCCCCAGATGGTTGGCACAGAGACGATGACGACCCCGAGATAGGCGAGGCGCGGGACGCGCGGACCCGCTTCGCCCGACCAGAGCCGGGCGGCGAGCACAGCCAGAGGCAGGATAGCGAAGAGCTGGCCGAACACATAGAAGCGCGTCTGGTAAAGGGCGAAGGCAAGCGAGACCGTCAGAATCACAGCCAACAGGAGACCGGCGCGGCGAGTGGCCGTTGAGCGGGCGAGCCAGATGGCGGCGGCGAGGCCGGCGACGCCCGTGCCGAGCCGGAACAGGACTTCGTCAAGCCGGCCATCCAGATAGCTGAGCGTAGGGCGGGCCTCTTCAACGCGCGCGAGCCACAGCTCCTGCGCCGCGGGCGACAGGGCGTCGAGCGGATTGGACAGGCATTGTGGCCCGGCGACGGCGAGTAACGCGCCGGTGACCGCCGCGACATTGGCGAGCGCAGCAAGGCGGATCGCGAGGGATTTTTCCGAGGTGACCTGGGCCGCGAGGGCGAAGGCGGCGCCGCCGCCGAGGCCCGCGAGAAGGGTGACGGAAGAATGCGCGTCGCAGCGCACGGCCCAGTAGTCGAGTGGCCCGACCGTGAGCAGGAACGCAGCGGCGATCACCGCGGCGAAACTCGCGCCAAAAGCGACCGCGCCGCGCTGCGCCGGCTCGCCGGAGATGACCCAATCTATGGCGACGAAGGCGGCGAGCACTGCGGCGAACACCCAGACTTCGACGCCGACGGCCACGGCGAGACCTAACGCGGCGCCGGCAAGCGCGAGATGGTTCGCCGGCCGGGACGGGGCGAGCACAGCGCCGCCTGCAAGCAGGATAAGGCCGAGCTGGAGATTATGGTGATCAATCGCGCCCGGGAGAAAGCGGAAGTGCCGGTAGAGCACGGCAAAGGCGAGCAGAGCCGCAAAGGCCATGACACCGCGCCCGCCGAAGGCTCGGGCGCCGATCACGACGCCCCACACAACAATCAGCACACTGATGAGCGGCCAGACCGTGATCGCGGTAGCGATAGCCACATCCGGGCCAATCACCGGCGCGAGTGGCGCTGCAATGAAAACCATCGGCAGGTCTACAAGGCGCGACCAGTGCATTGGCGTGCCGCCCTCGAGGCCAAGCCGGGGCTGCATCAGGTCAAACCAGCCCTGCCCCTCGAGCAGCGCACGCACCTGAACGAGACGCATGACATCGTCGCCGTCAGGACCGATCACCCCAAATTTTCCCCTCAGTAGACTGACGATAATAAGGCTCACGACGACAGCTGCCGAAAGCAGCAGGCCGGCGCGGCGTTCTGCGAAGGAGGCGGGGCGGACCGGCGCCGTCATCTGGAAACTGCCCTTCGAGCAAGGCTAACTTAACGAGTGCAGGATATCACATGCAAACACTCACCAAAGACTGAACGCGATGATGCCTGATTCCAGCCGTTACAGCCTCGCCGTGCTCCTGCCCTGTTACAATGAGGGCTTGTCGATTGCACAGGTGGTCATCAGCTTCCGCAAGGCGCTGCCGGGCGCACGTGTTTATGTTTACGACAATAACTCGGTCGATGACACCGCGCAGCAGGCGGCGCTCGCTGGCGCCACGGTGATCACCTGCAAGCGGCAGGGCAAAGGCAATGTTGTGCGCCAGATGTTCGCCGATATCGAAGCCGATATCTACATCATGGCAGACGGCGACGGCACGTATGATGCGAATGCGGCGCCGCGGATGATTGATGCGCTGATCGCGGACCGCTCCGACATGGTGGTTGGCACGCGGCGCAACATTACGGCAGACGCCGGCCGGCGCGGGCACGCGTTCGGAAACCAGATGTTTAACCGGGTGTACCAGGCGATGTTCGGACGGGACTTTACCGACATCTTCTCGGGCTACCGCGTGTTCACGCGGCGGTTTGCCAGGAGCTTTCCGGCGCATTCGGCGGGCTTCGAGATCGAGACGGAAATGTCGGTACATGCCTCGACGCTGCGCCTGCCCGTCACGGAGATCGAGCTTGACTATGGCCGCCGGGTTGAAGGATCGACGAGCAAGCTGTCCACGTTTAGGGACGGCGCGCGCATCCTGAAGATGATGGCGCTGCTGCTGAAGGAGACGAAGCCGTTCGTATTCTTTGGCTGGATTGCGGCGGGGTTATTTGCGGTCTGCTCGGCCCTGATGATCCCGATCATGCTGGAATTCTTCGCGACGGGCCTTGTGGAGCGGATACCGAGCGTGATGCTGGCGATGACCCTGCTGGTGGGCGCGATGCTGTCGCTCTCCTGCGGCATCATTCTGGATTCGGTGTCGCGGGCACGCATCGAACAGAAACGGATCTTCTACCTGTCGCAGGCGCCGGCGAGGGATGAGCGCACGTATCCGGGCGCCGCGCCTATTGAGGAGCGCGCAAGCACCCTTCCGGTACGGGGCACAGGCACCTGATGCGCCGCGAGACGACGAACCGTATCCGCTTCGTACTGGAAGATGTCGTGCCGCCGGTCCTGCGCGATTCCGGCCTGTTCCGCGCAGCCGCCTCGATGGCCTGGGGCAGCCATGTGGCTGATCTTGCGCGCTTCCGGGCGCGGGCGGCGTTCCTGACCGAGGAAGAATATGAGGCGCTCTACCGCAAGCACCCCCGCGTGCACGAGGACACGGACAATTCGGCCGCCTGTATTGCAGCGCTCACAAAGGATATCGTTGGCGAAAGCGTGATTGATGTGGGCTGCGGGACCGGCGCGCTGGTGCGCCGCGTACAGGCTGCGCGGCCGGAGCTTGGCCGGATGGTGGGGGCTGATTTCGTTATCGATCCGGACCTCAAGGACGAAGGCATCGAGTATCTCGCCGCGAAGGTCGAAGCCCTGCCCTTTCCGGACAAGGCCTTCGACACGGTGATCTGCACGCACGTAATCGAGCATATCGTGGACTACCGCGCGGCGATTGCCGAGCTGCGCCGGGTGGCGGCGCGGCGGCTGATCATCGTGGTCCCGCGCGAACGGGAGTACCGCTACACGTTCAACCCGCACGTCAACTTCTTTCCGTACACGCACAGCTTCCTGCGAGCCATGATGCCGGTGCCGGACTCGCATGTGTGCCGGGAGGTCGGCCGGGATATCTATTACCGCGAAGATCTCGCAGGTTAGACGTCGCCGTCAGATTTCCTGGTTGTACTTGCCGACTTCGGAATGCTTGCCGAGGCGCGGCTTCACTTCCTTGTGGAAGAGGTCCTGCATGTCGGCGTCGCTGACCATGGATTCGACCACGACCACGAGTTCCGGCTTGTTGGACGAGGCGCGCACCAGCACCCAGGAGCCATCTTCGAGCGTGACACGTGCGCCGTTGACCGTGTTCACATCGACGACCTTGCGTCCAAGAATGACCGTGCCGTTCAGGGACTGATACTCGGCAACCATCTTGTCGACGATGCCATATTTCACTTCGTCGCCGCAATGCGGCGACATGGTGAGCGAGGTCCAGGCGACGCCAAGTTCGGACTTGAGATCCGCCATTGTCTTGCCGGGGTTGCGGTCGAGCATCTCGAGGACGGCCTTGGCGGCGACGAGGCCGTCATCATAGCCGAGGCCGATTGGCGGGCGGAAGAAGAAGTGGCCGGATTTCTCAAAGCCGGCAAGCGCGCCCAGCTCGTTGGTGCGGCGCTTGATGTAGGAGTGGCCGGTCTTGTAATAGTCCACCGCCGCGCCGTTCGCTTTCAGGACCGGGTCGGTCTTGTATAGGCCGGTTGATTTGACATCGACGACGAACGTGGCGTTTGGATAGTTCTTCGACAGGTCGCGGGCGAGCATGAGGCCGATCTTGTCAGCGTAGATTTCCTCGCCGGTATTGTCGACGACGCCGCAGCGGTCCCCGTCGCCGTCGAAGCCGAGCACGACATCGGCTCCGTGTTCCTTTGCTGCGAGCGACATCTCGTGCAGCATCTCGTGATCTTCCGGGTTCGGATTGTATTTTGGGAAGGTGTTGTCGAGATTGCAATCCATCTCGATGACTTCGGCGCCGAGGGCGCGCAGCACGTCGCCGGCAAAGGCCCCGGCCGTGCCATTACCGCAGGCGGCGACAACCTTCAGCTTGCGCGTCAGTTTCGAGTTGCCGACGATGGCGGCAATGTATTTCTCCCGCAGGCCATCGATGCGGCGGATCGAGCCGCCCGCGCGTTCTACGAAGCGGCCGTTCATCACGATATCCTTCAGGCGGCCCATTTCGTCGGGACCGAAGGTGAGCGGGCGACCCGCTCCCATCTTGACGCCGGTCCAGCCGTTTTCGTTATGGCTGGCGGTGACCATGGCGCAGCAGGCGGCATCGAGTTCGAACTGGCCCCAGTAGACCATCGGCGAGAGCGCGAGGCCGACATCGAGCACTTCACATCCGCCGGCGATCAGGCCGAGGGAAAGGGCGTTCTTGATCGGCTGGCTGATCGAGCGGAAGTCGTGGCCGGTGACGACGGCGGGTTTCACGCCGAGTTCGTGGAAGAGGGTTGCCATGCCGAGGCCGAGGGCCTGGACGCCCGTGAGGTTCAGCTCCGGCGCCTTCTCGTGGCCGATGCCGTTGAACCACCAGCGCGCGTCATATTCCCGGAAACCAGTGGGCTTCACCAGCGGCAGGATCTCGAATTCGAGCGTGTTCGGGGCCAGATCGGTGCGCGGCTTCGGCAGCATATGTGTCTCCGTGAAACGGGTTTGGGCGCGCGTCCCGGATAGGGCGCAGCAACTGCCGACCCTATTGCAGACTTCGCGCCAGAGGCGAAAGGGGCCGGGCGAACGAAACCTCACGAAAAAGTGAGAAATATCTTATTGTATAATACATAAGTTATAATATCTTGCGAACGATTGAGGGGGCCAGTTTATTTCATCCCCGCCCTCTCCAGCTTGAAAGGAACTTCAGAATGAACTTTCGCATTGCAATCCTGGCGCTTGGCGTTGCCTGCGCCGCCGCCCTGCCCGCCTCCGCCCAGGAATGGTATGTGGGCGGCTCCATCGGTTACGCCCTTCAGGCGGACAGCTCCAACACCGGTTCGACCGGCGCCTTCAGGACCGGCAACGGCGCCCCGGCCCTGCCCTTCGGCACCGCCATCGCCGCCGGCACGCCGTATGGCTGGGAAACCGAGTTCGACAATGGTTACGCCGTCTCTGGCGAGTTCGGCGCGCGGTACGGCAATGGCCTGCGCTCGGGCATCGAACTCACCTATACCAAGGCCGATGTGGTTACCCATTCCGGCGTCAACGTCGCCGGCACGGTGATCGACGGCGTGGACGCAGCGGTGCTGACAGGCTCACCGACCAAGCTTGGCGCAACCGTTGGCCAGGTCGTCGCGACACCGGACGGTGATCAGATCGAATCGACCAGTGTATTTGCCAACCTCTACTATGACTTCAACCGGGACGGGGTGATCAGCCCGTATGTCGGCGCCGGCCTCGGCTATTCGGACGTCTCGGTGCAGTACAGCCCGTCGGGCGTTGGCATCATCGATGACAGCGAAGGCAAGGTTGCCTACCAGCTGAAAGCAGGGGCAACCTGGGCCGTCAGCGAGCGGATCGAGCTTTACGGCGAGGCCGCTTACCGGGCGACAGATGATGTGGAACTCGATAACCAGCTATTCCCGGGCACGCTGAACATCGAGAACCAGCAGACGATCCTGAGCGTTGGCGCGCGCTACAAGTTCGGCGCCTGAAGGCCTCCCGTCAGCTTCCTGCGTTCGCGCGCAGGAAGCTGGCGATCCATTCGGCGAGCAGACGGCGGTCGCAGTCCCCGGCGAGAGAGGCAATCGCCGCATCGGCCTGCGTCTCCGTCAGTGATGCGCCGCGGCGGGCGGCGTAAAGGGCTGCGGAAAACTCCGGTTGGAACTCCGGATGGCACTGGAAGCTGATCGCCGGAAAACCCTGGTAGTCGAGGCCGGCGAAGGGCGTGAAGTCTGACCGGGCGATGACGCTCGCCGCGGGCGGGAGCGTGACGACCTGGTCCTGATGGCTGACGGCTACGGCAAGCGCGGGCGGGCACGGCGCCGCGGCCCAGTCCGGACATTGAATGATTTCATACGTGTGGCGGCCAATGCCCCAGCCCTTGTCCGATTTCACGACGCGGCCGCCGAGCGCCTCGCCCATGATCTGGTGGCCGAAGCAGATGCCGACTTGCGGGGTTCGGGCGGTGGCCGCGCTGCGGATGAAATCCTTGAGCGGCGAAATCCAAGGCTCCGGATCGTAAACACCGGCGGGTGAGCCGGTGTAGAGCACGCCTTCCAGGGTTTCCGGATCCGGCAAGGCCTCGCCCTTGGCGACCGAGACGGTCTCGCAGGTGATCGCCGCATCGACGCGGGCGAACATCTGGCGGAACATGGCCGGATAATCCGGGAACCGGTCGCGGATCGCGAGGGGCGCCTGCCCGGTTTCGATGATCGTGAGCTTCATCCCCTACTCCGCCGCGACGCCGCCTTGCTCTACCGGCTCTTCCATCCGCTCAGGCTGGACCAGGAAGCCGCCAGACTGGCGGGCCCAGAGATCGGCATAGAGACCACCGGTAGCAACAAGTTCGTCATGCGTGCCTTCTTCAACGATGCGGCCGGCATCGAGCACGACGAGACGGTCCATCGCGGCTATAGTGGAGAGCCGGTGGGCGATGGCGATCACGGTCTTGCCTTCCATCAGTTCAAAGAGGTGTTCCTGGATCGCAGCTTCGACTTCGGAGTCGAGCGCGGACGTGGCCTCATCGAGGATCAGGATCGGCGCGTCCTTGAGGAAGATACGTGCGATGGCGATGCGCTGGCGCTGGCCGCCCGAGAGTTTCACGCCGCGCTCGCCGACGTGCGCGTCGAGGCCGCGGCGGCCACGCGCGTCTTCGAGGGCTTCAACGAAATCGCTGGCGGCAGCCTTTCCGATCGCGGTGCGGATTTCATCGTCCGCCGCGCCGGGGCGACCATAGGCAATGTTGTCCCGGATGGAACGGTGGAGCAAGGACGTGTCCTGCGTCACGACGCCGATCTGCGCGCGAAGCGATTCCTGCGTGATGCGGGCGATGTCGTGCCCATCGACGAGGATGCGGCCACCTTCGGCATCATAGAAGCGCAGCAACAGGTTTGTGAGCGTAGTCTTGCCCGCGCCGGAGCGGCCGACGAGTCCGATCTTTTCGCCGGGACGGATGGAGAGCGAGAGGTTTTCGATCACGCCTGCGCCCTTGCCATAGTGGAAGGCGACGCCTTCGAAGCGCACTTCGCCCTTCACGCGCGGCAAGGCGGCGGCGTCCGGCGCATCGACGACGGCGACCGGTTTGTCGAGCATCGCCATGCCGTCATAGACGACGCCGATATTCTCGAAGAGGCCGGCGACTTCCCACATGATCCATTGCGACATCGCCTTCATGCGCAGCGAGAGGCCGACCGCCACCGCCACCGCGCCGGCGCCGACGAAGTTACCGGTCCAGAGAAGGATGCCTGCGCCCGCGATCAGGAAAACGAGCAGCGAATTGTTGAGATAGACAATGACGTTGAAACCGGTGACGAGGCGCATCTGTCCGTAGACGGTATCAAGGAAGCCGGACATCGAGTCCTTCGCGTAGGTTTCCTCGCGGCCCGAGTGGGCAAAGAGCTTCACGGTCTGGATGTTGGTGTACGAATCAACGATGCGGCCGGTCATCACAGAGCGGGCATCGGCCTGTGCTTCGGCGATCTTGCCGAGGCGGGGCACGAAGTACCACAGC